>Ga0210059_1014487_pt1 | contig 11642 bp, 9 predicted proteins | sample Ectturendosymbi2_FD_188042 | JGI IMG/M metagenome (GOLD analysis project Ga0210059, IMG submission 188042) | Ecteinascidia turbinata endosymbiont from Florida, USA - Sample 2 (SPAdes) (version 2) | ecosystem: Host-associated > Tunicates > Ascidians > Unclassified | place: Key West, Florida... | reverse complement strand
CGCCTTGACATATTGAGAGCAACAAATGGAGCACATGTTGAAGTCTATCAATAGCATGAAAAAGCAAATTCTTGAAATATGGCTATTACTTAAACTACTCCAAATTTTTTAATTTTAAACTTTAATAAACAAACTTCACTTTGCAAAAAAATGTATAATTTTATCTACTTTAGTTACTTCGCAATTACATTTTGAAATGTGTGCAGGACTTTATGGACACCCTGTATGCCAAATTCATATCTGTATCAAAAACTAACAATTTATTGTTATTTTTTCAATGCCTTTTGATTGTTTCAAGTGGATGATTAACAGTTGCTGTTGAGCAGTGGCATCATAGATATGGTGCAAGCTCAATGTCTACTTTTTTAACTTTAGCAGTGACAGATTTAGTAACCGCTGGAAAATTCAACCTTCCAACACCTCCAACTACATTCTCATTTCCTTCGTGATCCAGGAGATTATAATGCTCTATAATAGCTGGCAATTTTCTTTTTGCCCTATTAGCAGAAGGGATACACAGTACCAGCAGAATTCTGCTTTACAAGCCATGCAATCTCTGTCAGTCACTCTTTGCTAAATCTTCTGGCACTCTCGTATGCAGCTTTCCCACATGTGGATGCATTGGCTGACTGAAAGCCCATACATAGCAGTAAGTTCAGTTTTTTCAGAACTTCTCAGCTGTCCTCCAATCTCGCTCTCCGCTCACCCAAAGTGCATGCTCACTCCCATGTTAAGCAAAATCACTAAACTTTTTTACATAGCTTCAACGCCACTATTGGTTTATCTGTTTCCGCTTGGTAACAAACCAAATAAATTGGTTTGAAATCTCAACTAAAACCTCCGACAAAAGCATACCAAATATATACCAAATTTTTCATAAATACCAAATCAAAAATTTATATACTGTTGCAGTTGACTGCATCGCCTTGAACCACTGAGGCAAGCACAAGACGAGCGGTCATCCAAACCCCGCGAGTTAACGTCGCAGTAATAATTGTGAAAAGCATTGTCTCATTAAAGCTTCCTGATGTGCTTTTGAACGAAAACACCCGTATGAATTCGAACCAGTCTTTGAAATGTTTTTAGAAGTATAAAGCAGCTTTTCCCACCATATACTTGCTGCTGAGCGGGGACTTGACTGCAGGAGTTTCGACAGACACATGTGAAGCAAGCTTCTGGAGTGTGATGAGGATACTTACACCTTATCGTAAGTGCATGACCCACGACCGTAAATGTCAGCTGGTTTTGTTAGGTTTTGAAAAAAATGAAACAGCTGCTGTGGCAAACAAAGACATCATTTCTGAATTTTCGATCAAAACTCGAAGACTGCATGTTTTTAAGTATTCTTTTAAATTGACACTGCCAGGGGCTCCATGCGTATTATTCATCCATTAAGCTATGCAGCAAGTGTCAAAACTGTAACCTTTTGACCAGTCTATGCTCAAATTTCTTTTCTTGGTTCTTTCATGTTTTCGTTTTTTGTACCAAAACAAGTTGCAAAAACTGCGAGTTTTGAAAAAAGGTAGAACGTCTACATGCTAGAGTGCATGGTTCGACGTCCAGCTGTTAATGGGAACGACTGATTGATTGTTTCAGTGACCAATAGAATTTTTATGACCAATAGAATTTTTAAATACTGGTACGAATAGAATTAGTTCAGTTTTGTTTTTTACTTCAAAAGATTGTTATATTTTTCAAAAAAGTTAACAATGCATTAGGCAAACATCAAACAAAATTTTACTGAATCAAATGCAGCAAACAGGCATCAAGCACTGGCGCGCATTCAGAAAAATATCTTGGAGCTTAATAAGCAGCAAAAATTTCATCTTTATTGTTTCCGGAGAAAAGCGCATACCTCAATAAACGTCCTTAGTTTTGTGTGGATAGGTTTTTTTCAAAAAAGGTCATCGTTTTTGAAAATTTGAGGAAGGCGCCGGAGACTTCCCCCCCCGCTTGGCCACCAACAGCAAATAGCAAACAATCAAAAATTTCATGTGATCACACTGAAAGCAGACAACTGGGAATATGCTACCCAATTAATCGCTAAAAAGTATTGAAATAATTTGTTTTAAACATACAATACAACAAAAGTATTGCCCCCCTAAAAATGTATTTTGCCACCTCAAACCTTAACCTGGCTATGGGCCTGAATTGCAGTGTCAATCGAATCAATAATTTTTCGCATTTTACCTACAGGTACAGCACGTCATAGTCACACACAGATTGTTACATCAGGATGCTCAAAGCTTTGTGATGGTACAAGATCCTGAAACCATATCGGCAATACACTAACGTGTGATGGCTGTAAGATTTTAAACGCACTAAAAAGCACAGGTGTGCACAGGAAAACCAAAAATTACCCAATATTAGAGATCAAATAACATGTAATCACAAATAGGCGTTGAAGTGATTTTTGTTGCGTTTGAGAAATGATGAGGGAAGTGAAAGTAAAGGGTCGTTTTCTCAAAGAAATGCACAAGTACTTAAAAGAACAACCAGATCCGAACTTGAAGCCCATTTCTAATATCCTTGAATCAAGTCACTAACTAGTCATACCAAATATGCTAAACGTTCACTGCATGCGATGACCAAAAGAACAGTATGCTGGTTTAGCGGTCTCCTAAAACTACAACTATAGTTATGTGTTGCTGTTGACACAAATTGGACAAGCTTGTGCCCACTGAGTGTTTATTTTAGCGTTAGCTACCAACTACTTCACTTTGATCCAATATTGTCAACACGCAAAACTTGAATGATATCATGCGAACTAAGTTTTTGTTTATGAACAAAAGAGCTCGTTTTTATTTTGAAAACAGATACGTTTCATGCTGTCAAACCTTAATCGAAGTTGTTGGGAATAACCGCAGTAGTTGCGATATACATATGTGCAGTCTCAGAGCAAAAACAAACGTTACCTACCCGAGCAACACAAGTAGTAACAGTTTGCTCACTCAGGTTATATATTTTTTCATAAAAAGCGTACAGTATATTTTTCTAGCATTTAAAAAATTCAGAATCTTTTTCCCGGGTTGTCCCCAAATCGATTTAAGATTCTACGAAAAATTCCGTTTGAAAAATGTTTAGGGAAGCTTTGAACAAAGTTGATCGATATTTTCGCCAAGCTTCTGTTTCTAGTTATAAATATACTTGAGCCTGGTTGCAACAGTTGATCAAATCATAAATGCCTGACGAAGCAGCCACAGCGCATATGAAATAACAGTGCGAACGAGGACCACTGTTGATGGCAAAACAAAAATTCTTCCAAAACTATTTCGTGTTTAAAACTCTGTGCTGTGATTGCCTGCATTTTTCCAAAAAGGTAAACCTTGTTCACAATATTTTTGTAGAGTTGAAAACAGTTTTAAAGAAAGACACTGCTGTAAGTGTCTTTATATTCCACCCTTATCAGCGGTTGAAAAGACAATTACGATTAAAAATTGGAAGGGCATCTCTTACTCTTCCGCTATGAAGTCAAACCTTTTTTTGCAATGTGCAAGTTATTTAAGCAAAGGGTATATTGTCACAGTTCTGGTTAATTGATAACTGTATCCTTTGCGCACTTGGCTTTTGCTGATCAAATTCCACCCGCGTGCAGTCAATAGCAGCTTGTACCACGTTGGGCAAGTTGTAGATGTTGTATGTTGTTTCTTTAAAAATTATACAATATCAGTTAACCAGAGTATAGAAAATCGAATGTATAGTTTGAGTTCAAACGTTTATCGTACGAATGCGCGAATGTACGTCAATGAAAAGCAATAAACAACAGATAGATTGTTAGGGTGATCATCACCTGCTCGCACTGTCTTGAATAGATCTTGTTGATGCAAACACTAGTTTCTAGAAACTGTTTATGTCAAAATTTCGATATAAACCCGCAGGTTCTCTTGTCGTTGGACGTTCATGAACATTACTACTGTTTTGATTCTGACTTAAAGTAGCTATCAACCATAATTTCAAAATCTAACCGTACACCTATTTACATCACTTTTTTCCCTTCTTACATTGTGGTGTAATTTTTCGAAAATAGTGAGTGGTATCTTGTTAGAATCAAATTGTTTTAACTTTCATCATGTTTCATTCAAATCAGTGTTTAACAGGAATAAATTTTGGGCAACGTCATAGCAACAGAAACAAATTATGATTATAACATGTGATGTTTATCAAAGCACATACTGCCAAAAAGTGAGCAACGTTCCACAAATAGGAATTTGAATTAATAATGGAGTAAATTTTTATCAAACTTGATTCAGGAACAATTATTGTTTGTAACAAACACTTCGCGATTTTCAATAAAACATCGCTGCTTGATATAAAAAGTCGACAACAATGGGAAACCAAATAGAAAAATAGGTATCGAAACAGCGCAAAACACTTAACATATAACTTCTCCGGTAATGCACAAAGTGCGGAAAAACATGGGGCCAGTAGTTTTATGTCTCACCTTGTCAACTAAATTCGGACGCTCTGAAACCCATTTTCCGAATCACAAAGACTTTACAAATTTTTCGAGGGCAAAAACTACGTTAATGATTTTCTAGTGTCCCTCCGAGAATGTTATGAATCATTGTTGAGAAACGGCAAGTAATTTTGTATCGCAAATTAAATCAAATTCCCGAGAACTTCTAAAAATGCACGTCTTCAGAAGTTACAATTTTGAAGAATAGTCGAACAATATAAAGTAAATAATCACTTCATTTTAAAGCAGCTCCAACCAATTATGGAAATCAACTAACCTCGAATGAACCTTTCTTCTTTAGTCAAAAACTTATCCAATGGCAAGTACTGTTGTTCCTCTTTCTTGGGAGTCGACAAGGACATGGATTGCATCATTTGTGTGATTTCAGCCAAAACGTCTTCGGGACGTTGCTGTTCAAGAAGTGACAGCAACTCGTCTCGAACTTGTACCATTTTGGATCTGACGGATGGATTTTGGGCCCAGCATTTTCTCATCATGGCTTGAAGAACATCAAGGATCCGTTGATTGGTTTCGTTTAAAGTAGCTCGTAGCTCGTTGATTGCTTTTTCGTCTGGTCGTTCTCCACGTACGATTGACTCGATGAACGCACTTTCGTAGCAAGAGTGCTTATAAGGTCGAGATCCGGAGAGAATCACGTACAAAATCATCCCGAAACTGTAGGCATCTTGCTCCACTTTGGGTTTGGTAATAAAAGACCTTAGCCTTTCTGGTGCAGCATATGCTAAAGTTGTGTCCAATTTGTTTGGCTTGAGGTAATCCAACGTGGACGAAGTAGTGAATGCTGCCACCTGTGAACTCCCAAAGTCACCCAGCTTGCAATGGAAGTCTGAACTAAGAAGCACATTCTCTGGTTTGAGATCTCCATGAACAAGGGGCAAGGATTCTGGAAGATTGTGTATAAATGCCAGGGCAGATGCCAATTCGGAAAAATTCGAAGAAAGAGTAGCAAGGAAGATCTGCAGTCATCGTCATCTAGAAAGCGGGATATGTTTCCGCCTGGCATGTATTCCAGAACTAGCCCCATTAATCCAGACCATTTGACCCAGCCGTAAACACACACGATGTGCTTATTCATTGTTTGCTGAAGTGCCTGTAACTCTCTATTTAGCCTGAAAAACAATGCAGGTGTTCTTGAATTTCTGGAAAAGGAGATCAAGAATGAAGCTAAGATTGACTGCACCGCAGTCAATGTACACAGTTCATATTTTATATGATAATAGTTTTCCCTGCCCGGAACCATGTCTTTGCGACCGTTGTTAATTTGCTTTGCCAACCGGTCTTAGTTTGCTGTAGAAAAAAAGTTTCTAAAAAGTGCTGCGAAACCATGTGCGAAAAATATGAAAAAAATGTTTTGTTAAGGAATAAAACTGCCCAGTGCCTATGTACTAAAAATGTTGAAAGCCATATTGTTACGCTTAAATCTTTCAAGAGATATCGTGGTCCTGCAGTCGCATGTTTTGGAGAGAAACTGGAATGCATTTTCTGTACTTAAATTTGCAAACTTAAGCACAAATGCAAAGCGAAATTACATGCGTTTCAATGCAAAACAGACTAATTTGTTACAAAAACTAAAAACTGCAAACCACAAAAAAGTAAGTGCAAAGTTCTACTGCTGATTTTGTCGATTCTTTCTTTCTATTAAAACAGTAATCAGCTTCAGCGTCAAATCAACAATTTTTAAAACTACATTATTGGAACTTACTTTTTTACAATTTTTCTTTTGTCCTGATCTCCTCCATGAACATTGAAGCATTTGACAGCAACATATCCGAAAGCACCTTGTATAGCCAATCGAACGACTGAACTCGCACCCGATCCTAGTTCGCCAGAACTTCCAACGACGCAAAATATGTCATCGCTGTCGAGCTCTTTCAGCTGAAACATCTGAGAACAAATGCACACATTTTTTTAATTTGTCGAGCTTCTTCAAGTGAAATATCTGATTTGTTGTCTTTGAAAGTTTGATGTAAGACGTTTTTTGTGTTTTTTTACCACATGCCAGGGGCGTGCCGCGAGGTTAGATGGCGTCCATGGAAAGAAACAAGATTGGCGTCCCCATGTTCGAACGTAAGGTCGTTTGGAAGCAAATTTGCTGTATTTAAGTAACAGCGCGAGTTGCTTAGCCGAGGCAGATGAGGTGATCGCTCTTGCCCAAAGAGCGCTACGGCGATTCACTCAGTGGCCATGGATCGAACACCCAACCTTCCAGTGAGAGGCGGACGCTATACCTACTTTTGTGACCCAGGCTATTTGTTGGTTCTGAGTAATGAATGGGTAACCGTGAAAAAGCATACCCAAGCGGACATTCGTCACGCAGTTGTATTCACTTGTGAATGAGCTATCGCAAACCGCCAAACGTGCTTCCGGGAAGTATATTATAGAAATGACGAGAGTGAGACGAGCTTTTCATGAGGTAATTTTTTATTAACAAAAAATTATTTTTTTCATGCGGCCTTATACGATCAGACGAGCTGATATACGATCAAATGCGGTAGTTCTGTTTCAGTGAGCAAAATACGGTGAGTAGGTGGTTATAAACGGTTGCTTACTCTAAGGTTTAAGTGCGACAGGGGAAGTTTATCGCTCAGTGTTACAGACTGACGCAGTTTAAGCTTTATACATTACACAGCTTGCATGTCCTGAAACAAAGCGACACTGTAGATAACGTAATTAAACGTAAAAGTTAAATAGAATTAATACTTTCAAGGTTAAGTTAGGGTTCTATTTGACAGTCTGCCACTATCTGCAAGGGTTGCAATTGCAAATATTGGCAGACTGTAGCTTTTGCACCGATCTGTAAAACTCGAGTAGCTTTATGTGAAACAATTGCCTTTATTTTGTTTGCTATGACTGAGCAGCGCAAGCGCTGACCGCATTGGCTACATTACCAAATCCTGCAGCATGATAAAACTGTTGCACGAGCTCAAAAACAGCAGTTGTTAACATAGAAGGATTCAGGCATTTGATAATGTCTCAGCAGGGAAAAAGGAAAACTAAAAGTTTGCTGGACTTTTATACATAACAAAAAATCGAAAGTTTTCTTGCGTACTTCATGCACATTCTCAATTCTTGTGTAGTTTAGCAAGATTCGACCTTGCAAACCGGGGTGTGCGTTAGACAGTCTAACCGCACACTTTCTATGCTCCACTGCTCATATTCGACAACATATTAGCGCAGTTTGATTTTGCAGTTGTAAATTGCTCTGAAGCAGTGATGAGTGTTTACTCCCCTGTTTTAACGTGCAGCCTGATAATTTTGCAATTATGAACTACTGTGTCGTAGCGTTGAGTTTATTGTCCCCCGATATCGTAACCTGGAGCGCTGATAGTTTAGGTCTAGTGCAATGACACATAAATTAAGGGGAATGCGTGCAGAAAAATATGAATATTATGTCAGCAAATTTCGCGAAAACGTTGGTTTGCAAACATGAATATGACGTGAAATTGTGACGCCACAAACAGCGCACACCAAATACGAATGACCACCATACGCAACTGAATGAAAACAACCCATGAAAATTTTCTGCGTAAGCGATTGGTAGGTACTATTGTTATCACAAGCTAAAATAAAACTAATGAATTTTTCATTTTTTGCGTTATGTTTTGTGTTCATAAAATTTACAAATTATCAAATATTGAATAGTTCTGCAGGAAATTACTCACTCTGTTTATATACTACTTGCAAAGGTTTCTTGAATGTAGTTCATGTGTTATTGTTATTGTTGTTTAATTCGTTTAGGTTTTAGAAATAGTAGCTACTCATAGTAACCATATTGAATTTTTATGATCAGTAAATATTCTGTAAATAAATAGATTAAATTGAAACCTAATTCATGGAGCTAGCCATAACAACAAAATGATTATTTCTAAAACAATTTTAGCTCGCTTCTTTGCCATTGTTCACAACCAAACGTCATTCACGTTATGTTACGAAGTCGGGAATCGGAGTCGGAAAGTGATGAATCGGATATGTTTGGAAGCTAGGAGTCGGAGTTGGACATTTTTTACTTCCGACTCCGCAACCCTGGTAATAAGTGAAAAGATAGCAGCGATTTTATTCTGCTCCTGTGTAAATCACATAGAGTTAAATGAAAAAGTTAAACAGGATTTGGTTCAGATGATAGATGATAGACGAAAAAGTTAAACGAGATTTGGTTCTGGTGAGAACAACATATGATTCTATTTGTTTGGTTTCAAGTTTAGTAGTGTCTATTTTGCCTCATGATGGGGCAAAAGCTGCGCTGGTGATATTTTACCTTTAGTCAAACTTGTTTGGTTGAAGTGGCCATGCGAAAAGTACGAAATACAAAGAGACAACGGGTTAGGATTAGCAAACACCCTTTGCATCGAAAATTAAAGTTTAGTATTAGGGGTCAAATCTACAATTTAAGCTTAGGATTGATGATTAGGGTTATGGTTTGCAGTTAGCGTTTAGCCTATAATTCATGCAACACATAAAAGAAGCCTCTAACATCTTGCCAGCACTGAAATCATGACGACACGTATCCATCGGACTGAGCCGTTACAAACGTCACAATTAACTATGCAGGTCATGCATTCCGTACTTGTCATGTGACCACTTCAACCAATCGTGTTCGATTAAAGGCAAAAAAACTCCAGCAGCGTTTTTGCTTCTTACGGCAAAATAGAGGCTGCTATTGTTGCGATCGGAAATCCCGAGCGGCATATGCGCAAAGCTTCGCACTGTGGCAGCAAGCAACAACAGAGTTCACATGCTATGATTACTCTCCGCGTACGGTGGTCGTTACGTTCAATCGTTCACAAGTTAATATCGGCAGAGCTTCCACGCCACGATCACTCTTTTATTGCTTGTTCGCGCCACACATATATATTTTTGTTCTTCGCGCGCATCCCCTTCATGGTGAATCACACAATCAACGCAACACCACCGGAGAGGTTGCAACACTATCAAGTATGCGGAGTGTAAACAGGAGTCGGAGTGTAAATTTAATAATCACCGGAGCAGGAGCTGGCGTCACTTTTTGAAACAGGAGCAGAAGTCAAAAAAGTGACTCAGATCACCTCTGATTACGAGTAGTAATTTACAAAATGAAGATTCTGCAAAATCTAACTGTTGTTGTGAATTCTACGCTTTTTTCAAAACGAAGGAGTGAGCACGCCACTTTATTTTTATGAAAAAGTGCCACCTTCAAAAGAGATTGGGAACCTTTGCCTTAGCGGTTCACGGACCCAGGTTTAAGGACCTGTGCCTTAGAGTGTTTATACAACGACTTCGCTCAGACTCAGCAGAACAAGCACGCAGCGCCTTTTTGGCGCAGTAACTCTAGAGACAAGCAAATCAGCTTCTGCAGAAAAGCAAACACCTTTTGCATCCACCATAGCACTCTTCAAGTCGCTAACAAGGTGTTAAGCCGTGAAATTAACAAAATTCAGTGATCTCTGCTTATTACCCCGCTGCCAACTGTATAAATATGTGTAATTTCAAAGCCGAAACGTTATTTCAAAGTCTTCTGCTTTTGGAAAAGCAAGATTGTTTGGAAAACCAAGAAATCATCAACTCCAAAGCAGTGTCGGATGTACGTGCAGATCGATATTTGCCACGGCAGTCCAGTACGTTGACAAGCCACGCAGATTACTGAAAGGCATTCTTTTCTAAATTTTCTGCTTCTACAAATCTCGGAATACTAAATTTGTATTGGGTATGGAAACTGCGAGATAAAGGTTTGTGTAAAAAAGAGTCGTAGACTGATGACGTCACAAGCAGGGTTGCGCATTCGGAACCGGTTCGGAGTCATAAGGAGTCGGACTCTGATTCCAACGATCACTAGGAGTTGGAGTCGGACTCGGATTTTTTTATCCAACTCTGACTCCGAAAGTCCGATTGAAGCATTTTATACATTACACTCCTATAACTCGTGCCTGTTGAAATGTTACATTTTTTTTGAAACTTTTACGGAAACTGAGAATTCTTGCTGTGCACCACGATTTCTATCGGTTGCTAGTCACTACAAAATTGTTGACAGCCAAACTTCATTCATGTTATGATAACGACTAGGAGCCAGGAGTCAAAGTCGGAGTCGGGGGTCGAAGTCGGAAATTTTGGAAAGGTCGGACGTTTTACCTCCGACTCCGCAACCCTGGTCACAAGGGACACTATAGACGCCAAAATTTGTTGCACTTGCATTCCTTCCGATAAAACTAAAACAAATAAAAATAGAGAAAAAAGTTCATGCAATCCTACAGAGAAAAGTCGAACTTACCGGTACATTAATTGGCATTGTTGGTTTGCTTTGAACATGCGAATGGATGAATGCGAAGGCTTGAAGTGTGCCTTTCGTCTGGTAATGATGTTGTAAAACAATCAAAATAACAAGCAGGAGCTGTCAACGTTTGCTGAAATTGCTGCACGTACTGCTTCCGGATGAATATCGAAATTTGAAAGGCGAGAGCAAGAGCAGAGAAAGCAAACAAACTCAAGACTAAATATCTTTTTTGTTGCAATACACCGGCCTACCCGCTTTTCAAGACACACAAGCTAACCACGGAGAGTATATTGAACTTTGAAATCAGAGACATACTGGCACGCTTGTCACAATCTGCTGGTTACATCACCACTTCCTGCTATATTACAGTTTTAGGCTCAATGCTGAAACATGTTATCGCAAACTTTTGTGGAAACGACCCTGACGAGTTTTGTCAATATAGATGTAAATACATTGTCAACTCCACATATCAAAAACACATGCAGAAGAAGCAGATTGATCTCTTGCGAAGATTATCTTCAAAAAGCAACTCCTCAATCTACACTGAATTTACATCACGACCATAATCAAAACTATCTTTATAATGGGTGTGCGTGGATCACGAAAGGGATATGGCAACCGGAAGAGGATTTTTTGGCGTTTTTTTCCTCTTCGTCCGGAACCTCGCGGTCCACGACCATTAAACATTATGGCGATTTGTGTCCGATAAGAGTAACCTCTTCACAATTTGGTCATTAATCCCGCAACCTATACATCGGACTGCGACAGCACGTCTTGCTGTCGGCACAATTCATCATGGAAGCTTTGTCTATATCAGCTAATTTATGGGCACCTGACTAGATAACGCGTGTTTTTTTCGGTGCACCGGCGTTTTTGCTGTAATCAATTCAGTACCACCAGATAAGTCTATCTATCTAAATC
>Ga0210059_1014486_pt1 | contig 11642 bp, 3 predicted proteins | sample Ectturendosymbi2_FD_188042 | JGI IMG/M metagenome (GOLD analysis project Ga0210059, IMG submission 188042) | Ecteinascidia turbinata endosymbiont from Florida, USA - Sample 2 (SPAdes) (version 2) | ecosystem: Host-associated > Tunicates > Ascidians > Unclassified | place: Key West, Florida... | reverse complement strand
CAGAAGAAGAAGAAGAAGAATAGTAAGTTTTGTTTCTTATGTGAAACGAAATAATAACAACAGCGAAGGCGTGGATGGCAATGAGCAATGTAGTTCAAATGTAAAAGAGGCACCTAATCCGAAACGAATCGAATGTAATTCAATTGCCAGAGTTAGTAAATGGGACGACACATACTTGAGATACGAGTTCTATTTGCCAAAGTCTGAATGTAGCAGATATATTCCAGAAATGCAAGAACAACCGAGTCATTAAATTTCTTGCTCTTAACTTCTGTAATAACTGTTTGTTTGTTGAAGTGTATAATAACGATATATTTGATTTTCTTAACAAGAATTGAGGTTTTTAAAATTTTTGTTAATGGGGGTTCCATGACAAACGCGAAAGAATATCAGGGGTTCCACGATGACAAAAAGGTTGAAGAGCACTATCCTAAAAGGTATAGGTCTCATCTAGGTTTTCCTCAGTTTCGTGTTGGAAATAAGATATAAATCAATGTAAATAAGGACACCTTTTAAGGTTAAAACAAAAAAATTTAAGAAATCATAAACATGGAGGTTCAAATGACAATTCTTAATTCATAAGGGACATCACAGTTGTAGTCGATCTTCATTTAATATGAAGATGCGCACTGATCTGAATATTTCATTTTGATTTCAAGCTATACAAAAAGGTAAATGGAAATATTCTCATTTCGTGTCACAGCATTTGAGTTTGCCAAAATATAGAGCTGTTAAGTCTTGTGTTTGTCCCTGATGTTAAGCTAACTGTATTTATTAACAGCGTTGCAATCTGCTTTTTCAAGGAGTAATGCAGTGCAATTGCCTTGCAAGCTTTTGGCTAAGTAGAATATTATGAAACGTTCAAAAAAAATTATCAGTGTTTTAAAATAAACTCATTAATTGCTGGATCGCAAATTTTGCAAGGATGCTGAACCAGACGGATTTTGAGAAATCGTTTCAGACAGATATTTTTTTGAAATGGTGCTTGCTAAAGTCATATCTATGTTTGATTTCATTAAAGTGTCGCTGGTGGCGCCTGAATCTGATTACTTTTACGTAACTGGGTTTTGCTAGCCAGTCGCGGATATGCTGTGTAACCGGCAAATTATTTGAACGAGCGTTGATGTAATGAAAACTTGATTTTTCTGTTTCGTGTATTGTAATTAATTTGGTTCATATTAAAACTTACACCCACTTGAGTATTTTAGTCAAACTGTCAAGAAATACATTTTTAGAGAAAACAGAAAAGGTAATTTTTTTAAATGGAAATTTTGCTGTGAATATGAAAACAACCTAATGTGTACACTGTACAGAACGCAATAAGATGAAATTAAAAGATGTATTGTCGTTCACATGCTTAAAAAGAACTTGACGTTTTATTAGTTATAGTGCCGGCTACACAGAAAATCCTACGTACAAGGAAGTGTGCAGCGGAAAGACGGGGCATAGTGAAGTTGTTCGTGTTGTTTTTCACCCAGGAAAAATTTCTTACGCTGAACTGCTAAAGGTATGGATTCCGTTTTGTTTTTCATTTGGATTGTGACTGTAAGTATTGCTGGTATATTCTCTCCGTTTTGTCTTTAAACAGCGACAAAAAGAAATGGCAGCATCATGGAAGAGTTACCGTTATATTCTTTCAAACAACCGGTGGTGTTGGTGTCCCATATGGCAAATAAAAATATCAGCCTAACTGTAATAACATTCTGTGTACATTAAACAGGGTTCCACTGGCTATTTAAAGTATTGGATTGTGGAGTTGGTTTTCAAGTCCTTGAAAAAGGTTTGAATTTGGCCAAAATGTACATAAAGTATCGAAAAAGTATGGAAGTTTCAAATTCAGCCAATTTTTTGTTCAAATTTTGTTCTTTGCCGCTTTTGACAGTTTTGCAGATCTGTTTTTGCATTGTGTTCCATGGGTAAAATTTTGTAAAAATGAAAATAAGTGATGGTATTCAAGCTTTTTCATTTATAATTGAAAAAGTATGGAAAATGGTTTTTGAAAATGTGTGGGAAACCTGATTAAATATGTTGACATAATTTGCTGAAGCCGGAATGCTCCTATTCGATTTCAATTATTGTAAATCAGAATTCTGATTAAAGTGGTAGAATATTACTTCGACATGAACGGAATCCAAACCAAATCTTCGCCTACTAAAGCATCGAGGACAATTTCCAAGAAAGTATAGGGGTACTTTCGACCTCTAGCTTAACGGTCTAATAATAAAATCATTGTCATCTTTTTATGGTTGGCTCAATGATTTAATGTCATTCCTGCTTTTGTCATTTCTTTCGTACATGGCACTGCAGCACGTTTGTAAGAAATCATTGTTGGTGAAACCACTGCGTAAACGCATCTCAACCAGCTGTAAATCAACACACGAAATTTCTCATTTTTTTAGCTTTGATCCATTGGTTCTCAGCTTGTCAAGTTTACGCTCACTAAAGTTGTAGACGGTTGTAAGTTTTAAAATAAATGAAATTAAATATTTCTTTTCAGTAGCTCTGTAGAATGGTTGTTTTTCAACTGCATATAACTTCACGTCCAAAAATCTAAAGATGATACGTTTTCCGCAAGGCCAAGGGACTGCGGACTGCGAAGGTGACGTTTAACTTGTGTTGTTGATGTTGACTGGCAGGTGTTTTGGGAAAACCACAATCCAACCCAAGGAATGCGTCAAGGTAATGACGTTGGTACACAGTACAGATCGGGAATATATTTCTACGACGAATCCCAAAAGCAAGAAGCTCTTAATTCAAAAGAAGCTTATCAACAGGTGGGCAAATATAACGTAACGTGCATTTCGTATTGTTTTACCAACGTGACGTAAACCATAATGTCACTTGCAAAGATTTTGTGGCAATGATTCTGCTGTACTAGCAAGCAGGGTTGATAAAAATCATCATGGCTTTTTTAAAGCAAGGATTCTATGCCTACATCGTAGGCGAAATATAAACTCAGTAAAATCTTAGTGTCTGATTCTTTGCTGAGAAAGGATTTCTTTCTATAGACAGTGTTTTTTTTTAATTCAAAAAAATCAGATTTTTTTGATTTTTATGATTTTTTGATTTAATGTGTAGAGGGTGGCCACCTAACAAGTGGTAATTTGTTATTTTAAAAAGTTTGTTTTAACATAACTTTTTTATGCTTGTTTTTTCTGGTACAGCAACTAGAATTCAGCTGAACTTTCATTCAAACCTACTTTGCACTTATGCATCACGCTTAAAGTAAATCAGTTCATAACACCAGTGTACCAAACGAAATATTTATTGAAATGACAATACTCAAACCATCAGTTCATCAACTTCATTAACACACATATATATATGCATGTAAAGAAGCTTGTACAAAAACACAAGCTTGCCAGCCTTCTTGGTGTGAAGTCTATTGTTAAAACTGATATTGTAACGCAGCTTTCATTACTACAGCTTCTGCAAAAGTATAACCTACATGCATAAATATATACTCTCATGGGCGTCGGAAGGATTTTTTCAAGGGGTGCCACTAGGAGATTTTTCCAAAATTTTTCCAGGGGGGGCAAAAGTAGTGAAATTTGTTTTTTCCCACTCAAAACAAAGAATACAACCTTTTTTGCTAAATATTTCAAAATCCAAAAACCCTGTCCTTCCGACGCCCATGTAGATATATACTCTGTAAGATATTAGTGTCTGATTCTTTGCTGAGAAAGGATTTCTACATGCATAAAATGGTAAAAATCTATAACATATGTGTTATTATGAATCAAAAATATGTTCTAAAACTACTATTTGAACAGTCAACAGCCTAAATATTTGCTGGAATTTAGATGTAACTTTTACTTTATCCCAGGCCCGTAGCCATGGGAGCGTTCAGGTGCAGTGTCCCTAAATTTTTGTGCCCCCCAAATTTTGTTGTGCCCAGAAAAGTGTGTTTGAAACATATAACATAATAAAAACAAAAAGCTTGCCCCTCTAACAGTTTGCCCTCCAAATCTGAAAACCTGGCTGCAGGCCTGCTTTATGCAAGCCTATACTTTTAAAATTGTGACATTGTGACAGTTCTAACTTTTGAGTCTGCAAATGTTAATGATTTCAGTCCAAATATCATTTTTGCACTTAGTTGACATAGAATCTGTGATCTCACAGTTGCTATGATTGATATAACTTTAATTTCTTTTATAACTTGTGTTGTCATATGAAGTCTCTGCCTTCTTTAATAATAAGTGAAACCGATTAGAATACCAATTAAATGTGTCATATAAATCACAGAAAGCTTCAAAACTGCATGTGATTTATTGCTTGAGTGTTTTGATTTGTGACTGATTTAAATGAAATGATTTAAATCAATCAAATCTGACTAGAAATAGCTGAACTCTCATTCAAACTTTTTTGCGCTTATATAATATCCCTTAATGCAGATAATTTCAATTTCATGACACCAGTACCGGCGTATGAAATGAAATATTTATTGAAATGCCAACACTGAAACTGCCACTTTAGTAATTTCATTGACACTCATAGCATGCATACATGCATAAATTGTTAAAAACCTATAGTAATAATTAGGGCAACTAATGTTTTGACCTAAAAACTTAGAATTTTGACTTTATAATTTACAAATTTTGACTTTATTTTGACCTATAAATTTTCGGCGTTTGCAACTGCAAAATAATTCAGCCTAGGTGTTGAGGTTAACCCATAAGCATATTCATGCACTCTACAGTATGCTTCGAAATTTTAAAATATTTGGTTGTTTAACTTCGGGGATGATATATCGATAAGTACATAAATAACTACAGTAGAGTCAAACCTGAGAACATCATGAAGTTGAAACGTTATATGCATAATGCATTGAGCATTTACCAAACCCAGTACTGTAAGACCACGTTTCTTGCCTTACCATGCCTATCCTACACTATTCAATCGTCCAGTAGTGGGCAAAACAGCATTATTACGCCATAAGTCGCTACAAACCCACTATTATTACAGAATTGCAACTAAACTTGCAAAAGCATATGAGTATCTGTTGTTGTAGTTTCAATGAAGTATCGATGAAGAGAAAAAAACTCTGTTGTAAGAAAATTTTTGCCTAACGATAAATTTTGACCTAATGATAAATTTTGACTTTTTTTGACCTAATAACTTGGGATTCCCTCATGGTATGAGCGTGAAATTTGGTTTGTGGACGTTTCATGAACTTTCAAAACGGCAGAAAATTTTTGACTTTATTAACTTTTGGTTGCCGTAGTAATAATATTATATCTGTTTCATGAATCAAAAATATGTTTTAAAACTATTTACAGTCAACAGCCTTCATATTTGATGGGATTTAAATGCAACTTTCACTTTATGCTGGTCTATACTTTCAAGCATGTGACGGTCTAACAGTTATGACTTCTGAATCGCAAGGGTTGATGATTTCAGTCCACATGTCATTTTTGCAGTTAAATGACATAGAATCTGTGACCTCACAGTTGCTATGATTAAGAAAACTTCAAGAGGTTTTAACTTGTGCCATCACAAGAACTGTTTGCCTTCTACACTAATACTATATAGGCTGTGTGAAAACCTATTATAATGCTAAATAAATGTGTTATAGACATCACACAAAGGTTAAAGGACATGATTTTTTTATTTTTATTGCTTGATTTAAATCAGTCATCCCTGCTAGCAAGACTTACTTTCACCACACCCGGACTAAGCTTTTATAACTCTGCAAAAACACTTTTTCAATGCTTCGAAACGGACACGAAGGGCAGAGTCTTTCGTTGCTAATTGATGCGAACCACTTACTGTGTTTTGATTGACTTGCCCTCCTCCAGACGGATTTATACCGCTTGCAGGGTCATATTAAATTTTCGTTTAATGCGACCCGCGGTACCGCCTGTTGGTCACATTGTGATGAGCTACATAAAGTACACAACATTTTGATCGCAGGGTCAATGATCAAAATGTTGTGTAATTTCTGTAGCTCATCATATGTGTGCTTAAACCCCTTTAATTCTAGTTTTCTTAAATGCCATTTTGGCTGACATGTGCTCTTGCAGTAAAATCTATTAAAATATTTTTTGGCGTTTTAGGGGAATTTAGCGGCGCTCACCACTGTTGGTTTTCTGGCCGTTCGCCTAAAAAAATTGGAGACCTTGATAGTAAAAACCGTTTCCTGGATGCCCAATTTATATGAAAAAGACGTTCAAACTTATATGTTGAGCTGCAAAGCTTGTGTTGTTGCGTTCTTTTATAAGCACTTGTATGGAAACCAGGTCTAAGAGATCTTAGGTCAAACTCAATTTGTTTATGAACTTTCAGCTTAAGTAGAGACCGTTTGGTTTTAAGCTGAGCTCCCATTGCTATCTGTGTGCGTTTTACCGACCACCTAAAGTTCTCACAGAAAATTCTTCCGCAAGGAGGTGAATGTACGTATGCTGCTTTCGATTTTCATATTTTTTTAATTTTTTTACTATGCATAACGCTGCTGACACAGGAGTTAGCAAATGCTGGTCACGGAAAAATCACCACCGAAATTAAACAAGCCACCGAGTTCTACTACGCCGAAGAATACCACCAACAATACCTGGCTAAGAATCCTGGGGGTTACTGCGGTATGGGTGGAACTGGTGTATCGTGTCCAATCGGCCTTGGCAAAAGCAGTGGAAAATCAGAGTTGTAGCGCTTCTAAATGAACTACTTCTCAGCAGTGCGTCGCACTTGTTTGGATGGAGAGAATTTGATTCGAAGCAATATTTTTATTCTCCAAGCAGTGCTGTGTGTTCTTTGAGTGTTACTGTTAATGACACAATCGCACAAGTAACGTGGTGCCATTGGACGTGTGCATTTAAACTGGTTTTTGATGGTTTTGGGTACCAAAGTTGTTTTTTCCGGTGGCTGGTTGATGAACGTTTGTGTTTTACACTTGTCCGATACGATTTTTGAAGTGCTCGAAACACTCTGGAAATTTTTGCTTTAACCTAAGGATTCTTTGTACACTTTTTACAAAACAATTAGCAGAACAAAGTAAACTTGGAAGTCAACAGAACTCTTTTTACTCGCTTTATCGTGTCTTCATTGCATTTAATTGATATTAGCTCAGCCTGTGCGTCGATCAGTTAATAGATCAGTTAATCGTAGAAGATTTCCTTCGTATGACAGTCTACGACGTAAACAAGGTCCACTGCCCAGTGCGTTCACAACTCGTGGAGTTCATTGAGAAAAGCATAGAGACACGATTCTGCGCTGGTTTTTGCCTCTCGTCATCTTCGCCGGCAGACTTGTAGGAGCTCGTGACGTGAATATTTCTAGAAAACACCAACGTTTAGATAATTCTTTCGCAGAATTTCGTCTTCGTTTGTCGCATTGATCGTTTGCTTTCTTTTTTCCGCGTTGGATTCTTCTCCGTGCTTTGACTTCATTCGCGCATGCGCAGACAGTGTTTGAGCGGACATGCTGTTATTTGATTGCGCGTCGTCTGTGTTTGTTTGGTTTCGATCTCGTGTATTACGCTCTTGTTTGTCCTGAACAAGTTGTGGAAATTTTTTCTTGATCTTGGGTTTGTTTACGTGCACCTGAGCTTTTCAGTTGTAGGTTCATTCATGGACCTAAACTTGGCAACGAAAACAATGGTGTCGCCTTAAAGCGTAATAAGTTGTCTTGTTCACTTCGTTTTCTGAAAGGGATAAGAAGTCCTGCGAATTCTTTCATGGGAAAAATGATGTGTGATCCCATTTTAAACTTGCTGTAGATACCAAGGTGTCGGAGTCGTAAGGAGTCGGAGGTTTTTGGATGGAGACGGATTCCGAACAACACTGGGAGTCGGAGTGGGATTTTTTTGTCCCACTCCGGATGTCGAATTGCATCATTTTTTACATCACACTCTTAAATTGGGAATTCCTGTTGAAATGGTACAATTTCTTTTGAAACTTTTGTTGAAACAGAGGTTTATTGCTGTGCACCACGATTTCCATTGATTTTAACAGCCAAATTTCATTCCCTTTATGTAAAGGAGTCGGAGTCGGAAATTTTGGAAAGCGGTAGTCGGAGTCGGATATTTTACCTCCGACTCCGCAACCCTGGTAGGTACGTACAAAAGGAAACTGACGGTAACTCAGTCTCCATGGCGTACGCCTTTTTAGACCTTCGAGATAGCAACAAGCGCGAGGTAAACTACCTTTTACAAATCACTTGAATCATGTTGATGCTATAATTTTTGTGCTTAATTTATTCAAGTACAACAAGGGTCTGTAAAGGGGCCGATAAACACCCTAGGGTTTGAAAGGGGGTCGATGCAAACCTATTTTTTGAGTGAATGTGGATTGGATCTTCATCTAACCGTAAAAGTTTAAAACTTTTTTGTTCTTTTTAATTAACTTCCAATATACACAGCAACTAGAAACAACTGAACTTTCATTCAAACCATCTTAGCGCTCATGCAATACCCTTTAGGCCAGGGGTTCCCAACCTATGGTAAGCGTACCACTAGTGGTATGCATAGAACAGAAATAATATATTTGTTATTATGAATATAAAATATGTTCTAAAACTGTTATGCCTGCAGTCAACAGCCTACTGTACATCTTTGGAATTCAGATGCAACTTTTACCTTATGCTAGTTTACACGTTCAAACTTTGGCATTCTAACTAACAGTTCTGACTTTTGAGCTTGCAAGGGTTAGTGATTTCAGCCCACATGCCATCATTGCAATTAATTGGTAGGCAGAATCCGTGATCTCACAAAAGCTATGGTTTATAAAACTTATATTGCTTTAACTTATAAAGTGAAAACTTAATAGAATGCTAATTAAAAGTGTCACAGAAATACACAAAGCTTAAAACTGCAAATTTGCTGGATTTTTATTTTGATTCCTTGATTAAATCAAGCTTGATATATAGAACCATATCTACAGCATTTTTGAAAAGGATGTTTCAAAACTTGTAGAAGGTGAAATTTGACTCTGAATAACCAATTTAACACTGACAAAAAAAGATCGTTTAATTGACACGCCTTGTGGAAAATGTAGGAATGTTAATCGAAAGCGGTGTTACGGTAATGCTGGTAAACGAAATCACAATTTCCTTATGCATGCCTGAGAATAATTATTGAAGGTTTTTAAATGATCTGTGCTACCAACGCAAACTGAAATGTCTACGTATTGGATGTAACCCTTAGTATAATCCTACTAGCAAGCAGCATGTTTCAATGAGCGAAATTTACATGCCTACATCAGGATTAAACAGTTTCTCAGATAAATTAGAATACGGTATTTACTCGATAGTAAGCCGCAGGAAATATACTAAAAAATTAGGCGAAGTCGTACTTGAACATAGGTTACCAAAGCCTCTGAGATACTTCTACGTACTAGCACGTTTCGCGTTTTTTCGTAACCCCGGTAGTGATGCTTCACAACTACAACTGCCTTCTGTTCATCATAATCCCTCCTGTGACGGATGTACGCGTGATGCTGAAGAGAATAGAATGCGAAAAAAAGTTTGGTTGGAAGAAACGTTGCCCAGGAAAGACTGAGCGTCATACCTTTCGATAAGGTAAAGAAATAAAATATATCAGCTGCCCCTGATTATAAGCCGTATGATGAAACTATATGATGACTATAAACCGTAACGATGAAAAAAACTGTGTAAGCCATGGCTTAAAATCGAATAAATACGGTACACGATTTTTTAAATGTGGTAAGTGTAGAAGGCAATTCAAGCTGGTGAAGAAAGCATATATTCTTTGGCCGAAGAAACGTTAAGCTCAGCAGTGGTACCGCGAAACTGATGAATTTGCATTCAACTTTATGTTTAACCCGTTGGGAACCGATGTACGAGTTTATCGTACTTTGAAATCACGCATTGAGTCGCTAATTTCATGCCACTTTGCAACTCCATAACTCGCAAGTCGATTGTGCTAGAGAGCTATTCAAACCCTCAAAAGACTAGGCGAGTCTTCTACTTGGCACTGAATATTTTTTTTATGGTTTCGGGTGTTTTGTGGGTGACGTCATAAGTGGGGTAGGTTTGCATCACAGTGTTCGGGTCTCTTATGAATGTGGTCTGCTGTGAATGGATACCGCTGGTGACAGCAGCAGTGTCTGTGAATCGAACTTGACGTTTTCTGAAAACTGTTTAATGTTTCAATAATTCAAATAAAATTATGCTGAAGCATTGGTATTTGCAATTTTGTTACTGATAGTATTTTTCAAGACTACTAGTTCGTAATCCTCAGTTTTGCCGTTTTGATGGTATGAAAGATTTGAGTGTATCAACACATCAAATGTCTGCATACATATGTAGCAGTCACGCTAGCGTGACCGCTACATGTGAGCAAAGTCGGCCAAAGCAAAGAGAAGGGAAAGACAAAGCAAGCGACACTCACAAGTGACTTCCATGCACGTGGAAGTAAGAACTCTCTTTGGCCGATTCGTCTGGCGCGGAGTAAACATCGATGATCCGAGGTTCGAGGATCAATCCCACGCTGAAGCAGGACTCAACAAACCGAGGAGTTCCGCTTCAATGGCTCCCGATAACGGATACCTCCTTGAGCAGCTGGGATGGATAACATGTGTCGCATGGAAAAAGCAACAAAGAGAAGAGATGAAGAGATAAAGAAGACAAAGGCTCAACGTACCGAAGCCCAATCAAGCATTACACGCACGTCATCAGACCTGGCTGGACTCTATGAATTGGCAAGATAGTTCAAAGAGAGAGTGGGCAATCCAAAGACTTCGAGGAAGGAAAATGATGTAGCAGTCATGCTAGCGCAACCGCTACATGTGAGCAACGTCGGCCAAAGCAAGGTGAAGGGAAAGACCAAGCAAGCGACACTTATAAGTGCCTTCCATGCACATGGAAGTAAGAGCACTCTTTGGCCGATTCGTCTGGCGCCGAGTTAACATCGATGATCCACAATCCATCCTTCCCAAGGTTCGAGGATAAATCCCACACTGAAGCAGGACTCAACAAACCGGGGAGTTCCGCTTCACATATTTACATCGAGTTTGTAACATGGGGCTGCTTTATCGCAAATAGGCGTGCATTAGGACTTTCGTAAAACCATCAAGGCAGTTTTTTAGAAAACGGAACCAAAAATGCGTTCCCAATCTGTTTGAACAAGGTTGAGAAGTGACCAGATAGTAACAATTTGTTTTTTGCCTTGAATGCATGACAGTGACTTATCATTTATCGTCACATTTTGCCTGGCTAAATGAAGAGATTATAAGGTAAAATTAATAACAAAATATATAATTGTCAAAAAAGGGAATTTGTCAGATGGTTTGTCGCATATAATAAGAAAATTGTCATATAAAATGAAAATTGTCATTATATTGGTGATAAGAAGGCCTATGTTCAAATCAGAGTGAATTTGAAGCACTACTATGAAGCAGAATTGGCAAGATATCTTATGTAATGGCGCTAGGGCCATTACATACAGAGATAAATTCGATAAGCGTATCGATAAAGTCCAAGGGAACTTCCTCGGCGGAAAGCACCTATCAAACGGATGTGAGATGACGCCGCGCAGCAATGCGAAGGGAAGGCCTGAGGGCTGAGTCGAAACATATAACGCCTCGATCTGTAAAGACGAGGGAAGCGCTTCTTTGGTCTAAGGGGTTAGGCGTTGGCAATTGGCAGACAAAGACGTTTCTCTCCCTGGGAATCATGATGGTTCGATT
>Ga0210059_1014485_pt1 | contig 11643 bp, 6 predicted proteins | sample Ectturendosymbi2_FD_188042 | JGI IMG/M metagenome (GOLD analysis project Ga0210059, IMG submission 188042) | Ecteinascidia turbinata endosymbiont from Florida, USA - Sample 2 (SPAdes) (version 2) | ecosystem: Host-associated > Tunicates > Ascidians > Unclassified | place: Key West, Florida... | reverse complement strand
GCTTATGTGCTTCACATTTCAATTTGGGGGAGCCTGGAGATGTTTTCGCCACGGGGACTGGTTACCAGCAAACGTTTATTTCAAAAACTGTATTTCCAAACCATGTCAGGTGGGACATAAATCTTTTTAATGCTCAGCCGTGATTACAACGTCTTACATTCGACGGTAATTGTGTTGGACAACATCATTCAGTACAGCCATTGCCAAGTTATACAACTGTTTCGCTCAAAGCCCCTTTTAAAAAAAGCCCCCACCACAATCATGTCTAAACATATCGTTTACCATTGCGTAAGGTTTCAGGCTAAGGTTCTTGCCTCAAATTCATCAAAATGAGAGTAGCACCTTTTCAAAGCTTTTCTTGTTGAAATGAATTTTTCTATGACTGCAAACGTAACGTATAGCCCACTGTTCAACCAAGGAGACTTTTGCGAAACTCACACCAGGAGCGGATCCAGGGGGCGATTGGGGCGATCTCCCCCTCTAAAACCTGCGACAGTAACTTTATTCACCATATCTTTTTACAATTCAGAAAACACATCCCTGAAAGAAGGCCATTGCGCTGTCACAGCAGTGTTATGAAGTATACAACATCTCTCTTATATTAGCTAAGCTGTTATGAGATTTTACTGCCAAATTACTGAAATCGCCCCCCGTAGTTGCACTGGCTGAATCCGCACCTGACTCACACTGCCTATCGGCCGGCTCTGACTCGCTCTACTTGCAGTTCAAACCGACAATCTGAGCGGAAAGTTACCCACACAAACGCCACCACCAACTGCACTGCCCGCTTCAAGAAGGTCTTTTTCCGACACCACTACGTCATGCAGAAAAACAGCAGTTGTATTGAAACTGAGCAACGTTTCCTATGCAGAGTTTTCACTTCAATCGCCAAAATTTAATGTTGATAAGACTATTCAATGACTAGAATACAGCTTTTTGCTGCTTGTTGAGAATATCCCACTGAACATTAAAAAAAAGAACGAGATCTGCCAACAAATGTTTTTTATACTTTTGGTGACGGCAATTAAGGGCAGGACAACGCCTGAAATACGCCTATTACCAGGGGTAGTTAAGGTTAACGCTATTGCCCAAGGAGCGCTACAGCGATTTACTCAGTGGCTGTTGATCGAAAACCAACCTTCCAATTGAGGGGGCGGACACTGTACCACTGGGCTACTGCCTCCCCAGCAAAATGTTGGTCGTTAATGCCTAGGTGTCACGTGATGCTATGGTGTGCCGTTGGGCCGTTACTGAAAAAACAACGATATGAGAAAAAGGATTAAGCTAGCCTTGACTATTTACCGTGATTTCATGCAAAGTCATTTTAATCACATTTTGAAAAGAGGGGCAATATAAAGCGCGAACTACCGGAGACCTAATGTTTGCTAGTCTGTGGTCGAATATCACCTCTTTCCTTTGTGCAAAAGACTTCTGACTGGGGCTGTGGAAATACCTTTGTCTGGGGAGGAAGGCGTAGAGACTGGGGCACAATGTTCCCCAAGTACGTGTGTTAACAAATCCTGATTTCAAGACAAACACTGGGACCCTTTAGCGGATTGGATTTGACTTCAGACTCTGGGTAAACATTTCATCAATTTGCTCACTTCACAGCCACATCTCGTGTTTTTTAGGCTAGCCCACCAGTCTAGGGCTTCTAAACACAAAATCTGAAAAGAGTTAGAACTTGTAAAACTTCTAAAAATTTATTCAAAAATAATGAAGAGTTAGAACTTATAAACTCTTTTCAAAATTTAAGCTTTAATCAACATAGTTTCGCTCCCCAGAAGGTGTCGTCCGGGGCCCGCGGCCCCCAGCTCCCCCTTGCTAGGCCACTGCATGGTAGTAATCTCCTTCCTGGGTAATAACCTTTGCCAATCAATTCAACATGGCTGGGGCTCTATCACCTCATTCTCAAATTCAAGAAAGTGAGAAAACTGGATGGTGACTGCGTAAAACAGCTCGATGACAGGAAATTGTCCACTCAGTTAGCCCTTCCCTCTCATACACTGCTTGATGAACTGAAAAAGATGAAAAAAAATGGTCTATCCAAAAAGTTGTGGAACGTTCATCACTAATTTACGTAAATGTGTCCTGGGTAGTATTGCATGCAACAACAACAACAACAATTTTAATTTTGACCACCCTAGCAAACTTCCCAGTACATACGCATAATCGGAAATGATGAAATCATTTTCGACACAAAAGTCTTCCAACAAAGCTCCAAATGTATTCGTGACCCCAGCATTGAAGTTCCCCACAAAACAAAATTCAGGCATTGCAGCTCATCACATAATTGTTTCATCTTGCCAGCGTATGCTAAAAAGTCATCAGTATTAACTCCACTGCACTGTGGCAGATACACTTTAATTGAACACAACTCTGATTTTTGTAGAATCACTCGTAAATCCTGTTATAGAGCCATCGCAATTTAAAAATCATGAACCTTTAAGATTTTTAGACCAATAGATGGCAGTTCCACCATGCCAACGACCCAAAACTAGGCCACCATTAAAGTCATAGTCTGCCATCGCAAATGCAAAATGAGACGCACCTAAACAGGATAAAGTATATCAAGCTGTTGTTTTGCCAACGAGGTTTCTTGAACAAATATAATCCGGTAGTCATTTAACAAGTTTTGCACATCGAGCATTGAATGATTAAAACACCAGCAGTTATAAGTGACCACACCGAGGTCAGATGCATTCATTTAAGTCGTTCAACCACAAGCATTTGAACAAGGAGGTTGCGATGAAGAGACTGTTTTTCAAAGTTGAAGCTTGAAAGCAGTATTTTTGAGACAATTATTTCTCAATATTTTCGTGCCTCCTTATTTTCACAAAATTACTTTCATTTTGTCGTGAATGGTCATGCTTGCCACAATTATGAAGTCCAGATTGGAACCCCAGTACCGGAACTATAATTATAATTCTAACCAGAGACGTTTCCAAAAGAACCAAGACGAAACCAAGGATTGAACGTTCGAGACGGTAACTTGAATGCCTTCTGTACGATGTGGTGTCCGACTCCATTTGTAGCGATTCAGAAAAGTGTTAAAAGTTTTTTTGCATTTTGTTGAGCGGAACACACTTTAGGCGGCCATAAAATGAAACAATCGGCTTGTCAAACGATGAAAGTGTGGAAAAACATGGTAAGTTTGCAGATGAAGGCTTTGTAAGGAGACCTATAACCTTCGAGACCGTGACACATAAAAACTGGCCGTCAGGTTACAGTAGTTCTGAAATCAGGAGAAAACATCTAGAATCGATAACAAATAGTAAGGTAACTTTTGTTGCTTGCTTATGTGAATAAGTCTCAATTAGTCTCAATTGTTGCCTGCTTTGTTGCGAAAAGAAATTAAAGTAATATTTAATTGCATAAATTAATGTTTTTACCCACAGTTAAAAATGCAGAGCCGCAGTTGGACAGTTACTATACAGATTATAAAAGATTTGCTATTATCACCTTACCCAGTTCATGACGAATATGGCCATGTGTATCATCTTTACAGGGTCACAACATTTTAAGCGCTCGTCCGCGTTTTCGCTACTTACGTAAAACGTTTGAGGAAGTTATGCTCAAATTAAGCTAAAAATTTTGTTTCTATCAATCGGATAACGCTGTATCATAATCAAATCAAATGATGAAATGTGCAATTGAAATTCCATTCTGTATATATCTAACTGAGGCACAATCAGATACACTGATCCAACTTTACATGAACTCCACCAATGTTTGACTTTCCCATAAGAGTGGAGGCCATTAGCATTTTACCTGTGTTGCATAAACACCTTTCTCCCGTTCCAGTAATTCCGAAAAAGGTTGCTTGACCTCTCGTGCAATTAGTTGCTGTATCAAAGCTGCAGCCTCTGACAATCCCCGAAACAGTCCCACCAGCAACTGTGAAATAATAGAAGTTTGCGTGTATGATGTACGAAACGCGACGATTTATGTCGATTAATGTGAACGCATGATTTTAATCTTGATGGAACCAAACCAATTACGATATCACAATTGCACAACACACCACTGAGAATCAAACTATAGAAACCGCTATGAACTGTTTGATAGGAACCGAGATGACTTGCAGTAACAAGATAAAAAATGTTATACCTTGGGCGGTGCCCGATATTGTCTCACATCTGTTAAGCCCAGATGAGCATTCTTGCTCATATGAAGATAATACATTTGGTCCTTCACATTCATTCTGAGATGCCGGTAACCCACTTGTATCCACCGACCCCGTGGTGGTGTAGTGAGTGCATATGTAGCAACGCAGAGCGTCTCCTGCAAAGATATGAATTGTTATGAACAAGTAGGTTATTGATGTTGCAAAGAAATTCTTAACAGGCTTTTAACAAGAAATAACGATTGTTATCAACCAGAGGCAGAGAATAGGACGTTGTGAATATTTTATCGTCTCACAAATGAAATATGACTAGGACTGCGCACTATGCGCATTCGATGGAACGGAATAAACAAAGCAAAAACGTTGAGAGTGTAGGGACTGGGGTTGTAGCTTATTGTAGAGGTCCCTACTAGTTGAGGGGCCAACCTAGTTGTTTTTAAAAGGCTCTCACCACTTTGTCCGCTAATAACTCTCCGGTAGTCCTCTAAGCTGACTGCTTCTTTCGATTATATTCAGATATACAACAAGAAACTCCAATACACTTGAGCGTGAAGTCAGAAAACACATAACGTTAACGGTTCCATGTAGAGTCAGAAATAGAATGAAGACGAACAAAAGCGTAAGGCGTTCGAATGCGCCACAGGAAACAGCGACCAACAGCGGTTATTTAGGTTTGCAGGCTATCGTATCGACGATCGGACTATTCGCAAACAACTGCATCGCGTTGAATCACGTATGGAATATTACTCGGAATTACGCAGCAAGAATACACAAAACATTAAAGCACTAACGTGTCCACTATAAGAGCAGGAAAAACAAATAATGAATTTGTTGTGTGTGCAACGTCGCTTTACGCTTTCAAGTACTGTAGGGCAGCTTTTTTGCTTCTTATCACAAAATGTTTCTTTGGATAAGTAGTTGGTCCTCTGCAAATTTTCATGTACATAAAAGTAGCAGAACTCATTCGTGGTCTACAATATTGTTAGAAATAATACGTACAAAGGAATGGTTTCTTCGAAGGGCACGCAATTGCTATCATGATTATTTTATCATAAAAATTGAATGGACCCACTTACTGATTCTTGAGCAATGTGCTATCGTATTTCTGCTTGTTCATCGTGTTTACATGAACAGATTGTTATTGCTCCACGAGGTGTAGACAGCGCAGCAGTTCGAGCCTAGACTGAGATGTGCTTTGAAGGTTGAGCGAGATTCGAGTTCTACTGCTATTTTTTGCCTGCGATTAGTTGGGTTTTCTCAACATGATTAGGCACTATAGTGCACACCTTTTTGTACTAATCGCGATCTGCGAAACCCTCCAACACGCTTGTTACTTCCGTTATGTTTCGGACCTGACATTAGTTTTCAGGGAACTTACAATAAGACCCTCACCGTATCTGTCCGACATAAAGGTTGCCACAGTATCTGCCATATAATGATATACGTCATCGCAAACTTGCCCAAAGCTATCACAAGAAAATTTGAAAAAGACTTTGGAAGACTATTTCCCTGCGCTTCATCCTGCAAATGGAGGTTACTGACCACTGAAGTAAAAATTGTGTAACAACTAAAGTTTTTTGTATTCAAGTGGGACTTATTCGGCGTAATCAATATTTCTGTCCTGTGGCCAATCAACTTAATTTTACTTGATTGCATTTTCCACGAAAAAAACACAGGGTTTCACCTTGGTGACTGCTAAGACATGAGTCTGGAATCTTTTTTTGTCTAAGTACAAACAGTATTGAAAAGCGAGATTTTAATACATTTTGGTAGTGCAGTAATATAGCGAGGTTCTACTGTTGTTCGAGAAACTAATTGGACGTTGGTTTTATATGTGCAACATAAGCTTATAAGGGCAGTTTCTTGTTCAGCTTTGCCATGAGTATGATTTTTTGTGACAAGTTCCAGCTACAGGATTTAAACATTGTCAGTGCAATGTCTTTTCTGTAAACATATTTTACTGAGCACCAAAGGTTAGATTGTTTTATCTTATAGATATCCAATAGTGACTGCAAAAATCATTCAATTGAGTAATGTGAACCATTTGACCTTATTCTGAAAATTAACTGATTCGTAATATATATCAAATGTGGAGCTTTACAATAACACCACATGGATGTCAATATAAACGATGTGATTTATGATTGTAATGCGGTTTTCTGGCGTTTATTGCTTCCAGCTAAATCAACTTTGGCTATAAGCACATTAGAAAAGGTTTCATGGCAAAAATGCATTATGATGGTTATGCTGATAAGCACATGCGGAAATGATTTACAAAATTTAGAAACATCAATTGGCATGGCGTGGAAACTCGTTTTACATTGCACAGTACGTCAACTTTACGTAACTACTTATTGCCTTCTTAATTGTAAGTGTTTTATAATATTTAAACCAGACAATGCTATTCACACACTTTTTGAAAAATTTCCGTAGAATGAAAGGTGACTGCGGTACGTTTCATTTCAAATGAAGCATTTTCACCACATGTAGCATCAGCATCCAATGATATCGTGAATATCATTTTCACAGAGGTAAGCTTAGCACAGAGGTGACACGCCGTGCCATAACCAGTGGATCGTTGCAATTTTTTCAATTTCTCTTAGATATTTGCATAAAACATTTCGATGTCTTAACACTAAAGTAAACTCGAAAATACCTAACCACTCTACAATAAGAGCAAATTCTCAAAATATCAAAGTTCTCAAATGCACAACATTTTAATATCTTTGATTGTGTTTGAGCATATACGAAACAATGATGATGGTGATAAAGTACAATTTGCATTCGCAAAAAAACGAAGAACTGGGTTTGTAAGGACAGTGTTTTTACAATACATTGTTTTGAACTGACTGCTGCATCTAAAAACTTATACTAAATACATTTTGTTTTATTAACTTAGTTTGCTTGCATTGAACTTAGTTTAATAAATTTACTTAGTTTAATACTAGCACAATTATCCAGACATATTTCACAAATATTTTAACTAAGTGTTTCTGAGTCTAACGCAAAGTATCGCACTGATGATAAAACGTTTGCTTACCTGCTGCAAAGAACAGAAACGATACCAAAAGAACGTGAATATTCGACATGATGAAGAGATGTTCTTCATGCACAGTAATATGAATATAATTTTGCTTGAAGCGTCTGAAAAGAGATGCATAAAAGATCACATAGTGACATATTTTATTATCAAAAAGTCCTGCATGCCTTTTACAAAATACTCTAAAAACAATGATTCCTATGAGTTGCTCAGAAATGCTTGATATAGGAAAACATGTCACGCATAGGGCTTGCTAGAGAATATCTCACGAGTACAGCAAGGGAAGCATAGTCAAATCTATTCACAAAACATTTTACGAGGAAATCGAATTTGCCTCAGCTACGCATCTTCAGTCCTTACTTAAAATTTGATTCTATCAAATAACTCTTTTTGAATGTTTTTTTTGTAAGTAAGTATCTCTATGAATTGTTGAGATAAGTTGGCTGTTTCTTTTTCTGGTGCTTCGTCACATGAATGTTGATACAGTCAGAATTCTTGCAGAGTTATAAAAGGACCGCATGGGAAACATCTTCATCGAAAACATTTCTTTACCAGAAAATCTTTGATTTGTGAAAATCGTTTATACGTCACTGCTGAATCAAATTATAAATATCTTTCCGACACTAGAAAAGTTAAAGATCGCGATTAAATCAAGATGATGATTTTTAGGATATAATGAGAACGCTTGGAATGGCAACATACACATTGCTTGCGAACACAAAAGCATGATTCACATCCTCGGCTATTTTTAAATCTAGTGAAAAAACCTTCGTATTCCGCAAAAACTAAGTAGATTTTCGTTGTATGCAGCACATGAAGAAAAACGTGTTTCAATCGCTTTTTTGTTTCAGATTGACGTGTTGAATACCAAAATGTAAATGTAAAGAATTTCATCCAGCACAGCCAACTTTGGGTTAGACCTTCGTATCCAGCCGTGATGACCTAAAGTTCAAACCAGTTACTTCCAAGCTGTTTTGCTTTTGTTTGACACAAATTTCTCTTACGTGAGGTTACCTACGCTACGCCTACAGTAAGTAATGGCAGCAGTGATGTTTGCTGGAATATTTCCCTGATCGGGAATGTAGTCTGTCTTTTTACAGACAAAGCCTCGAACCATTGAATATTTTTTCCATGGACTTCTGCATGTATGTCATGCGTTTTGCATGATTCGCCACTCTTTTTTTGTGAAAATGTGATCCCTTTTGCTCTTTCTGAACCTCTGGTTTTTGTTTACCTCTTTAACGTTCTTCAATGTATCACTTACATCTTGCTTCTCGAAGAAAATGTAATCAACATTATAAAGGTACGATTGAATGGAAATTACAAGAATGGCGGACATTGTTCAAAGCGTTTAAAACATCAGGTTTTCTTTAGTCGTGTCACATTCCCACAGGATTTTAAGGTAATTAGGAGTCTAACAAAACATTTTTCTTCAAAATTTCAGAGACTGTTTAATTTCAACTTTCCTGTCTAAGAAAATATCGTACATTTCTTTTCCGTAAAAACTCTATTGTGGAAAGCTTGTTTTCAGGTTAATAATCATGCAAAATTATTGTTAAACTCGTGAATGTACAGTAGTAACGCAGAGATATGGCACGACAAAAATCAGATTTTCGTATTTCTTGCACTAAGAGAAAAAGTCTTATTTTTATAATGAAAAGTCTTCTGCATGACATTTCTTTTTCCAAACCACCAAAGAGACAAATGTAAAGTACAGGGTGTGGCCTTGAAAACAACATCTCATGTGGGCATAGAACTCGGATAAATTACAATTGCGTTTGTGATTATACTACGAAATTTAACCTCTAAAGCGACTTTATTGAAAAAAAATCACGCCAAACCGAAACGTGGTACCTCTTGCACCACAAATGAGCATCACCCCCTAGAGCAAAAAACTTCTCGAATGCTATTCTTTCCACACAGGAAGGTAAGTAATCCTTTAATTGTAATGCACCAAACACATTTATAACTTCCTTTTGTTTCAACAAAGCTGTACAAACGCTCAAACTTGCAACGTTTTTCTACTCAAACTATTTAGTCATCTGTTGTTTTTCCAACAAAATCCTAGCAGTAACATATCGATTAGAGATGAAGTTGTAGATGTAGACCGTTCTTATTTTTATACACTTTGCTCTGTCTGCCATAAACGGCCTGTCTAACTCATTTCTGTTCGATCACCTCAACTGTACAGCCTGTACTTGTGGCAACGGTGCTTGTGTTGTCCTTCAGCATTCCAAAGCCAGAGTAGTATGTGCGAACAAACCGCCGATGAGAGTCTGTTTTAGTCGGAGAAATTCATCTATTGCGAGCTTTGTTCCGAAGCCTTCATGCCTGGACAAATTTCTAGCAGAGCTTGTGCTACAAGGCCTGCGAGGAATCGTTTTCCTTTGTACTGATGCGGAGAAGAGAAGCGAACAATATGTGCTACGCGTTACTAGATGCGTTGCCAAGCACACTGCAAGAAATTTCTTGGCAATTTGGCCTACAGTTCTGGACTGATGTTTGGTCGTATCATTTTTACTATTGCTTTTAGGTCACTATTCAGTTCATATCGGTTATCAAAGAGAGCACAACTATACTGAAACAATCCTGAAGCATATTTTTTTAAATAAGACTGCTACATTTTGCGCAGTTGGCCTACTTGATAAAAGTTGCAGCAAAAAGTTGCATGCAAAAAAGAAAAACGCCATACTGCATAAATTCTGCCTATTGCAGAAGCTGTAAAAAAGTTGCAAAAACTTGCCTTACTCATAACGCCTAACGCCTGGTCTAACAAACAAAATCAAGCTGGTCATTCTTTTTATTGGCAACCAAACCAAAACTTTTCCACAGATCTGATCTTTCGCAATCAACAGATTTGAAGTGATAAAAAACACGTTTCAGTCCAGTTGTGAATAGCTGTGCGTTAAGCATTATCCTATCCATGTAGAAGTGCTGCTAGACTAAATTATTCCTCACCAAGTACGACGGTAGCATTGGGATATTGTCACTTACCCACCGCATGGCAATATGAAGAGCTAATGTTTCGCAATAATGGGTTGTTACATCATAATGTAATAATTGCTGCAGGTCTACTGTCCTAAGCACAATGCTGTTACTTCCACCCCCCACCTAGCCCGCTAATGCGTGGGGGTTTCGTTCTTCACGGACGAGAATTCTCCCCGCTTTACAAGAATCTTAAACCGGTCATTTGTAGACCCGTTATGTTTGAGCATAACTCAGTCGCAGATATTCTTACTCAACTAACAGCATCTTAACCCCGTGGTCAGATCCTGGAGTCAAGTCTCGAATATATTTTGTGAGCAGGTATGAACGTTTCAAGCAATGTTGAACAGGAGACCACGCTGTACTCTCATCATAGGCCATACGATTGACAAGATATTTAACCAATGCACAAGGTAACACTGCACAACTGAGGGAAAATTAATCTTACAGAAAGAACGAGGTTTCGGAAGGCAATAGCTACACAAGTGGTTCCCAACCTGTCTAGGCTTGCGGCACCCTTTAGAAGAGAATTATAATTCGCAGCACACAGTGGCGAACCCATACCAATTTGCTTCAAGGTTTGATGACAGTTTGAAAATGTATTTTTAATGGTATATTAAAAAACGCATTAGCTCGCGGCACCCCTAGGCATTGTAAATGGCACCCTTGGGTGCCGGTTGGGAACCACTGAGCTACACATTGATACAGGAGGGGCAAGTTATGGTGATCGGTACGTTAAAAGTAGCTACTAGAAAACGAGCACGTATAGTTAGATCAAACTTGCACACAGGCCAATATGCTGGCAGCATTTCCCATGACCACAGCCAGGGACAGACGCTGGTGGAACCATTGGCACTCCCTAGGGTCGCCAGACACATCAACAAGTTTCTTCGCGAGACCACTCAAAAAAGGGGCGGTGGACTTGCCATACACACCAGTGGTCTCAATTGCCACTAGTTGTAAGTGGTAATTGCTTTGGAGGTCATGATATTTTTGGCATTTTGCGGCCTCTGTTTTTGTGGCCGCAAAACCAGCCTGTCTGGCAGAGTCTTTATAGTGGCCCTGAGCAAAAGTGTCCACAACTGTTGCGCCCCACACCAGGCTCAGACCTCTGTACCAGGGGCCCAAAGTCAGGCCATCCGGCCTCTTTCCATCGTTAGTCAGGCCGACAGGCTCCAAGGTAGAGGGACCAATGCGGGTCAATGACCTCTTGACGATGGATTTGATGGCTGAATGCCTTGGAAAGCGGCCTGCATTTTTCGTACAGGAGAGGCCATGGAGCCCCAGTTCATCAACGACTTTGCCACAGCGGCATCTTGAGCTTTCAAAGATTTTGGCACCAGTTTGGAGGGCGATTGCAATATGGAGCTCATCAGGACTGAGCAAGTTTCCAACACTGGCAATTGGGAACGCTTCTGACCAGGCGGCAGTGTGACTCTCTTGTGCAGCAAGTAACCGACAGTGGTTGCAAGGGTTATCGGTGTTTAGCAGG
>Ga0210059_1014483_pt1 | contig 11645 bp, 4 predicted proteins | sample Ectturendosymbi2_FD_188042 | JGI IMG/M metagenome (GOLD analysis project Ga0210059, IMG submission 188042) | Ecteinascidia turbinata endosymbiont from Florida, USA - Sample 2 (SPAdes) (version 2) | ecosystem: Host-associated > Tunicates > Ascidians > Unclassified | place: Key West, Florida... | reverse complement strand
TGTGCGATGAGTGCAGCACTGCTCATAGTTTCGCTGATCCCGCTGTCGTTGGTGTCGCCACCAGATACGGTTGACTGCTTACCACCGGGTCGTGACGCATCATGACAATCACTCACAGTACTTGGCTGGCAGATAATGTGCCGGGTTGATCGCACAGCAGTAGTACACAGAGACTGGTCCTGTTTTAAAAATGCACCGTTTGTTAAAAACCTTTGATTTGTTTGACAACTCTCAGTCTCCGTTTCAACTGACTGTAAAGTGTGTTGCAGACCATTCGTGAAGGAGGAAAGGGTATTTGACGTAGTCACATCGGAATCACGACTCTTAGCACTGGGTCGTCGAACAGGAGCAAGATCCTCAGAGTTCTTGCTCAAGTCAACAGAGCTGCGAGACCATGAGTCTTTCAATCGTCTTTCGTAATATTTTCGTGGCGAATAAGGTGCTCGAGGAGTCAGCGACCCAACAGAGTTCGAATCGGTTGACACCGCCAGCATCCTGTCATGGCATGTCTGTAGATTGCCATCCTCATCGCTCACACGCAAGTCTAGTTTGGTGATCACTTTGTTTGAGATTGCAGTGTTGGTATCATCTGCATGCTTCGTTTGAACGATATCTTCTTTAGGAGTAACGATCAGAGGTACAGAAGCTGTTGCTTCCCCTTCTCTATTTCGGACGATTATCTTGTACGTTCCGGCGTCATCAACAGTACAACTCTCAATGTCTAGAAACGCGTGGTAAGAGTAAAGTTCACGCTCCAGTGAGCTTCTGTAATGGCCATCGGCGGTCTGGAATGAAACATCAAAAACATATGAGTTTGTTTTTCAAAACTAATAATGGAATCCACAGTTTTATGGAAAAAATTAAAGCTTTCTGTTTGTCAATCGTTGATCACCACAGTTTTGTAAACATTTGCCACTGTTGCGTCATAACACTTGAGACATCACAGAACTTTATGGTGACATAAAAATGCTGTTAAAATGTTTATCGTCAGTGCTGTTGACAAAATGGTTTCGCCATTATAGCAATAAAAGTAACATCACCACCAATAAACACATGCTTCTCAAAGCATATTATACCTTTATTTCGGTGTCAGAATGAAGCCATATAACCGTTGGTCGCGGTGAGGCAACAAACCGACAGTCAATCCGGGCGTTGTCGTGTGTCAGGACAGACTGAACTTTCGGCTTCAACGTGAACGCAGGTCGAATCAAATCGTCGTCAAGTTGCTTCAGCTGCTTTGTTCTGAAAGCATCGTCGCTTCACTGTCACATGCGCACATGAGCAACTGCGCAGCGCGCGGGACACGTGGACAATACAATCGTATTTCGCTGAGACGCTCTTCGACACAAGTGAATTGCTTGCTACAACTCGGAAAATTCTCGTAAACCCGACCTCACATCATACTCGTATTTTTTTGTTTCTAGCATTCTATGATCATAAACGGAACAAGGATTTTTCGGCGTGTCGGACCAGTTTTGCGCTGAAATGAAGGCAACTTTGAGCAGAATGCTGAAACAAAGCGAAAGCTTAACTTTTCAAAGATTTTGTCCGTCATTCCAATAAAAATATACTCCAAAGAAAAGTTGTCCCCCTGCATGTTTTTCCCGACCCATCCCCGTCATGACAAATGCACAGCATCAGCATGCGAACACAACGAGCATGCAAGCTTTTTACCTTGATAAGATCGGTGCGTCTGTCAGCGACGGATCAACGTCAGACTGGCAAATGTAATTGCCAACCAAACGACTGACTTCCGATCTTTGAATAGTGAATTCTTTCCCAGTCATGGAACTGCGCACGTGGAGTTTATTTCCAGCGTCTTGTCGGTTTTCTGAGGATAAAACGTTTTCATCAAAACGCTTTTGTGTTTCTTTGTGATGAAAATCAAATTTGAAGCGGTTGACAAACAGGAGCAGACTTTAGGTTACAGCACGACAGTAAATTCTAGGCATATATTTTCAAGAAAAGAAGAAAGAAAAGGGTGCCCCACTCACCGGAGTCAGCAGGTCGGGAGTCGAGAGAAGACGGTCGCTCAAGCGAAATCTGCCATTCGAGAGTATAAGCTCCGGGTACAGAGCCTCTCAGCTACAGTTACTTGCAAAAAACATTCCATCGCACCATCGCGGATTCACAAGAAGTCACTGAAAGTTCGTGTTTGTTTGTGTGTGGGATGGTGTGTGTGTGTGTGTGTGTGTGACGAAACAAATAATTTCGCAAGACTTTTGCTCGCAGGTGCTTGGAGGAGACTTATGTATTTCGGCCTTGAGAAAGGAAGAAGAGATCAGTGAAAGAGCGAGGATGGATGATGGTGAACAGAAATTACTTCGCAATACATGAAACACGCCCTAGTCCTTCCCAATGCAAGTTGTCGAGCACTGAGGAAACGGTACTTGTCACAATATATGCCTTCGGACAATAAGATTATGGCAAAATGAGGTAATGAGCAAAATGAATGAATTAGTGATAAAAAATACCTTCCAGTGTCTCCTGGCCATCGCTTTCCAAAGGTGATTCGAACAATCCTTAAAGAAAACAACAAACATGGCTTTAATCAATAAATCAATATCGTTTCTTTCCACATACCTGTAAATTACTTGTTTTTCTTTTTGAAATACGTCCGCCCACCTTTCTACCCCTTCAACTGGCAATGGAAGTTCGTTGACTTGTCAAAGTTTTTTGGCTTTGAAGTCGAAGCTGCGACTACCCCCATTCTTAGGATTCAGTTAAATTGTCGGTGTTGGCATCGATCAATGAATTAGACCGGTTCCGCAATCGATATTTACCGACATGGACAAACTTTTGTGCCACATGTGAAAATCTGACGTTAGCCGCTGCTTTCAGGGCTTCTTTCGTACGCTGTCTTCACCATTTCAAGAATCAAACGCTTAGAAGATAATCAAACATTTTAAAATCATTTCAGTTGAGCAGCAACACTTTTTCGAAGCAGCGTTCTTCTCGTCATAAATTGCGGGACCTCACTTCAGGTTACCAGTGATTTCACTCATTTCCATACGATGTCTGGTCAATGTCTTAACTTAGGGAACTGTCTGTAATGGTAACTGCGAACATAATATATTTTATTTTTTGCAGCAGCAAGACATTTCTCAGAAGCGATTCATCCACAAATCATCAATGAGGGCTGTTGAGGTGAGTTTTCAATCACAGACTGATGACGATATTTTGTCTTCCATGAGCAGCGCGAAGGAGGAAACTTCTTTGTAGAAAATCGTCCAAGTATTGTTATTTACAACAGCGAAAAAATCGCGAAAACTCGACTGATTTGTTTAAGGAAAAATTTACATCACTTAAAAAAAGTTCTTATTGCAAATAAAATAGCCATAATCGAAAACATTATTTTATTCGACGTTTCGGCTTATGCATAAGCCATCATCAGGAATAAATGAAATGCGACAGTTAGAAAGAAAAAATGTTTTCGATTATTGTGGCTCTTTTGTTTGCAATAAGAATCTACAGCAACTCCGTGCATTGTGTAAAAAAAGTTGTTGATCCATTTAGTGAATCATGTGAGATTATCTCTGTTGGGCGGCGGCTGATGCTGATTGCGAAAAATCCCAAGAAGAAACGAACAAATTTCATTTTCTGGTATTAAAAGCAAGATATACAAAAATCATGCAGACACAAAGAGAAGCCATGCGCTTGGACGCGAACGGTGCGTAAAACGTTTTCCTGAAATAGAATGCTTGAAAAAAACTACACCTATGTCTGTCTCTCAGGCGTCGCTAAGATAGACGGGCGTAATTTTTACTTTGCACGTAACTCTCCTTTATGTCATAACTACTACTGCTGCCCCGCAGCATGTTTCACGTTGATGTCCATGCAGTGCAATTTTGCTTTTTGATGCAACGTCAAACTTTCCACGAACTTTGCACATTTTTATGTTCACTACTGTTGGAATTGTACAGGCGCAATACCTTGAACCATCATAGAGGCATGTACGACTGCACGATTAATTTAAATAAATGCAACCAGGACAGAGATTTAAAGGAGTAATGAAGAGAATCATTTGGATTTAATAAAATTATGTCTCTCTCTTCTTACAACGAAAGCCAAAGATTTTGTAGCAACCATTAGACAAATGATTACTATCCCTGCGTAATGCTTCATTTTGAAGTTCGTAGCACGTTTCCTAATTCCGCTGACGAAATGAATTAAAAATGCATTTAGAAAGTAGCACACAGTTTCGAAAAATTCACTCAAAGTGATTTAACATTGCTTTCCGCCTGATGTGCGGCGTTTAGCTCATCCAGAGCAGCCAATGTGTCACTGAAAACGATGGATGACAATTAAAATGCGCGACCTAATATATACACAAAAACAGGCATTAGCTTTCCATTGAACTTACTGTGCCATACCATCTGCTATGTTCGCTTTCTGATATTTGTATGTTTTTCAAGAAGTTTATTGCATTTGTCCCATCAATTCAATGGCGATACTGTCTATTACCCTACCTTGTTGTTTTCATAACTGCTTTGCAGCCATGCAAAAATGGCAGTCTCAGCAAAAATGAGCAATCATTAGCTGCTGGGGTAGGCAAATATAAACAGAAACTATGGCTTTATGGTCCCAGCTAAACACCTGTAACAAACCTACTTCGACATTTTATTATATAGCTAGTCTAGCCTCCACTGCAAATTGCACTCGCTCTCATGATGAACTGGCAGCCTATCCTAAGGATCAAGCCTTAACACATTTTGTGCGATTGCAACACCAGCACCCGTCTTTAGGAACGTTATACTACGAGAAACACAAACTATACTTTGTCTGTGTTGTCCTGTTTAGCAGAACCAGGCCAAAACTTCTGCTTGCTGATAACTCTGTGTATAAAACCAGTTCAGGTTAAATCGATAAATGCGCAATAAATCGCCGTCGCAAATCTTGCGACTGGATCTAAATCCAATTCCTGATCTCGGACGGACTTCCACACACCTGCACCTGTCACAAACGCATTGCTCGACACCAGGGTCTTGGTGGACTTCTGCAGAATTTGTTTTATCGATTTGGACAAAAAGTAAATATAACCAGGAAAAATTTTGTATTTCTTGGTATCTTTTCGCGTAACTGATTTATTGCTGGTGCATGGTTTACAAAACATAAGTCGGAAATAAACTGTCAGCATTTTAACAACAACGCCATGTAGTGGGATAGCCAGGTCGAAACATAAAGCAGTTCGCTGCATTCTGTTCCACCAACAGTGAATAGGAGTTCAGTATTGAAGAGAAGCGATCTAAAAGCTGTAGCGATTTTGTAAAAGTATGAACGCATGTTTTTTTGATGAAATACTGTCTAAACCAGAGTGGCAGCAAGCTCGGCAGCCTTTGGACAAGACCTGTCTCGTCTCGAGCATTTGACGTAACAATCGACCATGCTGACGTAGGCAGGGGTAGAAATGCAAATGACGCATCCGATGTTGCAAACAAACAGTTGACCGCCTGAACTATACACGCATTTTGTTGTACGCCACAAAGAAAAGCGCCCTCGTCTCATCAAAACAATGCAGCGTCGCTGTAATGAGAAGCAACATGGGTCAAGGTGACAGTGAGCGAAGGAATATGATTAAATAACCGCCGGTGGCAAAGATATAAGGAGTTCAGGTAGAATTTAAGAAATCATAAGCATCTTTGGGAGTTTTCGAGCGTTCAGCTGAAAGCAAATCAAGCTCAAGTTTGATCATCAAATCAAACTTCAATGGTTCCAACATTTCATGCCGATGTAGCAACGAGATCAGAATGCCATGAATCGTGATCATTATCAACAGCAAACCTGCTTTTGCTTCATCACGAACGGACAGAGTTGCGCTGGTGCTGCTGGATCCTGCTACGTTCTCCGCACGACATTCGTAGACACCGGTACAGTCAGAGTTAAGTATGCTGAAAGCCTTACGAGCGACAACGACCACAGCGCCGGACGCCAGTGGTTTTGGGTTCGATTCCGAAAGGCTTCCATTGACAGGAATGAGCGTTCCATTGCGAAACCAGGTAATACGAGGTTGTGGCAAACCGCTGAATGCGCATTCTAAGTAGAATGACGATCCACTGTCGACGTGTGAGGAGGAGAGCGGTTTCACTATTTGGGGAGGAAGCGTTGCAGGAGACGTTTTCCGTTTCTTCAATGGCGTTTCTTTAAAAAATACATGAACATCCTTCAAATGGCACTAAACTGATATCGTGTATTGCAGCAGAGCACTAGAAGAGCATAGAAACAGAAAAACGCTACATCATCTTCTACACGGATGAAACACTACATTAAATAAGACCAAATAAAAAAACCTGTTAAAGGCATCTTACTACTTGTAAATTTACATCAAAACCAAAACAACAAATGGGTCTTCATCCGAAGTTCACAAAACTACGTCTTTGCTTACTTTTATTAAGATGAAGAGATGCAGTGCATTCTGAAGATCCCCATTTGTTTTCCACTTTGCACCGAATGATCTTCCCGTCATGTTTCGCAAATGATACATCATCAATAACGAGAGCCTGTGCGTTGGCGTCATCGTCCGACAAGAGGGTGTATGTTGGGTGGGGTGGGACAATCATCTCATCGTCCACAAACCAATATACAGCCGGAACGGGTGACCCAGCCACTCTGCATTCAAACGCAACAGGAATTCCTTCATCTGCAACCAGACTGTGAAGAGGTTCAGTAAATGAAGCTCCAGTGCCAGTCTCCACGACAGAAGGTGATTTCATTGACGTTTCATAGATCTTTGTCTCAGGTATGGTCATGCACAGTCCATAACCAGCGGAATGCGGGCTGGAGCCATCCGCAAACATACTGGAAACAGATGTCCCGAACACATCTGCAAAACTATCAAACAGATTAAAATCAGAATCAAATTCTAAAGCAGTGTTCACTTCTTCCTCTGGCAATATGATAATGTCATCTCTTTTCTCTTCAACTTTATCTGAATCTATCAGTTCCTTGGAAAGTATCGGATGACCTGGTTTTGACTCCTCAGCAACTTCTTCCAATTTTGCTTCTGACGTTGAACGTTTCAAAGGACCAGTGACTTTTTTCTCTGTTTTTGTTTCAATCACAACTTCTTCAAAAGCACGAAGTTTAGGATTCCACATCCGTTTTGTTTCCGATTCAATAACAACTTCATGCGAACTAGGTTTGGACGTAACTGAACCTTCGTATTTGTCTTGTTCCATTTGAACTTCCTTCGTGGTTCTCTCTTGACTTATCCAACTAGATATTGGAGTAACCTCACGGTCTCGATAACTTTTGATCGCATCTTCATCAACATGATACTTCAGTTTAGGTTTGCCATCGCTACCAGGACTCTGCATGATCTGAACCTGTTGCAAGTTATCTTTTGGCGTTTCATCAACAGACTCCAAGGAAATTTCAGATTTCCTGACAGGTTTGTCAATGTGGAAATCCTTTGCGATGAACTCCTTTCCTCCATCCTCATCTGAAGGTGTGATTGTTGTCAGTTCAACTTGCTGCTTTTTCTTGTCTGGTGAAGCTTGAAACAAATGATCTTCTGCAGTCGTAGTAATCTTGACATCAGTTTTCTTTTCGGGAAAAACCATTTCTTCAGACACTAGTTTAGGACGAGGCTTTACTTTGGCTCCAGAACTGGTAATTTCTTTTTTCTTTTCAATCACAATTGTTTCAAATTGCCGCGTACGTGGATTCCATTTTCGTTTTGTTATTTTCTCTGAAACGCTTCGTCCATCCTTCTCAGTGACAGTAACTTCTTTCTCAACAGATACTGCCATTTCATCAGTTAATGAATCATGTATTTTATTTGCATTGACTGATTCTGGCTTCGGTTCGGAAGAAACAGGTTCAATGATGTGTCCTTTGATGGGAACGATCGGCATTTCTTTGTCGACTACTTCCTCTGGCAATATGATATTATCATCTCTTTGCTTCTCTTCAACTTTATCTGAATCTATCAATTCCTTGGAAGGTATCGGATGACCTGGTTTTGACTCCTCAGCAACTTCATCCACTTTTGCTTCTGATGTTGAACGTTTCAAAGGACCAGTGACTTTTTTCTCTGTTTTTGTTTCAATCACAACTTCTTCAAAAGCACGAAGTTTAGGATTCCACATCCGTTTTGTTTCCGATTCAACAACATCTTCATGCGAACTATGTTCAGACGCAACTGAAACTTCGTATTTGTCTTGTTCGATTGGAACTTCCTTCGTGGTTTTCTCTTGATTTATTTGAACAGCCAGTGGACCTACGACACGATCTGGATGACCTGTGGTTATATCTCCAAAATCAATGTATTGTATTTCAGGTTTGAAATTAACTTTATGACTAGGCATCGTTTCCTTTTGTTGCCCAATTTGCTCTGTTTTTCGTTCTGCAGATTGCAATGGTTGTTCAGACGGTCCTGTTGCTTCTTTTTCATCCACACCAGATAAAACCACTGTCTTTTCGTCACTTTCGTCTGAAGATTTGTTTCTAAAAGGCTCAACCTGCTGCTTTTGCTTATCATATGAACTTTTCAACAAATCCTCTTCTGCAGTCGTAGTGATCTTGACATCAGTTTTCTTTTCGGGAACAACCATTTCTTCAGACACTGGTTTCGGACGAGGCTTTACTTTGGCTCCAGAACTGGTGATTTCTTTTTTCTTTTCAATCACAATTGTTTCAAATTGCCGCGTTCGTGGATTCCATTTTCGTTTTGTTATTTTCTCTGAAACGCTTCGTCCCTCCTTCTCAGTGACAGTAACTTCTTTCTCAACAGATACTGCCATTTCATCAGTTAATGAATCATGTATTTTATATGCATTGACTGATTCTGGCTTGGGTTCGGAAGAAATCGGTTCAATGATGTGTCCTTTGATGGGAACGATCGGCATTTCTTTGTCGACTACTTCCTCTGAAAACCTGATAATATCATCTCTTGGCCTCTCTTCAGCTTTATCTGAATCTATCAGTTCCTTGGAAGGTATCGGATGACCTGGTTTTGACTCCTCAGCAACTTCTTCCACTTTTGCTTCTGATGTTGAACGTTTCAAAGGACCAGTGACTTTTTTCTCTGTTTTTGTATCAATCACAACTTCTTCAAAAGCACGAAGTTTAGGATTCCACATCCGTTTTGTTTCCGATTCAATAACAACTTCATGCGAACTAGGTTTGGACGTAACTGAACCTTCGTATTTGTCTTGTTTGAATAGAACTTCCTTCGTGGTTTTCTCTTGACTTATCCAACTAGATAGTGGAGTAACCTCACGATCTGCAGAAATTTTGATCGCATCTACATCATCAGGATACTTCAGTTTAGGTTTGCCATCGCTACCAGGCCTCTGTATGATCTGAACCTGTTGCAAATTATCTTTTGGCGTTTCATCAACAGACTGTAATGAGATTTCAGATTTGATGGCAGGTTTGTCAATGTGGAAATCCTTTGCGATGAATTCTTTTCCTCCATCCTCATCTGAAGGTGTGATTGTTGTAAGTTCAACTTGCTGCTTTTTCTTGTCTGGTGAAGCTTGAAACAAATGATCTTCTGCAGTCGTAGTAATCTTGACATCAGTTTTCTTTTCGGGAACAACCATTTCTTCAGACACTGGTTTAGTATGAGGCTTTGATTTGGCTCCAGAACTGGTGATTTCTTTTTTCTTTTCAATCACAATTGATTCAAATTGCCGAGTTCGTGGATTCCATTTTCGTTTTGTTATTTTCTCTGAAACCCTTCGTCCATCCTTCTCAGTGACAGTAACTTCTTTCTCAACAGATACTGTCATTTCATCAGTTAATGAATCATATACTTTATTTGCATTGACTGATTCTGGCTTCGGTTCAGAAGAAACTGGTTCAATGATGTGTCCTTTGATGGGAACGATCGGCATTTCTTTGTCGACTGCTTCCTCTGGCAATATGATATTATCATCTCTTTGCTTCTCTTCAACTTTATCTGAATCTATCAGTTCCTTGGAAGGTATCGGATGACCTGGTTTTGACTCCTCAGCAACTTCTTCCAATTTTGCTTCTGATGTTGAACATTTCAAAGGACCAGTGACTTTTTTCTCTGTTTTTGTTTCAATCACAACTTCTTCAAAAACGCGAAGTTTAGGATTCCGCATCTGTTTTGTTTCCGATTCAACAACATCTTCATGCGAACTAGGTTCAGACGCAAGTGAACCTTCGCATTTGTCTTGTTCGATTGGAAATTCCTTCGTGGTTTTCTCTTGATTTAGCTGAACAGCAAGTGGAGGAACGACACGATCTGGATGACCTGCGATTGTATCTCCAATATCAATGTATTGTATCTCAGGTTTGAAATTAACTTTATGACTAGGCTTCGTTTCCTTTAGTTGCCCAATTTGCTCTGTTTTTTGTTCAGACAGTCCTGTTGCTTCTTTTTCATCCACACCAGATAAAACCACTGTCTTTTCGTCACTTTCGTCTGAAGATTTGTTTCTAAAAGGCTCAACCTGCTGCTTTTGCTTATCATATGAACTTTTCAACAAATCCTCTTCTGCAGTCGTAGTGATCTTGACATCAGTTTTCTTTTCGGGAACAACCATTTCTTCAGACACTGGTTTCGGACGAGGCTTTACTTTGGCTCCAGAACTGGTGATTTCTTTTTTCTTTTCAATCACAATTGTTTCAAATTGCCGCGTTCGTGGATTCCATTTTCGTTTTGTTATTTTCTCTGAAACGCTTCGTCCCTCCTTCTCAGTGACAGTAACTTCTTTCTCAACAGATACTGCCATTTCATCAGTTAATGAATCATGTATTTTATATGCATTGACTGATTCTGGCTTGGGTTCGGAAGAAATCGGTTCAATGATGTGTCCTTTGATGGGAACGATCGGCATTTCTTTGTCGACTACTTCCTCTGAAAACCTGATAATATCATCTCTTGGCCTCTCTTCAGCTTTATCTGAATCTATCAGTTCCTTGGAAGGTATCGGATGACCTGGTTTTGACTCCTCAGCAACTTCTTCCACTTTTGCTTCTGATGTTGAACGTTTCAAAGGACCAGTGACTTTTTTCTCTGTTTTTGTATCAATCACAACTTCTTCAAAAGCACGAAGTTTAGGATTCCACATCCGTTTTGTTTCCGATTCAATAACAACTTCATGCGAACTAGGTTTGGACGTAACTGAACCTTCGTATTTGTCTTGTTTGAATAGAACTTCCTTCGTGGTTTTCTCTTGACTTATCCAACTAGATAGTGGAGTAACCTCACGATCTGCAGAAATTTTGATCGCATCTACATCATCAGGATACTTCAGTTTAGGTTTGCCATCGCTACCAGGCCTCTGTATGATCTGAACCTGTTGCAAATTATCTTTTGGCGTTTCATCAACAGACTGTAATGAGATTTCAGATTTGATGGCAGGTTTGTCAATGTGGAAATCCTTTGCGATGAATTCTTTTCCTCCATCCTCATCTGAAGGTGTGATTGTTGTAAGTTCAACTTGCTGCTTTTTCTTGTCTGGTGAAGCTTGAAACAAATGATCTTCTGCAGTCGTAGTAATCTTGACATCAGTTTTCTTTTCGGGAACAACCATTTCTTCAGACACTGGTTTAGTATGAGGCTTTGATTTGGCTCCAGAACTGGTGATTTCTTTTTTCTTTTCAATCACAATTGATTCAAATTGCCGAGTTCGTGGATTCCATTTTCGTTTTGTTATTTTCTCTGAAAC
>Ga0210059_1014482_pt1 | contig 11646 bp, 7 predicted proteins | sample Ectturendosymbi2_FD_188042 | JGI IMG/M metagenome (GOLD analysis project Ga0210059, IMG submission 188042) | Ecteinascidia turbinata endosymbiont from Florida, USA - Sample 2 (SPAdes) (version 2) | ecosystem: Host-associated > Tunicates > Ascidians > Unclassified | place: Key West, Florida... | reverse complement strand
GGCACTTTCTCTCACATTGCTGCGCGACGTCATCTCGTTCCCTTTCTGATCGGGAACTTTCCGCCGGGGAAGTACCCTTGGACTTGGCCGAATTTTGTCATGTAGTGGCCCTAGCGCCACTACACATGCAAAAAAACATATTCTTATTTTGCCTCACGAGGCAAAAGCAGTACTGGAGCTATTTTGCCTTTAGCCAAATACGATTGGTTGAAGGCAAAATAGTTTCAGTAGTGCTGCTGCCTCACAAGGCAAAATAGACAGAGCATTTTGGCATTTCCAAAATTTAACAAGGCACTGTCTATTTTGCCACCAGAGGCAAGAGCACTGCTGGTGTTATTTTACCATTTGGAGAATGCGATTGGTTGGATTGGTCAAGTGATAAGGACGACACACTTGGATAAGTGTAAGGTCCGTGTAAAATGACCAAAACCCTAAACCAAACCCAAAACCTAAATTTAAAACTCAGACTCGAAACCTAAACCCAAAACTTTATCCTAAACCTAAACCCAAAACCTAGAAGCTGAACCTGAAACCTAATGCCTAAATCTAAGCCCTGGTTTTGAACATTTTTCAAGCAGCGACCCACTTTGCAATTCAATTTGACCTATTCACCCTCTTCCAATTTTTTCCAGTCAAAAATATAAAATGCAGTTGTGTTTGCGCAATAGAAATGAAAATCAAAATGACTAAAAAATTACTCAGGATATCACTATGCTTAACAAAAACACATCTATTAAATTCATGCCCATGGTAGCAACAGTGAGAGTGAGGTAGACCCGTGCCGTATACAAAAACTCTACAGCACGACTCATTGTAAACAAGAATAACTCCCAAGTTATACTGCAATCAAATATCTAATTTACAAACACAGCACATTCATACGTCACAAAGTTTTTTGTGCTTCGCCGAACGCAGCATTATTGTAATGGTCATGATCACATTTAAAACAAATTTGAATGAAAAAGTAGGCTATCATTTTGCTAGGTAACAGCGACGCAGCCAGAATGAGTCCGAAGAAGCCATGGCCTCGCCCGTAACAAACTTACTCAGATTTTTGCTCGTGCTTTCTATCAATTTTCAGTTGTTAGAAAATAAACGGAAGTAACAGTCGGACTCAAGACGACGTCATTGACTGACTACGTCACTGATTGTCCTTCCCAAACAAAATTATTGACTGTGCTACATTGCTACTGCCCAGGTAAGCCTATTATACACTCGCACAGCAGGCATAGACGACACTAACCATTCAACTATGTTCACGTTGCTACAAGAACGCAGCGTTATATGTGGTTGTGGACAAAGGTGATTGCAGTTCAAATTGCAAAATAGTCTCAGCAGATCTTTTGCCATTGATGGCAAGATATACACTACCATTTAGCAAACCTATAAAATCTAATGACAACAGAAAATTTTAATATGTTCAAAACAATCACATTAAAACAAGAAAAATTTTCTCAGTCCGATCCAGTCCTGATCCGGCCAAAATTGGCTTCAGTCCTGATCCAGTCCGATCCAGTCCTGATCCGCTCTCATCTCTGTTGGTTTGCTACGGCGACAAACGGGATCCAAGCCAGAAAAGGCTTGTTTAAACAATCTTTTCCGAAACTACCAAGTACGTAATTGCAGTGGTGGACTTAGGGACTTAGGGTTGCGGGAGCCCAAGACAAGGCTGAAAATGGGGGCGCTCTGATGACATCATCATACTCAACTAACCGTGGTAAGACCTTTTGATTAAACCTAGGCTATGCGGACCACCCAAGGATACGTTCTTGAGACTATGGCATGATTGACATAACAGAAAATGCAAAAGGACATTCTTTAAAAACACTGAAAGTTGGGAAGAAAAGACTAGCAACACATAAAAGGTAAGCCATAGCAAGCTGGCATCGCTCCCACTTCTCTATTTTTACAGCTGCTGACGGGGCCCTTTTGAACGCTGAGCACTTACACAATACAATTGCTTTGGGGACCCCTTTGAAAGCAGAGTACCTGTACATTACAGTTCCTGTTTAGGGCCCCTTGGAAGCAAAGTACTTACACATTACAGTTGCTGTTGGGGGCCACTCCAAAAGCAGAGTACTTACGCATTAAAGTTGCTTCTGGGGACCCAACTGAAAGAGAGTAGGCCTACTTGCACATTGTAGTTGCTGTTGAGGGCCCCTTTTGAAAGCAGAGTACTTCCACAATGCAGTTTCTGTTGAGCGCACTTTTGAAAGCAGAGTGCTTACACATTGCAGTTGCTGTTTGGGGGCCCTAATGAAAGCAGAGTACATACACATTACAGTTATTGTCGGGCACCCTTTTGAAAGCAGAGTACATACTTATGATCTGCTTCGGTTCGGAGTGTGCTATATGAGTGGATAATAGGTTTTTCACCAAAAATGAGGAAAATTTACGAGCGAAACACCTCGGGGAGGGGGCGAGGCAAATACCTCGCTCGCTTCCCCTTAAACACATCACCGCGTAACTGATCTGCTCACGGTTTTATTTTGTTACTACAAACTACTGTGAGTTGAAGACAAGGATTGCATACAGATGCCGCGATGAGTTAATAACGCCCGATAGACGGACAGGGTCATGCGCTCGTGGAAACATATCTCAACAAGACGGGTTTCGAGATCGACTAAGAGTTGGCTTATCCGGAAGACGGTTAAGCGTGGGTTTGTTGCTACCCGATATAATTCTGACATTAACCGGAAAAGTAACGCCACTAATACGTTTTGCTTTTTTGGTAAGTTTGGATATTCTTTATTTCCAGATACAGTCGACCTAAGTTCTATTAGGACCCCGTAATTATTATTTTTAGAGTGCTTTCGCATTGGAAGGTGAAGTCTGCGTTGAGCTGCGTAAGAAATGCGTTGCAGAAGCAGCAAATGTTAAAACGCATGATTTTCATATATACTCGCACAGTGCATGCGTTTATTTTTACAATAAATCTGTCATGATTTTACAATCAGCAAATCTCGTGAAATAAATAGTTTAACAGTTAGCGGTTATTATCCGGTTAACCAGTTAGTTTAAAAAACAAATATACGGATACAACCGTTATCCGGATAGTAAAGATTATATTGATAGCCGAACTAACGGTATCCATACTGCGCATCACACATTACTTCCGAGCTCACCGTGTAAGAGGGAATTCTGCGGTCCGAAATGCGACGGTCCATCAATGGCGTTTCTCAAACTATCCTCCATGTGCCTCTGCGATTGGGAATATGTCGATTTGGCATGCTAACATGGGGTGTAGTGGGTGGGAACGACGCTCCCACACCTTTTTCATGGTTTCATGAGTACTTTTTAAATACTACTTAAAATGAGTTAGAAGCTGTTTTAAAACGGCCTAGTTTTGGGTGCGTTCCCACACCTCTTGTTGGCACTGCATCCCTGATTTTAACGCACGGGCCACATGCAAAACATACAGTTGATGCTTCCTGGCAAAGTATCCCTTTCTGTCATTCGACACGCGGTTTTCCCATCATATAATAATGCTATAAATGTCTAGTTGTATTAATTTCGCCACGCTCGGGAAAATAGCACATAACAATTACGACCATACAAAGCGAACGGTATAGGCAACGAAATTAGGAAAAACAAACAAGCTGCGTGAAGCTCGAAAATACTGAAGATATCCGAACCGTGATCCTTATTTCGTTGGCGACATTGCGATGAAAATTATTGAGAAACTATGGACCATTATAAAAGGATCTTTTGGCATTCTTTACAAAACACACCTTAAAGTACAAACGCTTTACATTGACGGCAATTCCAGGCAAAAACATGTACTAATGACGCGAAAAGGAGGCTGGTTGTTTGGACAAATTAGGTCTACTGTTGATGTTCGTTCAAACCAACACAAAACTGCCGCGCAAAAAGATCAGAGCAAGGACGTATTATCAGGTCGCGGGCTGCCAAAACCGCGCAGTGTGCGAAAGTACATTAAGCATACCGCGGAAAAACAAGGAATCAACGTCTGAGATGCGTCACAGAAAAGGTTTCAATCCCGAAAATTACCGCGTTCGGTCAGAGCCAAGCTGAGAAATTGATTCAGGACTTTAATAATGCATGAAGCCGATAATACGAACGACGCCACGGTTTCGAAAAAATGATTCCAGGCTTCAATTACGCCCGACTGTCACGTGTTTTATTGCCCGCGAATCGAGAAATCGATACTGTTGGGATGATTTTACCCAACCGACCACCAGATTCGTTACACAGGCTGCCTAAACAAAAAGCAAAAGCGTAAATCACAAAGAGCAAACGTAACGAAGAAACCGGCACGTTTGCTGCCCATTCTGCAGGTGCTTTGGTCCATGGTTGAAGGCTCAACATGAAGAACACCGTAACAGCTCGTTGCCAAAGCGATGTAAGTGTAAACAAAGCAGTCGCCATACGAACACGACATGTTTCGGTGAAGGACAACGATGCTCCACTGCCGCTATCGCGTTACATCAAGAAAACGCCCCTTTCCAAACGCGCCCCAACCTAGTTTTAATTCTACGCTGCTACCACGACCATTACTGATCTGTGTGAATGTCCCGTCAGTCGCAGCGATTTGTCATCGTGTCCAACGTGTATTGCATGTTTGATCTAATCAGCGAAGCACGAACAGAGCAAAAAACGTTATGTGCTGTCATTTCGGACCGCGACAGGCAGTTCAAGCGTGGATATTTCGAAACAAACGCGCAGGAGTTTCTAAGATAGGGATAGCACAGATTGCCTGGGAGCAAGAAAACAACCACTGCTACGAAGGACGGCGCAGTCAAACTATCGGCAATACTTTGCAACAAGACTGTTGGCCTCCAGACCTTAACTTAATGAGTGGAATTAGGCGTGATTTAGGAATGGTGTAATGAGCTCTGACTTTAATATGTTGCAAACGAGAGGTCGGTGGTGAACACGGATGAGTGCATACAACCGCGAACCTGAACTTTTCCAGCTTGAGATAAGGTTCTTAAATTTCTCAAGCCATTAAAACACCGCCCACGCGACCGCAGGTGCAAAAGCAACAATCGATCGGCTGCCGCTCGTTTTCTTACCTTCGAGAGTTGATAAGCTTAACATTATCTGGCCAATATATAAAATGCAGCGTAAAACGTTCAACTTGCCACAGCAACGAGCCGGGAAAAACGCTAATTATGATGTGCATGCAGGTTTGAAATACCCGCCTCTCGCAAAACGCATTCAGTTTTGTAACGAACCAGGATTAAGCATCATAACCCTATGAAAACTGGAAAGGAAGTATTTGATACAGCGCTGTATTTTCTAAAATTTTGCAACCCAAATTTGTTTCGCCAAGGTTAATAGAACGGTAAATTTTTCCATTATTGAAGGTTTTTATGTAACCCGACCAAGTTGGGCCACTGGCTGTGGTTGGTACAGACCACTAACTTCACTGGTAAATGTGCTCCAAACTCTAAGTGCACGAGCTTAAGTTGTGCGGGCAGAAAATAAGATAACGAGAAGTAAATTCGATAACACGGTGTTACGTGAGCGCTTTTGTTTACAGATCGGTCGTGTTTATTACCCCGAAATAATGTTTAAGAGGAAACTCAATCACCGTAGCAGAGGCAACAGCCGATCGATCGATACGGTTTGCACGTAGCTTCAAAGAACACTACGCAGAGTTGTTGGCGTTTTTTGATGAGCATCTGTGATCAAGAAGAAAAACCCTAAATGACCGAAATAACAAACACTTGTGCATGGCAAGCGGTTCTGTCACAGACTGATAACGGCTCAGTCACCGTGGAATACAATTAAAGGAATTTCCTCTCTACCTTGTCGCGGAAGTCATCCAGTCAACCTGAATGCAATCTTTTAATCTACGGCTAGCTGTTCAGCCCAGGCCGCACAGACGATGAGCACCCGCCTGATTTTCGCATGCAATTAAAACACTGGGACGAGAAGTTGGAAAGGTCTAGCAGCGGTGAGAACATGCGTAGAAAACTGAAAAATATTTTTTGTCCGGTGCTGGAGCAGTTAAAAAACACAAAAGGAAGCCGGGATTGGCGACATGTTTGTGCAACGCGACCAAGGACGCGGTAACTTGGTTTGAACAGACTTCACGAAAAAATAAAAATGATCGAACATCCCATTGTACCTTTTCTTTCAAAAACTGCTTCGCATCACTGCACGACGACACAGGTTGACGGTAGGAGGGCACAACTGGGAATGCTGGAAAAATCTCGCATGAAAAATACAAGCAAACATAAAGTAACCCCGTACCATTTTTTGGCTTTTTGTTGATTTTTTTACATGAATTATTAAACGCACTCGACGAATACAAATAAATGCGGTTCATAAAGACCGCAATTCGCGCCACACTGACTCTTTCAGCGAAGCATATTGCTAGCGTAAAAAGCACACGCTGACGTACTCGGTTTCACGCAGGATCATAAAGTCACAGTAAATCACAGCATATGTTTCAACCTGTGCCTTGACAGCAAACAACGTTTGCCCAACCGCTCGAAGCCATAGTGGACGCAGCGATGTCACTTTCAAATCGCAAAGGTACACAGAGTAACACAAACTTCGTAAGCATTGCGCTTGCGCGACGATCAAGCGACATCACGGCAACAAACAGAACGGAGCACACACGCCGGTGCAAGTTACAGCATGTGGGCCTGAACCGCTTTGCAAATAGTTAATGGACGTTATAACGCCATCATCCATAAATTTACGCGTGACAGCCGCCTTGACATTAGCCGGCCCCTAATGTATTGACCCGATGGTGCAAGGCATCAAACAGCGTGGTTACAAAAAAACGGTTGAAGGCACGCTCGCAGAAAATCGAGCAGGAAGCCTGCTTGCTGCCTCGTGTATGTCGACTCGCTGTTTACGAAAATTGCAACTGAGCGCCACATTTGATTACTTCCACACATTACTGCGTTAATGCCAGCTGTTAGACTCAATGCGGCAACGCAATTTTTGATTGAGCACGTTGCCACAACAGAAGCGGAGTGTTTAGGCTTTTTAAAAAACTTGTTTTTTTGCGAACAAAGCCAAACGATGTATGTTTCAGTAACGGTCTGATCTTTTCAAAAGTTGACCGAGGAGTTCAAGACCGGGAGGCGAGCGTTGTAAGAAACGCATGTTCGACGCAAGGAACATTAAAGTGCAAATAATAATTAACGGACCAGAACTCGGTTCAGGCTGCCAGGCCACGAACGCTGTGGCCTCATACAGCGATGAATCGAGCTTGGCAGATCTATCTGTCTTCGACTTTCGACGAGCTACACCAAACCGTCGTAAATCGATAGAGCTTGAACGATGGATGGGTCACTTTTAGCTCCTGCAAGGAACTCATCTAAGGTCAGCTGACCATCTTTATTCTGAAACAAAACGTAGTTAAGTTATCCCAGCTGTGAGCGCCAGCAGCCCTGGCTCGGGTGATAGTTTCTCGCCGCGACAGGTTAGATCGCCGTGGTCTTTTTGCAGATTTCGGTGAAACTTTTCTTCTGGCTTTTGATTCACTAGCACTGTTTCACCAGTTTGCGTTCGAGCATATAGGTTTTTAAAGTGCATGACGCAGAAAGCAGGGCTTCTCTCACAGTACCGATAGAAAAATGATTCCAATCAGGAATAATGCTTTCGATACTTGGTAGTAAAATAAAGCACACAAACACTTTCCATCTTAGTACTTTCAACTAACTGGTATGGAACCAGGCAACTCCTGGCCTGAGGTAATACCCTTGACTACGCAAACAACCCTCCAGTAAATGTCGCCAAGCACAGTTCCCAAACCGTAGCGAGGTCAGTGTTTATAAAAAGTTTCCTAAATGTCAGATGGAGGCGAAATAGGCTGAATCCTAAGAAAATACGCGTTCATTAAGTTGCAAAAACCTAAAAGAGTGGTACTACGAGTTGAAGGCAGAACAGTAATATGTTCACAATTTATGAAATTCGTAAGAGGGATATTTTGTGAAAGCAGTGTTATTTACTGCTGTCTACATCATAGACGATCTGTTATTTACTGCTGTCTACATCAGAGACGATCACCACGACGATCTGAACTTATGACTTTAGTGAAAACTTCAGAGCGTTTCCACAAGCAAGCAGAAAAAACAACCACATCCAAACGCTTTTAATGCATAAAATATTACGACTTTACAAACGAGTCGCACTTGCCCCAATAAGCACGGTGTTACCTAAATACCGATTAACAAGTTTTCTTATCAAAATGGCTATCCTAACATACCTTGTCCATTTTTTGAAAGATCTTGTCCACTCGCTTTTGTGGCGTGTTTTCTTCTTCTGGTAGATTCACAGAATCACCCTTTAAAACAAAACGTGACGACTGCGAGTGATGTCACAAACATTTAAACGTACACGTGATAAAATCAGTTCCTCAGAAAGTTAACCTTAAACTAAAGATATACCTGAGCTTAACATTTAGATTAGTAACGAGTGTAATACTGTACTTAAGACTCCTGACATGCAATGAGTTAAAAGAATCAAACAAACAACTCTTCCCCAATCCATGAGTAAACCGTTGTGTATACAACATGGGTAGAAGTGTTATCATTAAACACACACATCTGACTTAAATGCGTTGTAAATAGGGAGTTTAACCCAAGATATCCCAGTTAGCGGCACCCGACGTAACCTTTCGTCATTCAAAATCTAAATTGAGAAATCTAATAAAGTTCTGCAAGAACATCCTTTGAAGTACAGAAGGCAGTGAAGATATCATCCAATCAATAAATCGGCCTCGTGCTAATCAACACTTTCACGAACAAATCAACGCAGCCGAAGGTTTTAAAACGACCTGAATAAAGACAGAAACTGAAAACAGACAGGAATGGCACGCTCTAATGGATATAGGAGTGACCGGACCTTCTACCTATAACAAAAAGTATTTGCGCACCGTTCGCAACATTTGTAATTTTGAGCACTCTGTACAAAGGTTAACGCAACAAACACCACATCCTTTAACTCAGGGGTTTCAAACTCAAGTTGCTCAGTGGGTCAAACGGGGACTTACAAAGTAACAAGAGGGCCACATTATGACGCTGACACAACAGTGGCCGTACCTGAACCTTACTAGAAACAGCTTTTTCATCTATTTCCTCCGAAAAGTACCATGAGTTATAAGCAAATAATTTCTAGCCGTCTCTACGTTCGTTTAAAACGAACTTGTTCGCTCGCTTGCCGAGCACTTTTAAACATCGGTGAATAAACTAAATAACGTAAATGTTCATTCTTTGAAAATCCCCCAAAAGCATCGTGGACCGCGCAAAATGCCCTCGCGGGCCACATGCGGCCCGCGTGTTTGAGACCCCTGCTTTAACTATTTCCGGACCACGGTGGAAAATGTACATCTTGAACACTTGGGACGGCAGAGAAGGCAAGAAATATCGAAGCAGTGCTGCCCGGAGAACGAATTCATGAGTGTGTACTTTTAATCTGTCTGCAGACGGACAAACCAGCACAAACGCTGGGATGGCAGGCTGTTTTATTAAACACGATTCACCGAAGTTGAACTTACGCTTCGCAACACTACTTCATGCAAGTTGTGAGTTCGCAAATGTACAATTTTTGATAAACTATTTTATTTTCACTGTTTCCTACTTTAGTTTAAAATATAGAATGTAACCACGAAACATTTCAGAGTACTTTGAGCATGTGCACACAGGGGGATGGCCACTAAAATTCATACGGGAGTCTGTGGCTGACTTAACGGTCACAACAACGTAATCTTACACAGTTATTGATCCTTTCTCTGCGGACTATCAGCAAAATATCCTTGCACAGTAAGCCTGACAATCCCTACAACCATTTTAAAATCCTAAGCTTGGTTGGCGGTTTACCACCTTGTTTTTCTGAAATTTCACCTCTCGGGAGTCGAATAGTCCGAGGTGAAACGCAGCGAGCGAAACAGGCTGTGACTGCATGGACGCGAATAGAGTTCATTACGGAAATAAGGAACTTGCTTCTGTCTGGCATGCGAAGTAAAATATTTCCAACACCAATAAAATTAAAATTGTGAGGTAACTGAAAAAGTCTAACGATTGTTCTACAGCACTGTTATTGCATCTCATCCTGTTGTAAGAATGGCAGTAAAATCGTGATGTAATTTAAAATAATTGATTTCATAACAAGTGTTTATTGAATCCAGACTACAAACAACACATTATACCACTGGTACAGATGAAGCTGAAATACATTCATTTGTTAAAGAGGCGCCAATAGTATTGATTAACATAAAACATTGCCAAAAAAGTGCCAATACCGTAAACCATATTTGCAATTTACATACATCAGTGTATAGAAATTCGAATGTACCATCACTTTTGTTTTGCTTGTTGTGCAGCACAAAAAAAATTTAACTGTGTTGCAAGATTTTCGGTTCTGAATAATTAAGCTGATTTCAGTTCTGTCTCTCGTAAGTAAACTACATCCATAAAAAGTGTGGCTTCATTTGATTGCCCAGCTTTGCATCGTTTTAGAATCACGAAATACATCCTTGACACATACGAGATGAGTAGCAAAAAACAAGTGTCCAACCAACAAGTGAAACAGAAATACTGTACTATATCCTGTTCAAAACGTGTATGGAAAATTTCCAAAAACAAGGATGATCTGCCAAGAAAGGCAAACGCACGAAGCATGCCACCAAAAAAATTCTCTTTTGTAACTCGACGAGTGCATCTTGCATTACCAGGAGACCTTGGTCTTGATGAAAAATTGCTTGCTGTAGGAGGTTTTGCGGTGACAACTGTCATGGATCTTCAAAAGCACGCGCAAACGACGGTGTGTTGCTCTTGGATGCCGTGAAAACGCCAAGGAGCATCTTGCAGCAAATCAAAGCTGCGTTGCTATTGTTCGGACACGCAAAACCACACATCGACGATACAATAGCACCGGTTTTGTCAACAAAGCATTCAGTTCTCATCGTTTGGAGATATGACGGAAAAGAACTGAACCGAACACGAAACGAACCGGTAGCTTCACTCAGGCGAAGTACGTAACTTGGCATATTTCTGCGCACGGTGAAGCCGTCAATGCAAGCAGGATATATGAATGATGCTGTTGACCGTGACGCATTTCGAGTCCTCCAAGGGCTGCTGCCCCCGCGTCCCTCCCCAGAGGAAAGGTGGGCATGAAAGTGAATTAATATATGAGCACAAGTAGCAAATTCATCAAAATGCAGTCGTCTTTCGCAATTGAGGACAGAGAGGTGTGCTTAGCGACGGTCAGTAAACCACACATAGCCACAAAAAGCGAAGCAAAACAGGAAACGATACTTAACGAGCTTTACATTTGATAGAAAAATATAAAATTACAGTCTTTGCTGTGTATAATTGGTTGTTTCACTTTTTCCGAAGATGGGACATCGAAAAATCCTAAGGTTATCTGGTCCACAGACCACATGTCCTATCAAATTGATCTTACAATACCAATACGAAAATAGTAATATAACACAGACTCGTACGCTCCAAAACAGAAAAAAATTACAAATACAGGGTGACCCAAAAAGATGCGTACCCATATTTTGTTCGATAAAAAACCCATTTTTTAATGAATGTCTTTTCTGTTGCAGGACGTGATAGGTGAATCTATGGATGATCGTTTGCAGCTATAGTTGCCCCAAAAATGTCTTGGACAAATCAGCAGAAGATATTCTCCCTGGAGACCTATTTTGCAACA
>Ga0210059_1014480_pt1 | contig 11646 bp, 6 predicted proteins | sample Ectturendosymbi2_FD_188042 | JGI IMG/M metagenome (GOLD analysis project Ga0210059, IMG submission 188042) | Ecteinascidia turbinata endosymbiont from Florida, USA - Sample 2 (SPAdes) (version 2) | ecosystem: Host-associated > Tunicates > Ascidians > Unclassified | place: Key West, Florida... | reverse complement strand
ATTAAATAAAGATTACCGTTGCTGTGTCAACAGTATACAATTTCGAGTCAAGCTTGTTGCAGGTTACATAACGGTCTTAGTGATTAATAATGAAGACCTGCTGGCATGTCAAATTATTTTGCTTTAGATTTTTTCGTTTCTAATTAAGAGATGACACTTTGTGCGTTCAAGCACACCGTTTGCTAGCATTTCGTTGGTTTTCTGACGAGCAAGATTTGCGTATTTCGGAGCAGCTTTGCGTGCTCCAGCAAAAAAAAAAAGTCTTTAAATACCGTTTCACATTGTTCGAAATTGGATTGCTGATGTGAAGAAAAAAACATCAATCCCACTAGACCAGGTTATCAAAAAAAGTTGTGACACTTTTAAACAGAAGTGGAAACAAGCGGGCTGAGCCCCCCAACTTCACAATCAATACCTCCAAAACCAAGCTCTTGTCTCCCCATGAAGTCATTTTTCAATTCATTGTATACTATTACGAAGGCCCCAAAGAAGCTCAAAGCCATCCGCAATGCTGTTGATCTGGCGATGAATCTGCTTCTATCCAGCCAGGCCAGAAAACACAGGAGAATCAGCCTATCACCAACTTAAAACCACGAACCTTCGCCAACATTACGGTCACATAAATGTCTCACCTACATGGTGACTTTCCGTTGCAGTGAACATTAATTTCATGTGATTAACCCTATCAAATCCAACACAGGCTTGTGAATATCGTCAAAACCGTCACCAGGTACTCTTCAATTGGTGGGTTTTACGTTGGTGCAGAGGTGCTTGACATTCTAAAAATTGAAAAAACAGCACTGATTTAGTGTTTTATATTTCAATCTAAGGGGGCTTGGAGTTTTGTTTGGGTGGCTAAACCCACCAAAGCTCCCCCGTGGCGACAGGACTGAATATCGTTAAATATATCACCCAGAGTTATTGTTCACTAGAGACACCTAAGCACCACTAAATGCAATCGCACACTTGCTCTGCTATGTCGAATACAAGGCAAGTGTTGGAAAGAGCATTTCTAATAAGTTCAAAATGTGCAAAAATTCTTCAAAAGGAACCTACAGTAACCCTAGGAAAACGTAAAGCTAACACAATGTGTGCTGTTTCTGTCACCAGGCATAGTCGACTGGCTGCAAGCTTTGCTCCACTGGTGTGATAACAATGCAGTATTTATTTTTGACGTTTCGAAAGTCTGTACAAACTATCGTCTTCCGAAGATATAGGCAAGAAACAAAAGCAAGCGTAAACACACACTGCATTTCTGAAAATTTTGAGAGTGGTACATGAACAAAAGGATAAAAAATGCTTTAGATATATGAGCATGTGAAATTATCTCCACAGTTTTGACAATTCCAGCGTATTCGTGGTTAAATAGCAATAATTTACGAAATTTCTATCAGATGGCTTGACTCAAGTTAAATCTTGTAAGGAGATAATTAACCAGTCGGGCAAAGAAAAATTCAAATAAGCCTTTTTTTAATGGTTAGAACACCAAAAATTTCATCTTTGTTCTTTGAAAGCGTTTGCAAATGTCAAAATTGCTATGCAAAATTTGAATTTTTTTTCGGGTAAATGCCCAAATGCTCCCCCCTCCTGATTGCGCGCCTGCTCTGTTTGAAAACGTAGTGAAGAGCCTTAATTATTTCATGTTGTCAGCTACAACTCGAATGAACTGAGCCTGGTTGATGATTGGGCCTCTACCTTCTCGCAATTGTACATCCTGAAACGATATTGCTTCTTCTGCAAGTTGAGCCAAAGTAGAATGCTCTCCCGGAGAAACAATAAGGCTTTCTATAATTGTTGTATGAACTGTAAGTTTTGGGTTTTTTGGCAGTGTGGTATTTCGGTTTTGTAGTGTTTCTGACAAGTTTTTTAATCTTTGAAGACGTCTGCCATTAGCGCTAATTTGGAAAGTAATCCTTGAAATCTAGCTTTTTCTGCACTTTGTCTAGTTTCATTTTTTGAAGCGTTCTAAAAATGTTGGGCTAAAGCTGGAAAAGAATGCTTTACTGCTAATACCGCTCTGAAAGATGAAGCCACCCACCGAATAGTAAACACCTTTCCGATTCTTTTTGTGGCTGATATGCTAATCATGGGCACAGTCACTATGTTCTCGCATGTTTTTCGGTGACTGGCTATATGAAGAATATAAACTTTCAAGAAAAGACTGCAAGTCATTTGTGCTACTGGTAGCATTTAGTGCATTGCCAACAGCAATTTCAAGTCTGTGATTGAATCAGTGCCACAATACTATATCAGGAATTCATATTTGAGCAATTTTCGAACCCTGAATTCGTCACTAACATTACGCTGGCTCCATTATTGCAAAATCCAATGAAAACTTCTTATAGCAACTCATTGGTGAAGCCATTCTGTAAGAAACAGTCCCAAATTGCGTTTTTAATATAAGCACACAAGGTCTTCAATTCAACCAAATCCAGTGTGGAAAGGTAACAGGTGCCGCTTCACCATCAACGCTAGCTTTTACAAAATGATTAAAGTTGATTTGTCACCAACGCGGGTAGATTCGTCGGCTAGATCATTTATCTTGCTCCACCTCTCAATGATGTTAGTTAAAAGTTTTTTTCATCTGTGAAGACACACGACCTAATGTATTAACGGCATTTACTGTGTAAGACACGCCCCATGTTTATGGAATTACCTTCGTGAAGATCAATGAAACTTTCAAAGTTTGTGAAACGTTTGTTATTTTTTGCCATGTAATATGCTATTCTGGAAACTCGAGCAGTGGATTGAAAGAGAGTTTGTTCACTTTGTGTAAGTTTGACAATAGGTGAATGCACAAAGTGACCCTGTCTTTCAATCCACTGCTCGAGTTTTCAGAACATCTTTCTTTGCTATTTCAAGAATGTTGATAGCTTCTTTATGTGCTTGACAGTTTTTGTGCTTCGCTGATTTTTTGCGCAACTATCAAAACTAGGTTTTTCTTGTGCTACCATAAAAAGTGGCATTGACCTCTGCCCACAAAGCCGAAATAATAACACCACGGGATGCTCTAATTCCCAAATTATTTACTCACGACAAGAAGTGCATCCTATTTTTCCGTTAATAGCATGCAGGACATCCAACTGTTTTTGCGTTGAAAATCCTCATATTATTGTTCATTCCATATTAATGGATAAATAGTTGAACTATCTTATTGAAATAAAATGGAATCAGCTTGTTCTTGTTGCGTTGATTGGGGGTCACTGATTGTGCTATAGTTTGGGCGCCACCATCACTCACAGTTATTTGAACTTTACTTGTTGTTGAACTCAATGTTTCTTTGCTACTCTCTTTTCTCCTCCAATATTGATCAATTTTTCTTTGCATCTTCTTTGTTCTTAAGCTTTAAAATGAAGATAACGGTGATAGTCTACCTATTACTGTGCATGAGGGTTTTTTTAGAGAAAATGTTAGGTACTCGGTATGGAAATTGCAGGGACCCGGTTTCTCTGATTCTAGGGACTCGATAATAATTTTATCTGATTCTAGGGACCCGAATTGGGTCCCTAAAACACCTTAAAAAAACCTTCTCGACATGCAGATACAACTAGTACTGAACTTGCAATCTACATACCATAAAATAGAAAACCTGCAACTAATACTGAATATGCAACACGCAGGCCCATATTGTCATTTGGGGGCCCTCAGCTGCTTTAAAGTGGAGGCCCGTTCTGAAAGATTCGCGATAAATGTCATACAAATTAGCACTACACGTTCTCGCTACGTTCACTGAACAAGTTGTTCCAATTCATAAACATATTACTTTCTTCTGAACTATCTCGATATCCGGAACAAAAATAGTCACAATGAAACTAACGGAACTATCTCGATATCCGGAACAAGAATAGTCACAATGAAACTAAAAAATGAAACTAACACCTTGCCGTACAGTACCCGCGAAGCTCGCTTTGCTAACTACACCAATATGCTCAAGCTACAAATTGGCGCTACCCGTACATCAAGATACATGTCTGTCTATTTCTGGTCAGCGGTAGTTGAAATCTTTGCTATGCATTGAGCTGATAAGTAAATCAGAATGGCTCAAGACTACTATACTACAAAACAATTGAAGTCAAAGAACATACCCAGCTTGAACACACGAGGTATCACAAACTGTCAACATTTTGCTCCACTGAATGTCTGCAGCCTTTTCCCGTATTTTACCCATAAAAAGCAACAAGAAGGACACCCAGTTTGAACGAAAGTACTTCTGTCCTCCTGTAGTAATCTGAAACGGCTTCAGACGTTCTGTGTGACAAATTATACGTAACAATAATTCATTCTCAACGCTATAAAAAGAGAATCCTCATTGTGATTCATCTCAACACTTTGCGCTGCACCGTGTTCAGGCCCGTAGCCAGGTTTTGAAGTTTGCAGGAGAAAAATACATTTTAGGGGGGCACGATTTTTGTTTTTATCATATTTTTAAAACAAATTTTCTGGGAACAAGAAAATTTTGGGGCGCACTGTCCCCGAATGCCCTCCCCGTGACTACGGGCCTGACCGTATTTGACTTATTTTCTGAGGCCACACATTCGTTTTTCTGTGGAAGGTTGTGTTAACGGCATAGTAAAAAAATGTGAATTGAACAAAAACAGAAAAACAAATACATATTAGCGTACTTGGAACTCTAAGCGGAACGCCGTACCGGCAATAATTCGTTCACCGGAACGGCGTTCCGGGCCGTTCCGGCTTACTTTCACCACTGCATCTAGTCCTATGAGAGGGGACATGAAAAATCGCGAACCACATCAAGCCCTGTGAGATGGGACGCAAAAAATTAGTAATTGCCACTTACCTGAGCAAGCTTCCCATCACGTTGATTACTTCCTCCCCAATGATGAGGAAAATAATGACTAAAAATAGATTTGAGCTTTCCTGCTTTAGTCAAAGTATCGTTTCGTCCATATGGAACTCTAAGACTAAACTATAAAATTGCTTTAAGCGTTGCTGCGTTACTTTAGTCTTTCGTGAGATGTACAGATGCGTCGGTCAACGACATGGTGAATGTCTCGTTTCAGCACTTGCTATGAACTAGTCTAAATTTTGGTCGATTTTGAAATGTTGTTTTGTTTGACAGTGAATGGTTTGTAAGAATTAGAAATCCAGGGATAAAAACAATCATTTACTAATTTCTATGAACATTCTTCATATCGATATGGTTTCAGCCTCTAAACCAGATATATTTCTCTTTTGCCGTCAGCCTAAGTGCAAAAATTTTCATCCTGTATCAGTTTTTGCACAGAAATGTACAAAATAAACAAAGTATTTCTGATTGTTGTTCTGCTTGCTTTATTCATTACCGGTGATGTCGAGACAAAACTGCATAATTACCGTTGGTTACTCAGAGGAGCTTTGAGGTGAGTTAATTTGCATCATTTACATTCTCAATCTAGCTTTGCCGTTGCATTGCAGTTGAAAAATCCTTGAAATTTGAAAAGTAACACTGCTAAACTTTTTTTAACAGGGATGAGCAGTTGATGGGTGAGTGATGGTACATTTCCATTATGCATTTTGAAAATTTTTTGCAATGTTTCCAAAATATTTTATGAAATATTTTTGCAATGCAAAATGCTTATGACAATGTTGCTACTAATCAGCATATTCGTTAATCGAAAATGCTTAGCGAATAATACACAGAACCGCCGAATCCGACACCTGAGTTACATTTTCTGAACGTGTTACGAAACTAGTTTTGCAGATCTGCATGCGGCTTTTATGGTAATTAAATTATTTTTCAAGATGTCTTCACGCCTGAAACTACAATTTTTAACGTGAACACAAAGTGCTGTGACGAGTGATTGTAATGTTTTACGCAGCCACGAATTTTTGAACATTTATTAAAAAGTGGAAATTTGAACTTGCTGTTGCACCTTTGTGTTAAATCATTTCTCAAACAATATTTCGAAAAAATCCATGCGTATCAAACATTTATGTTTTTGTGTTATCACAGTGAAAATAAAATATGATCTTTTAAAGTATGATCCATGTTTCACTGATTTGTTACTTGAAACATTTACAGATACTACATGGACACCGTGGATTTCAGGCCCACCACGTAGTAGAGGGAATGTCTAATTCAACTAACAAAATTTGATGCAGAACGTTTTGTACATTTGTGAAGAAAACTGTTATGGATTTCGTGCTTCAATGTCTACTACAAATTTTGCATACAGTGATACAAACTTTTAAAAAACATTTCACTAATTTCAGAGCATGAAGCATTTGCCACCGATGGCAAGTATTTGTGATGATTTTTATTGTTTGTTGATGAACATACAACATCTAGGTGTGTCAGATGTTTTGAAACAATTTTTGTTTTTGAAATTTGTGAAAGGTTGTGGCACTGCTTTTTTATTGAGGTAGAATATTTCATCCAAAACGCTTCAAACTCCATTTCGAACCCAAGTCCAATATTTTGTTCAAATTTTGAAATATGCCTCATGCCCCAGATTCTTTAGCAGAAACACAAAAGTTGAGGGGATTAACACTGATTTTGCATTAGGCAAAAGGATTTGCAAATAAATATTTGTTTTGTCACATTTACTGTAGTTCATGCATTTCTTATCATTGTTCAGATACTTTTTGGGTTTGAAAAATATGTATTGGTTGCGTTGCTACAAACTGTGCTATTTTCCCACATCAAAGTTGCTGTTTCTGAAATTGTCAACATCACATTACTACATTATTCAAATCTCTGATTACGCTTCAAAACTGCGCCAACACCTTTCATCATACATTATGCCAATGTAAAGAATGAACCATCAATTGCTGAACTAACGGTTTCATGCTGATTTTGATGAAGGTAGTGAAAATATCTGTTCAAACTGTATCCCTGGTAAAATAATATTCAGTGCTTTTGGTGCTTCATAAACAAATTTATTTTAATCTGAACCATTTTTCAATCTGAGGAAAACGATTTCGTGTTCGTCGTCTATGTGGAACATGAATTTATGGCATTTTGATTTGAGGAAAATTTTACACTTGCATTTTATATAAGGTCTTTGTTCCAAGTAAAAAAAACATTTATTTTTAAAAATTTGAACAAAAAATTGTCAGCAAATTTTCAAACAATTTTAATGACTTGATTTACCAGATTGTCCAGTGTTTCTCACAACTGGAGACACGTTGAATAGCTGGGAAATTGGAGAGTGAGTTAGTTTTGTTACAGAGCCGGTAGATCTGTCACAGGTAAAAATATCTGCAGGTGAAAAACTTAAACTTTTTCGATTGGAAGAATCTCAGGAAAAATGAACAATAAAACTTGCATCTTCAAAAGGGAACATCGCGACTTTGCAGATGAATATGTAGAAACTGTCTACAAAACTGGTTTGGAAACACCGACATGCTCGTATGCAGATATTAAAACATTACTTGATTGAAATGAAACTTTGAAACTTACCGAGACGTTTTTCCACTTTTAGGGATCCTCCGATTAAGATGAAATCAGCACAAAACACAAATGTCCTGTTACTTGCAAAAATGCCGACATTTTGCTTTTTTGGTAACGTGCTTTCCGACTGGCAGGCAAATACCTCAGAACAACTGCCGTTGCACTTCCGTCATATTTTCTAAGCTCGTTTCCAAATACTATGCAAAACGTCCCAAGCTTATCTCTTTGCATGTCGCATTTATTTTTATGTAACTCACTGCATTTTTTTCATAATATTTATCAAGGGAGGAAAGTGAAACATTTGTTTATTAAGCCCTTTACAAGCAAATAAATGCATCATGAAACTTCATCGCATGTTTTGTGCTGTTATAAACAAAGTGGTTCACTAGCAAGATATAATAATTGAGAAGTCATGCAGATTAGACGTTGAAACGGATTTTGTGAAAGTTATCAGATATTGCTGCTTACCAACATATTATTTTTTAGTTTATCAGACATGAGTTGCACGGTCACATTAGATCTTCAAGGTAAAGTCTACTTCGCGTACAAAAAATTTTTCGTCTTTCCTTGCAATATTCAACTTCAATGTGTTTAAGCAAAACTTCAACAAAGGCAGTGATTTGCGATGTCGGTTACTTACAAATTAACAATGTTATATTAGTGACATTAGCTTGCAACAATTCCGCGTCAAGTAGTTTAGGTATTTTGAAAGGGGTGTGTGCGTGAGTTAGAGGATTTAGTTTGCTGGCAAAAAATAAAGGCAGAACAAGTTGAAAAGATTAAAGCCAAGATAGCACAGTACGGTGTATTGTTTGTTCTGGCGTCTAAGCTTTTGACACAACTGTCCTGTGAACTTTGTTAATAAAATACCAAATAATTTTAAATAAAGCATTGATGTTGTAATAGAAATGAACCACAAACCTTTACGCAGCTGAAAATTATTCTAAGATTGTACGGCATAGTAACTGAAGACTACAACGCAAAAGAGATAAACAAGTTTTCCCTCAACATGACAAATAACATGATTAGCTGGTTTCTACTTTGCAAGATTAAAATGAACTACAGTTTTCTATAGCCAACTGCTTGTAACTCCGCTACGTCATTCAGAGAAAAAAATCTTTGAATGACATTGCCATGATTACCTGCCAACTATCACAGTTCGTCAACGTCTCACGAGCTGCAGAACACTTGCACACAATGAATGTTCGCGTCAGACCCCCTGTTTCACATCTCCAGCAGAGTCTTCCATGCACATCTCCGTAACACCCAATAAATCTAAGAGTTTCTACATTCAATACCTCCTCTCTGCCCATATGGTACCTCCGCCGGGTTACGACAGTCAATTGGCCATGCGTTAAAAGGAATTAACAACACTGCTTGATGCGATGACTGTGCCAGCAAAGGTATAACAGCTTAGCTAAAAAAGCATCAGCAAAAGAAAAAGCGTGACAACAAGACATCGCATAAAACTGCAGTGAAACCTTATAATGCTCCACAATAATGACAATGAAACATATAAGTCAGCTCCAAGCAAGAACACACAAACCAAATCGGCGCACTCCAGTCTATTGTAGCCTGCGACAAAATGTTGTCTTTGCTAAGAGAAAGTTATTTTTCGTGCTCATCAGCAAAGTCTTTCAGAATTTTGTCCATGCTTGAGCCTCAGCTAATTTTGGATTCAATGGACAAAAACGCCAAACTATTTAGGCATCACTCGTTCCGACTCCTTCAGACTCCGGCTCCGACCGCGCAACCCTACTTGATACTGCTTTATTTTTTATGCGACTGCAAAGGATATAAGCTAGATTATACTCAACTTAATTCTAACAGTTATCATAATCAAATGCAAATTCAAATTACAGGTTTTGCCAAACCAGAGAGCAGCAACTTTACAAGCGCTTAAGTGCCGCATGCAGCTCTGGAGTCACAGGTTGCCGACACCTGGACTAAACACTCGTAGGGTTATTGTTGTTTATTGACAATAACCACTGTTAAAGCGTGTAATTTGATAAACCGCTTCAGCAACAGTTCCTCCTTTGCTTTTGAAATGGAGTCTACCAATAGTCTCTGTTCTAATTTCACAACCACTTGTAGTTTTTTATTTACCACAAATATTAATAATCAACCTTTACAATAGAGAAATCACACTGTTTTTACTTTTGACAAAGCACGTCATACACAAAACAAATTTATTTTGGCTGGAGAATATGCCCAGAATTCTCAAATAATGTTGGCATATGTCATCCGAAATTGTTTCATAATGTCGCGAGATTTACTTGCAACTGAATTCTTCCTGAATCCTGAGTGAGGAGGGAAACAGATGAGGTGGTGAAGTTAATTACTTCCTCAGGCGAAACCTAAACAGTTGTTTGTAAGGGAGCGTTTCTGCTGATCCAGCTGTTGTAGCATACCAGATTAGCTATAACTGCAATACAGGCCCGTAGCCAGGTTTTCAGGTTTGGGGGACAAAATACATTTTTAGGAGGGCAGAATTTTGTTTTTATTTTAGCCTATGTTTACAACAACTTTTTCTGGGCACAACAAAATTTTGGGGGCAATGCTTACTGGTGGCTACGGGCCTGGATCGCGGTACGAAAAAGTGGAAGACCACTGGTCTACAGGACTAATTTCCAGAGTTCACACAGACTGAATCAACGTCAGAGCAAAAAGGAGTGCGAGCGAGAGTAAGAACGAAGTGAAACAAATTTATCTACAACAATATACCATTGCATTGTCGTTAATTGCAGCTATAGTGTGTTGAAAACACTGCCGATACTAAAATGTGAACGATTGAACGTAATGACTAGCGTAGGGGGAGAGTGACGTTTGTAGTGGGCATCCGACAAGGGTATGTGCTGAACAGGTGTGGAGCGATTGGTACCAGGCCCGTAGCCACGGGGAGGCATTCGGGGAAATGCACCCCCAACATTTTGTACCCAGAAAATATTATATTTTTTCTCCCTCAAACCATACAACCTGGCTACAACATTGCATTGCCGTTAATTTCAGCTATAGTGTGTAGAAAATATGCCGAACAGGACGGGGCTGCACAATGGACTGAAATCGCTGCAGCTTTTGGTTAGAAAATGTTTTCAAAGATTTCCAACTCTTTGGAATGCGTCCATTTGTTGCTAGAGCATGATTCACATTTTCCTAATCATGGATTTGAAGTTATATTATCAGAATGTTATCGTTATAAACTGCAGATGGAGTCCGCTAATACATGCCTCATAATCAAAACTCGTAAGCCATACCAGTTGAATAGTTTTTCAGAGCCGGCGCTAGCTCGCTTTTAGTGATACCGCCAAATCAGTAGAATTCGTGCATCCATGGAACTGGTGGTCCCATAGCAAGCGGTTCTATTTCGACTCGGTGCTCCCTTGAAAAAGATGACCTTTTACAGGCATTCATAGTAAGCAATGCCCCTTAAGCACTTTCTGTCACAGCGAAGTTGCGGAGTAAATTCCAAAATCTAACCTAAACTGAAAACTTTAATGCAATCTAAAACTAAATATTTACTGCATAAAAGACCATCAATTTCCCTGAAGTTTCAAAAAATTAGAGGAGACATTTCTTGCCATTTCTTTCGCATTTTTTTGTAGTATTTTCCGGTGATTGAGGGCTTTTTATATAGCAATCTACTATTGCGATCGGAAAGCCCGAGCGGCAAATGCGCAAAGCTTCACGCTGTGGCAGCAACCAACAACAGATATCACTCTCCACGAACGCTAGTCATTACGTTCAATCGTTCACATGTTGGTAACGGCAGAACTCACACGCCACGATCAGTATTATTGCTTGTTCGCGCCTCATATATAATGGGTGTTATTCTCCGCGCACATTCCGTTCGTGGTGAACCGCGCCTTCAGCGCAAAGCCAGCGGAGAGGTTGTAACACTACATCCGGTTCAGTGCCGTGGCAAGGCAGCCAATTATCCGCCGGTCGGGGGGGCCCCGACCATTCGTAGGGGCCCCACAATGTATATTGTATTAGTAAGTTAGAGCCGCAGGTTGCACACCTCTGTCGTACAGTTGATGCAAGTACGGCAACTACATGAGACAGGTAAATTACATCATAAATAATTTCCTATCACATCACAAGAAGAGAGGTTTGTTTCGCTTTATTGATTGTAACAACTAACAAGTGATAAAGTTAGTTTTCGCTTATTTGGCATTGGCAGTTCATTAAAGTTATTTTCTGCTAAGTCAGGGGCGGACAAATGCCAGTAATTTTAGGGGGGGGGCGATTCCAGT
>Ga0210059_1014479_pt1 | contig 11646 bp, 8 predicted proteins | sample Ectturendosymbi2_FD_188042 | JGI IMG/M metagenome (GOLD analysis project Ga0210059, IMG submission 188042) | Ecteinascidia turbinata endosymbiont from Florida, USA - Sample 2 (SPAdes) (version 2) | ecosystem: Host-associated > Tunicates > Ascidians > Unclassified | place: Key West, Florida... | reverse complement strand
TTGGGAAAGCCATAAATTGACTAAAAATCGACAGAAATAGTTGAAACTCTGGTGAATGGTCTTCCATAAACTGAATAATGTGTGGTTGTAATTTGAAATAAATAGCTTTTTAATCAAAGTCACAATTGAAATTTTCATGGGTACACATCTTCTTGGGTCACCCTGTAAATACGAAAAATCCTGTCTCAGCGTTAAGGATTGAAACGGGGGATTGTTACATCACGGAAGTTCCTCCAATAGAAACTATCTGCAAAAAATCCCCTTGAAACACAATCAATAACATATTAGCCCGCGTCCCTTCCCCTCCTTATATTTGAACGTCAGTTCCTCATCTTATCCCATTGTCAGCGCGACTTTTCCTCAAACTAAACACGTTCGATGCGACACGGCGACATTTTACGTTGTGACGTGGGTGTCGTGGCGTGCGACATGGCGTGATCGAACGTTATAAAATGCACTTTGAAAGTGTGACTGGAAACGTTCATCTACTACGGAATTGATTACGCAGGCGGTTCGTGACTGGTGTCTGGTACTTACAAAGCTTTATTCTTGGTCAATCGGCTTTGCACAACTAAGAGAATGAAGAGAAAAGTGGAGGAGCAGTTTGGCACAATACAGAGTTCTCACCACACTTACATGCTATGACTAAGACGTTTCACATTGAAACCAACGTTGTTGGTTTGTAGTTAGTTTTCTGCTGCTAAACGTTTAATAGCTGGACATAAAGTAGAATGTATTTCTAGGTATAAAAATGAATTGTTTCAGTGTTGGAAATGGCGATATTCCAGCAACAGGCTTAAAAAGGGCCCATCAAAAGTTCAAACTGTGCAGGAAGTGTGGCAAACGCAAAGACACTATGTTGTATTGTATATAGTTGTCATGGTGAATGATACCTTGCTTCCACGAACATAACACCATGAAACATGTGTAATTTGCCTTTGTGTGTCGTACCACCATTCTTTAGTTTCTGGCAATCACAATTCATTGTTTTTATTGGTGCATTACAATTCACTGCATTCTGCACTCGTGTTCCAGGGAAAAAAAACGATAGATGTTGAGGTCTACTGTAAAAAAACGCCATAGTGAAAAAAATTGCATTGATTTATTACAGTACCCGATTTTCAGCAAAGTTGTTTGCAAATGTTTTGGTAATGCGTTTTTCGAACGGGATGTGCCTACTAGGGAGCTGTGGTTACCGCGCTGTAGTACGCCACAGTGACGTCGCTGGAGTAAAAAATGACATCATTGCAGGTGGTAGGAAATAAGTTTTCTCATAATGCCTCCGTTTTCTCGTAGCTCCTCTGGTTCATAGGTTATGGCCAAAAGTTAAATCGAAAAACACAAACCAATTCAAAGCCGGACAGCGCTTGCCGCACTACGTAACTAATTTGCGACACGACACGACACTGCTTTGCGCCACCGCTTCACACGGTAAGGTATTAGATACGACGCCACAGCGTCGTACCCAACGTGTTTCTTCCACACTTCTATTTGTTATTTCCACAGATGAAAACTTCAAGAAAAGTCCACCTTTGTTTACATTGATTTTTTATACCCTTCTGATAATGTACTGCTATGCAAAGCAATGCGAGTTTGCTACCAATTATTTATAACTTTCATGTTATGCTACTGCTTGCAAACATAATGTTTCCTAGTGAACTACGCCAGTAATCTAGTAAATCATGCTAGTGAGCCTAATGGTTTCTAATTCCTGCTTTACAATAGCGTGCCGTGATTTTCACGCTTAAATCCGCAATGGTATCATATCTTTAATCATACTCCCTGCTAACAGCATGATTCCACAGCTACGGAACCTATGTATATTTTATTATACTCGTATACATACTCATTACTGCTCAGTTCTTTTTAGATCGCTACACTACTACAGACCCGGTTTTATCATTCTGACTAATAGAAAGTAAGATGTTGTGGTAGTTACCTGTTTCTTACTTCTACAACAGTGATTCTCAACCATTTCGCTGAAGGGAGCCAAATCTAGACCTACGATTTTGTTAGAGAGCCGCACTAAAATTTTTTGCAACAAGTCAAGTAACAAGTTTTGTTTTATTGCACTAACGAAGTCTGTTACACAAAATATTAGGGTAATTACTGAAAGACACTGTCTATCGAAATGAATCCTTTCTCAGTCAAGAATCAGACACTATGATCGTAGAGAGTATATTTCGACTATAAGGTAGGCATTATCAGCTCTTATTCAAATAGAAACTGTTACTGAAAGACTGCTAAAAGCTGCACAAAGCATGCTTGGTAGAGGCATGCGGCTCTTGGAACAGTGTTTGAGAACCATTTTTCAACGTTGAGATTTTATTATACGATGATCTCTTTTTGAAATGAGATCACTAATTTCACGCTGTCGGCAATTTGTGCAAATCTAAATGTTTGATTCGCGAGCCTGTCACTCAACCTGGTCTCATTCAATGCGACTCACAGCAATCGACACCAACTTAACAGCCTGCAATAGTGATGTCAATCCTCGTTACGTGGCTGTGCGCGAAAAGTATGGTTCTGCAGACCAAGCAGATAAATTAGCTCTTCTGGCGATTATTTTATTATTAGCCGACGTTTCGCCCATCTATTCAAGTGGGCTTCCTCAGGGCAATGTTTTTTAACCGCATATAACAGGCAACTTACTAATGACAAGAAACAATGAGTAATATGACGTACAAAGACAAAAAACGCAAAACTGACCATCACGTTATAGGAATGGGTGACAACATGCCACAGAAAAATCGTAAAGGTGCAAAATGAAAAACGCTGGGAGATGATAACGTATAACAACACAGCAAATAGAGTAAAACCCACATAAAAATGCACAAAAAAATGGTTAAATAGCGTGAAAGTATGGGATAAGATAGAGAACAAATAAAATGTAACATAGTGAACAAATAAGGTGTGAAACTTGCGTGGTGAGAGTTGGCAAATTTACAGGCACAAAGGCAGTCAAAAATAGACAAACTCAAGGAGGTTCGGTAACGGAAAAGCTTCTTTCATGTTTTAAACTGTTGTAATAGATAGCCGGAAACTTTGCGCTTTTATCGTTCACAGTGTTAGTTTTTAAATTAATATGCAAAGATTCTAAAAAAATGCGTTTATGATAACTATATACGTGATATAGAACAGATTCTATTTGAATAAGAGCTGATGATGCCTACATCGTAGGCGAAATATATACTCTGTAAGATTTTAAAGTGTCTGATTCTTTGCTGAGAAAGGATTTCTTTCCACAGACAGTGATATAGAACATGGGCGTAATTCCAACTGAAAGCATGGCCACGTTGGGCTGCATGTTTGTTAACGCTGTTTTTTCTGGGTTTTTAAGAATATTTCTAGGTAAGGTGTCCCTATGGTGTTCTTTCAGTCGAGTACTCAGGCTTCGTTTCGTCTCTCCGATGTACCTGTGTTCACAGTTCCCAAATGGAATTTCATAGACGACGCCTCGAGGTTTGCTAGCAGGGACGGCATCTTTTCCTGAAGCTAGGTCTGTACTTAGTTTATAGGTTTGAAAATGGTTCATATACGATGTCTGTCCAGAATCCGTTTCAAAGTCCCTCCCAAGTCTGCTGAGTAAGGTAAAACGACTATAGATCTAAACTCAGGCGATCTGTTGTATTGTTTCTTCTTTTTGTTCTTAATCATCCATTTCGGGTAGCCATTCAACAAGAGAGCTCGTTTCACATATTTCAATTCCTGCGCTGTGGAGGAAAGTTTTTAGCTCGTTCGAGAAGAGTGTTAGCGACTGATTGTTTATGCTGTATAGAGTGTTCTGATTTAAAGTTGAGGTATCTATCTGAATAGGTCGACTTACGATATACTGCTGAGAGTAAGTGGCCACTTGGTGAACGTTTACTCTATAGGTCCAAAAACGGAAGGCATCCTCCTTTTTCTTTCTCCATTGTGAATTGGATGGAGCTTTCTATTGTGTTCAGATGTGTCAAGAATTCGGACAACTTTGATCTTTTCATGATCACAAAAGTGTCATTCACACATCTTTTCCACAAACGTGGAGGGTCTGCAAAGGTTTCTAGAGCTCGTGTTTTTCAAGACTAAGTTTGCTACTACTGATGAGGCGGGGAGTCCATTGCTGTTCCAAAAACTTGCTTGTGGTGTTTTCCACGAAACGTAAAGTTGGTTGAATTTAAGCAAATTTCAAGTCCCTTAATAAGGTCGGTGGTTGACAAACATGTGCGTTGGCTCAGTTCAGAATCGGATTGAAGACATTGTTTAGGTATGTTTAATGCCGATTTAATACCAATTGAATTGGGACTTTTGTAAATAAGGATACTACATCGAATGAGACCATTATTTCATCAGTTTATACAGCATACACAGTCAGTCGTTAACACGCTGCTCGAACGAGTTAAAAAACTTTCCTGGCACATTTTCTCATAATTTTTGATTTATTTTGAAAAACATATGATCCTTCAGAGCTTTTTCAAATGTGGCGCTAGAGTGGTACTCCACCTTTTTAACTAAACCGTGGTGCAAAGCTCTCAAGAGGTGGGTATGGTACCTCTGAAAAAGAGGGACCCAAGGCGACTGCCTCATTATCCTTCCCTAATATCTACCGCTGAGCTTGGAATCTGTCTTGTTGGTAAGCGCATGTGACTAAAATGAAACTAAATTTGAATATTTTCCCATTAGGGCTTCAAATTCCGTAGACAAGTTACTGTATTTTCTGGAAGCCCGTGATTTGTACAAATTTAATTGCGTGTAGTGCGAAGCTATTTTTACAATCAGCTGAGCCTGTTCAATAAGTTCTTTACTATTGTGGTTGCGATTGTGCTTACAGTTTAATTCCATTTATATTTCAATGAAGTCAGTTAAATTTAGCAAAGTCTCATTAAACAATTCAAACGAATTAAGTTTAATGTAGCTACAAATGTTTTACAGAATAAGTTGAACATAGTCAAAAGATCTTACGGATTATCAAAAATCTATACAAATTTCAAGCGCGTTGAAAGACTCTTACGTTTTCGTTTATCAACTACATACGTGAATTAATCGCTCCTTATTTGATGACGACGGGATCCACTTCTTATATGCGCGAAAGTTTTGTAGAAGGCCTACTTCGTCGGAAGTGATTGCCTCAGTTAGAGCAAAGTCTCCGATGGCTTCGATTGAACGTGTTGTGTTGGTGTACATCCGAAGCGTGTAAATACAGTATAAGAAACGCAGTCGTAATGGCGGCTGCGATGAGTTCTTGCTCGACTGCAATACTGGCTGCAAAAAGCATATTGCAGATCGTGCACTTCGGCATTGAGAGGTTTACTAGCGCTTTTGCAAGAAAGATTTATGATCAAATGGTGGCTTTGGTGCAGCGTAGAAGCTTGGAACTTCACTATCAAAAACTTTTGAAACTTGTCAATTCAATGAAAGCAGACGTTTTATTTGTCGGAACGCAATTCTGTACAAGAAAACGCCAGAAACATTACATGCACGTTTCACCCATGTTTGGATGATGCTTTAAAAACAAGCAACATTAAAAATATTTAAAGGTCCCCCTACAAAAATTTCTGGCTACCTGGCTACGCGCCTGGTTGTCACTGCTAGTATTTACCAAAGGATCTTGCAGTTTGTTTTTGATTTGATCTACGATCTATGTGTGGTCTTGTGGTTTTTAGTAGCAGTACATTTTATTTCGGAACTGACCAAATTTTAATCAATCATCACATTTTTTTTGGCATAATAATATCCATTTAAGCCAAACTCTCAGAATGCATGTGTTTTCACAGTAAATGCAGTGGTAAGTGCTAGATATCTAGGTATATCACCTACCACCACCATGGGCGTAACCAGGGAAGGCACTTGGACCATGGTCACTAAATTATATAAATTGTACAAATGTGTCCCCCATTTTGCCAATTTTACAAAAAGGTCGTACCACGGTTGAATTAACATGTTGACGTCATCGAAACGCAAACGATAAAGATTTGTCCCCCCAAAGTTTTTTAGCAAACTCGGTCCCTGATTCATTTTATAACTCTTTGTGACGTCACCATCCAGATTGTTACGCATCCTGTCGACTGATATTCTTGCCTTGTGCTTGTTTTGCTTCAATATACGCCAGCACGGCCGCCAAATCTTATGTTTTGAATTACATTGGACGGCCGCAAATGTCATTATCGAAGGCCGCATGCGGCCGGCCGCAGGTTGTAAACCACCGTTTATCTATGTGGTCTTGTGGTTTTCAGTAGCAGTACATTTTATTTCGGAACCAACCAAATTTGAATTGATCATCACAATTTTTGAGCATAATGATGTCTATTTAAGCCCAACTCTCAGAATTAAAGTGCTTCTATAGTAAATGCAGCGCTAAGTGCTAGATACCTAGATATAGCACCTACCACCACCATCACTGGTGTAGCAAGGGTAGTCACTTGGGCCATGGTCACCAAAATATATGAATTCCATAATGTGCCCCATATTTTGCCAATTTTGCAAAAAGGTGGTACTGCAGTCGAGTAAACATGGTGACGTCATCGAAACGAAAACAATTAACGTTCGTGCCCCCCAAAGTTTTTTAGCAAACTCGGTCCCTGCAGCAAGTTATTTTTTATCTATATATAGCTTCTTTTTGTGTGTTAGCTGAGACTGTTGTTGCTGATACAATTTTCATGCACAGTTGTCTGGGTTACATCACTATAGCAATTACTTTGTCACATACGCTATTTTGAAGTCACCAAATCTAACTGAGGCACCCTACAGTTGTTGTGGCTCTGTTACGTCTCATACAATGTCTATTCCAGTTGTGCTGATTGTCACTCTAGTTCATTCCAGTGGTGCCACCCCTAGTGTTTTTTCAATAGATCTAGTGTTTTTGTTTTTGCCTTTCATCTAGTGTTCTAGTGGCATTTCATAGCTCTCTAATATTTTTTATGAAAGAGCTGAATGTAATTTAATTACACAATTTCGTGCAATTGTAATTGTTATTGAGGCTTTTTGATTTTGTGCGTTTGTGCAACTGTAATTTATTAAGAATTCTACCTAATTGCATCTTGAATTACACAAGAGCATATAATCAGCTCTGAGTTAAACTTCTCCTTATATAATGTAAATAATTTGCTACAAATAGGGAACTTTAAAATTGCATGCTTCCTTGACTTATGGAAAAATTATTGTGAGCTTTAACAGCAACAAATGATCCTACATTCAACGCAAGAACTTTCAGTGTGCTGTAACAGCACTCTGTACGTTCGGTATAACTTGTTTTACTTTTTTTAAAGTGTTTCCTTGGGAATTTCTTTGATTCGCTCTTCATTCAAGGGGCAGGGAACTCTTGCCAATTTTTGAAATCACACAAGCTGGAAAGCACTATTCTTGATTCCAACCTAACTTTCGCCAAATTAGGCGTCCTGGTAGTCAAGGTGTTCAGCTTGTCGGTGTTGCGCCATCGAAAGTATCGCGTTAATCTAAAAGCGACTGCCATGAAATTTCAAATTTTTCATCAAGAAAGCGATGGTAAGCCCCATTCTAAGAATTGCAACATGAAACGAAATTTCTGCATAGAGTTGTTTAAAACAATTGCAATCTAAAATCAGTTTTATTGAAATGACCTAAATTTCGTTTGCTTAAGGGTCGAATTGGTAATGTTGCAGAAGTGCTTCTGCATGAAAGAAAGTAAACCTTTGAAACTGTTTGGTGATGGACTTGCTTCAATTCTAGTTTGTCCTTTCTTCAAAGAAAGGTTCATTTTTAGTGTTACAGCAGACTGCATCGCCTTGGCAAGCACAAGAGAAAGATGGCAATCCGGGGCATTAGACTAGCGGGAAAACAAGCAGCAATGGAGATCCACCACTGACTTCACTCTGCTTCTATTGGGTTGCACTATTATTATATAGGGAACATGAATTACGATCTTTCGTTTGTGGTGACTATCACAGTGACTTGTTAGTCATGGGCACTATCTAGCGGTGACCATTTATTTACATGTGGCGCCATCTACCAGCCGCCACATTAGTGAAGTTGAGTTTTGCTTTTCGATTTCTAAGCCTTTGATTTTATGCGGGAACGGGAACAGCTAATGCAAAAAAAAATTATGAAACCATTATTGAACTCCAACGATCCAACATTAGAAAATTAAAATATGACATTTTTGAATCATAGGAAGAACTACATATTTCATTAACGCACAAAACGATACTTACATGTAATTTTCCTGGAACTCCTGAGGTTCGATGCAACCCACAATAAACAAACCACTGTTATAAGCATTTTGAGAATGAAGCTTCAATAAAATTCAGTGATCCACCCGCTAACATCGACAAACGTTTGGTATACGGCTGACTTCCAGCTCTTGCACGAAGGTGAGTCATTGGTGCAGAAGTCTTTAACTGACAAGCCTGAAGAGGTGAACTGACAAGCTGATTTGTCAGAAATGAGAGCGCAGCTTCGATTTGGAATTTCATAAACGCCAGGCTTCCTAAATCACTTGCCAAATCAGAGCGTCTACATGCAGATTCTATTTGAATAAGGACTGATGATGCGTTGGAAAACGCGAAACTAGTTTCCCCGTCAATAAACTGCGACTGATTTACTTGCCGCCATCTTTGTGGCCTTTAACTATGAAAAATAGATACGCTTGCAAGTTTTAATCGTCGCAGAAGAATGAAAGCAGAAAGCAGGCAGATTCCTCAGAAGCTTGCCGCAAGGCTAGAGTTTTTTACTATCCACACAGTCAATAGTGAGAAAGCTCGCGGGCCATAAAAATTCTGTCGGCAGGCCACATGTGGCCCGCGAGCCTGTAGTTAGACCACGTTGCCTTGTGGGTTAACTAATCAGATATCTCTACTTGCATACATCAATACCAAAGTGAAGACGTTTCAAGTGTAGAGGAAAAATGAAGCGACAAAATGCAATGCAATGATTTGAACATCAAACATAAGTTACTAACAAAGAACAACATTAAAGAAAAATGGAAGTACAGGGCGAAAAGCATGTTTGTGTAAAGGGTGGATGGAATGAGCACTTGGTAGGATGAACGGTGCTACAGAAAAAAGAGGTACTACATAAAAAATTACAGAAAAATGAAACAAAGATATGAATGGAAGAATCAACTGACATATTGTCAAGAGAAAAATTCATTTGTGTATTGTTTTCCAATTGAAAAAGATGTAAGAGACTTCAAAATTTCAGGAATTTCAGAGCAAAGTTTCGGACCAATATACAGTATTTTTAAAAAGTTGATCCAGAGATGTTTTCATTCTGGGTAATGGCATTTTTGCAACCAGGCAAGGTTTGTTTGATCATTGAGGACCTAATTAATAAGTAAAAAATTTGCTTGTACCAGGAGGAATGTCCCGACTTTTAAGATGATTATGCCGAGCATGAAGAAAAAGGATGAGAAACTCTGATCTAAGCATGACATGTCATGCACTGTTTGTCAATGTTTGTTTTTGTTACGAGACAACCCACAGTGCATTGGCGATCTTGAGTTTCAAAATGCAAATAGACTGTTAAAATGAGCGTGTGACTTGAGTGCCTTATTTTAACGTCATGTATCCCCTAAGCATTTGATTTAGGAAGCTTGTGTTGGTCCTCGAGCAGCATATGTGGTTCTGAAATACTATTTCCGCAGGGTTCTCTCTCCAATATCCAAAAAAGATTTTTGCACGCAAGTTATTTAAACTGCTGAACGTTCTACACAAGGCTGCTGTTGCTAATAAACTCAACCACGCAGGAGCAAGGATCTCAACTTACATTACAAGTAGTCAATAATTTATCCATGGGACTTTACATGAAACATAGATCAACATACTGCATCCTACATTTCTTTGAAAATAAAAAATGCTGCACGAAAATTTCGTGGGAGTTCAATTTCCCGGTTTGCTCCCTTTCTTTCAGTGGCGTACCTAGGGTTTCCCGCGCCCGGGGACAAAGTCAATTTGGGCGCCCCCCACCCGGCACGGCCAGGTGGCAGGATAGATGCAAAGACTGAGTTGGGAGTAAAAGGACGCCGAAAACTGACTCGGGCCCCGCGGCGCATGCGCTTGTATCAAGACCCGTGCTGTGAAAACTTCACATGTCTGTGACGTCAGAACTATGAGGCAGATACTCAAGAATACAGAGCCAGCTGGCTTCTGACAATGCTCTCGCTCAGGCTGGCTGCTTTGTCCCAGTTGGGTTATTAAGAAGCAAGTTTTCAGGGTTATTAAGATGCAAATGCAAAGGGTTATTAAGAAGCAAAGTTTCTGGCAACATGGTAGAGGAAATTATAATACCAACAGGTACAAAAAATTTATAGGGAGTAAGTTTGCCGCAAGTTTTTTGGGCAAATTTTGGAAAATTTGGGAAAAATATCCTTTGAGCTCCCAAAAAATTGGTTTCGCGTGAAGCCATCCCCATTTTGAAATTTCGGTCACGATTTAACATTGAGACTGTTGCATTGCACAAAGCGAAATTGCGGTATTACATTCGAATTGTAAAAGCTAGTGAAATAAAATGCAAAAACTAGGCAAAAAGTTGATCATCTGCTAAATTCTACTTGAATTTTAATGACAGAATTGTATGCAGGGCCGGTTTTAAGCCGACTTTACCCATTTCTTCACATCGGGCCCCGCGCCAAAGGAGGACCCGCGCTTCGCTACAGTACAACTAACGCAAACTTACACTTTCTATCGAAGCTGCTTGTGCATAGTGCCGGCGCGGAGCCTAGTGTTTTTTAAGTTGTTTTGAGAGACCAAAACGATTATCAAATTTTTCCAACCGTCTCTCAAAATACAGTATAAAGGCTCTTGGGAGCTTTGCACCATTGTTTAGTTAAAAAAGTTATGTACCACACTAGAGCCATATTTAAAGAAATTCTGAAGCAAGTCATATGTTTTTCAAAATAGAGCAAAAATTATGGGAAAATGTGGCAAAGGAGGCAGCTTTCAAGTGTCCAGCTGCAAAACTTTACAAATTTTTGTTCCTTTCGTATGTACATTAAGCTCTTGATTTAGTTCATAAATTGAAATGTGAAACAAATTTAACTCTTTTATCCATGTAATCCCACATCTACCTTTCGCAGTGGCGATGTTTTGGGGCCCTGTTCTGAGAGCTTGCCCCTAAATGTTAATATCCGCCCCTATGCAAGTTATCTCAGTATCTGTAAGATAATGGCAGTGTCAATTCCCCCAGCACTATACAAAATAAAAAGCACCTTGTTACTTACGTTAGATTTTGCTCCTGACGCTTCTCGTTGCAGCTGAATAATTTCAAATTATTTATTGTAGGATAGGGTGGGGGCAATTAACATCACATGAAAGTTGAAACACTGAGCTTATGAACAGTAAGTCAGAGTCTAATATCTTGACAAGATTGGTATTTTACTCTCCGGCAGTGTTGCCAGGTTATTTTACAAAAACAAGCAAGTAAACCTGAAAAACAAGCCCAAACACAGGAAGTAATAACAACAGTCAAAGTAGCTGTTACAAAATTGCTACACAGCAACAAGTTCAAAAACTGCATATCACTCCCTATAGAATTCACTCAGAACAAATACACGAAATAATGTCATTCTCCTCTTCAGCATCTGCATTGTCCTGATACATGCTTTCATTAAACCGCACCAGCATGCGGTGTGTAGGCACGAAATCTGTACAGCAAATATTTTGCCGTCTCATACCATATCGCACGTGCAATATCCCA
>Ga0210059_1014478_pt1 | contig 11647 bp, 10 predicted proteins | sample Ectturendosymbi2_FD_188042 | JGI IMG/M metagenome (GOLD analysis project Ga0210059, IMG submission 188042) | Ecteinascidia turbinata endosymbiont from Florida, USA - Sample 2 (SPAdes) (version 2) | ecosystem: Host-associated > Tunicates > Ascidians > Unclassified | place: Key West, Florida... | reverse complement strand
AAGCGCCACCACATCCAGGCCTACTTCTAACACCGTCTTAGTAACGAAAAGTGCATTTTTCACCAGCGAGAGAAAACTGCACTTGACCCATATCCGCAAGTGCTTTGCGTGACTCGGTCACATCATGAACCACACCTTATTTTGTTACAATTTGCGTGACACAGTCATCAGTTTAACTTTACTCGTGGCGTCGCAGAAGATTTTTTCCTTCAACACGAAAGCTACAAGTACGATTTAACACAACTTGCGTTTTGGAAGATTCTTCTTTTTTATAAAAAAAAGTGTCATAGTACTCTAATCGACGCAAGAACGTAACAACGGTTAAATAACAAAATTTGTTGATCTTCACTACCGCCTCCGCAATACTGCACTACGTTAAAAAAGAGCTTTGGCAAGACTGTTCCCTCTAAAAACAAGTCTACGCGGAGCAAATGTCAGTTTTGTTGCTCACTGAGTGCATGCAGTTGGGCAAAGATGGAGACACACAATCAGCGAAGCGTTGCACGCGTTAAAAGGGCAACGCGATATATATATATGCAGTATTAAATTTGGAATGTTGGACGTGCGCGAGAACGCAATTTCACTGCGCAAATTGTCTGGTGCTACTGCGCAATTGCACACCTTAGAGGGAGCACTTTTTAGCAACATTGACGCAGCAGACGCTCTTCATGAATAAGGAATGACAGGAGCTCACTCAACGCCTGACAAGCCAGAGTAGCCGCTGAGCTGTCTCTTCCGCATCGTGGTGAGGCTTTCTGGCCATGCGGCTTCAGTTCGATCCCGCACCATCCCGGACAGCGGTTGCGAAAATTATCACCTGCTATTCCCAGCACACTTAGGAATGCGTTTCAGTTCTTCTACGGTGAAGCCAAGGCTTCAGCAAACTACGACCCAACAAAGGTGATCACAGAACCGGTGTTGACAATACGCAGTGTCGGGGGCGACTACAGTGCCTTCGTACATCAAACGCGCAATGTTTATTCCTTCCCTGATTGTTGCATGGAAATCTGCATTCAATGTTGTTCTTTTTGCAGGAATTGCAACTGATAAACATTCATCAGGCAGTTGAGATATATGCACGTTTTGTGAACGAAATGTTTCAAAAACGTAAACAATACCACAAAAAATTGAGTGAAGTTTTGTGTGTATCAATAAAAAAGGTAGTCTTCTTGAGGCAGCACTAATTTATCACAGGGCTAAATCCTTCCGCTCGTCTCTCAGTTTTTGGTAAAATTTCGCTCAAAAGCTAACTGTACAAGTTTAGCCTTGCGAGAGTGGGTCATATCTCCCTATGGTTGGTGATAACGGTCTTAAGAACAGAGAACGAGTTTGGCTGCCAGTTTGAGCAAAAGTTTGTAGTTACGTTTGTTCAAGGTGTGGTCACAGTTATATTATTTTTTAGTAAAATGCATCGGACAACAAGCAGTTCTTATATACAACAACAGCAGTGCGGTTTCAGCCAAACCAGCAGAAATGTAGTTCACTTCAGGCTATTCCTAAACATGCCATCATTATCTTGCAAGTTTGCAATATAAAAATACCTTAATTGTCTGGATAAGGTGGTGTGCAGTGCATTCAATGCATTGTGTTTTTGTATGTGCGGGTTACGAAGTGAATTGATGGCGTTATTTGTTACATTGTGATTGCGTGTAAAGTTTCAACAAAACTTAGTTAAAGTGAGAAAACTTATGAATTTGAATTTTTGCTTCTTGATCTTACGTTTTCGGAGTGTAAATTTTCAACGAGCTTCGGTTCAGTATCCGGAGTCACGTTTGTCGGAAACAGGATTCAAGAAATCCGACTTCGACAACCTCTGCGACCCTCCATAAGGTCGCCATAAAGAAGCTTTTGGCAAAGTCTAGTAATATACAGCAGATTTGACCAAGCCCAACACAGCTTTCAGTTGGACGAAAGCTTACACTGTAGGGTCACAATCACGAAAATAACCTCATTCCTGTCAAGTGTGATCGGAGACGTTTATGTAAATAATCCAAGTCCAGTCAACCAGAAAATGTTTTGCGAATTGTACGAGAATAAAAAAGCGCATTCGAGCGGAACCACTTCAGGCTCAAGCATCGAGCAAATATATTCAGCACACATCGACTTAATGTAGAATTGAAGGTCCGATGTGAAAACACCCCCTCCCAGCTGCCACATGACAAGGATAGTCTCGCAAGCAGGTCGCGTCGCATTTTAGTGACGTAACCTCAGAACCCGGATGGGTGAAAAGTCGCCTGACTGGTATCGCATTCGAAAATCTCCGCGACGGAAAAAAAACAAGCTCGAAAGTCGTAAAACACAGTTGGGCAAGAAAAGAAATGACTGTAACCTGCTATGAGGCGAAGGCTTGAAAAGCTTTAGCCGCGGTTGTCGAGGAATTAAAGCCGTGCGGCAAAGCCGCCAATATTCAATACCTCCACACACGCGAGTTGTTCGCTGGTCGTAAAATCGCTTGCAATGAACGGGTTTTTGGATGAGTGCGCCCGTATCAACACTCGATCAATCGTCGCCCCCCGACGCGGCGCGCCGAAGACCAGGCTGAAAAGACCGGTATAATTGGCACAGGACATGGAATGGTGTTTGCAGAAGCTAAAGTTAATGGACGAATAGCAGCCTACAGTTGACGAATAACATCGGGCTGAAGCATGCGCAAGTAGGTTGAAACCCACTCGAGCGTGAAGAAAACAGCCAATCGCGGGAGCGCATGACAGACGCGTCGTGCTTCTCACTGCCAACAATTTTTATTAGTTTTGGTCACTGGTCCGCTTTCTCGTCGTTGCAGAAAGAACTTCGCACTGTGTGAGTTCCGATCTCCGTAATCCCGACTAGCTCCGCTAAAGCCCCGCACGCTGACGAAACAACTGCAACTCTTTTCGCCGGAGATGAAACACGGCACTCTGCTCGGAGCAAATGTATCGCGGTGGCTTAGTAACGGAGAACCTGAAGCGGTCAAAAATGTATGACGACTTCATTCAGCACTTCACTGAAACGTTCAGATTTCATTGAAATTTTCCCATCGTTTGCGTCAGTCAAGCAACGAAAACCGAAAGCGCCACAAGGTAAAGGGCGTCTGTCATTTCAATTTCAAGCCAGCTTACAACGCACAGTGGCCACCCGCTGTGCTGATGCCACTGTCGCCGACGCTTAACATTGATCACCACCACCACAAGAGACACTGAAAATCTTAACGAAACAACTTAAGCGGTAGCGACGCCAGTGCGAGGAAGAGTCGGAAGTAACAAGTTGCCACACTGGGTTTGAAGCGAGACAGAGCACACCAAATAGCGTGTGTTACGGGTTGCATAACTGCACAGGGGCGACTGTGTCTTGTGCTGCGAAAAAACATAAATGCGCAAAACCTCGATGAAACGAAACACACCGACGCGAATGTTTTCGGCTCGACGGTGTGCACCGCATTGCGTGATTAGCATTTCGCGCAGCGGAAATCAAGTTGCTGGCGAAATGAAAAGCAACAAACTGTACTGGACGACGCGACCTCACGTCTGAACAGAACGTCAAACAACGCACTCCGCCGACCTCACGTCAAACCTTATTATTGTCCGTCGAGTGCAGAAAGCCTCTGTTCGTCAAAGCGGCGGCTGAGAGGTCGACTTGAATGAGACCTTATTTTAAAGTCGAACGGAAAAGTCGATTTTCGTCGTGTAAAGCAAAATTATTTCGCAAGCGAGCAGGAAATTCACTTTGCCTGCTGCTGTGGCTAATGCAGCAACGAAATCAATAAGGTTGCCTATTGGCAGCGCATTATCGGCAGCGCAGCAACACAGAGGGGGGGACGCGAGCGTTCGCCGGAACGACCGCGAGCAGAAGGAAAGCTGTGCATTGCGATCTTTACGGCCCTGGCGCGCAGACACAACTGTCACCGCTTTTTCGTTCATTTTCGGCCGGGCGAAATGACTTAACGCGCTCGAATGCATACGTGACGCTGTTGTGTTGTCGACGACGCACTCTAATGGACTGTCCATAAATCAAGGTCCGCGAAATGGGGGGGTGGCGACAAAGTGCCGGTCAGCCGTGAACGCGCAAAACACAAGGCAATCGCACAACCTTCAACTTTACCAGAGGCGTCTTTTTTTCGCATCGGCAAGTTACCAGGCGACGCCGTGCTTTGAAAACTGATCGCCGACTGCCCTGGTTCGGCGTAATTATCGCAGACGGCGTCGCTCATCGCGCGAGCGCACGCCAGGCAAAGAAAGGACTTTTGCGCTTTCCGGACAATAGCTAGCTTTCGTTTGGCGCAAGGCACAGATCATCGGCGTCGGCGGCGGATATCAAGGGCGATAATACACGTCATGCATCTTAGCCTTGTCGGCTCCGTTGGAATATTAACGCCTAAGCAAACGCAACGCGCGTTCGAAATTAAAGCCGTGGCGAAGAACAAGGACGATAGCGGGTTCGCAAATAAGGAAAAATGCTTTTTTTGCGTATTTCTCGCAGAAGGACATGCTGGGGGCTCAAGTCGAATCTTATTCTGAGTCTATTACTGGCATTCGCGATAAAACGACCATGGAAATTTTGATCAATTTTCCGCTGAAAATGTGGAAAGATCGAACGAGGTTAATGAGGCTGAAAAAACGGCAGAAGTTGCTGGAAAGCGAAGCCTGTAAAGATGTCTTGGACAGGAGGGCGTCGGACATTTGCGAAAAACGTGTCTCCCGGCAGTTCGTAAGCGCTTGTTTGCTGAACAAATGCGAGCGGTTGAAATTACAAACGTTGGCCAAACTTTTCGTCGAGTCCAGAACAAGTTTAAGCGAGAATTGCGCTCGAGCATGTTGCAAACCAGGCGCGGCTTCGGCAGATTTTCTCTCGCTGAGCAAATGCACGGACTCGACCGACAGCAGTGCGCACAGCTGAGTGTCGGCGTCAAGCTCCCGGGCCAAATGGACCGGGCTTGGGGACTCTTGACTGTACCTTCATCGCGCCCCGCGATCTCCTCCCCTCCGGAAGTGACGATCGTCGTGGAATCGAAAACCATAAGAAAGCTGATTCGTCAAAGCAGTGGGTGAAAAGTTTTAGGGGGAAGAGGAATAATGGGGGGGGCGGTTGGTATTGGTATCGGTCAACCAATACATTTTTGTTAATTATAAAGTACAGCGAAAACATGCTAGCCTTGTTCATATTTTACAATCACAAATATATACAAGTTATTTTCTTGCTTTTGCAAAAAATCGCTAGGAGTGCATCTGGCAGCGAGAGTAACAACAGACTGCAAGAGTGGGAAACATGGTTCTCTACCGACTGTGGTTCAGCAGTTCACCCGGAAAGGCCTGTTTCATGAACGAAAACGAATTTATATTTCTACAAATTCGAACAGCTTCAGATCGTCACTTGCCTTTCCTGTCCGTCTCGCAAGTGAGATCTGGTTTCTTTGTCGTAACCGCTGCTACAACGAGCGATGACCAAGAGGGGCGGTGCGCGCGCCCTGGACCATTGTGAGTCACAATCGTTGCGAACTTTTGCGATGCAGGACAAACATGTTATCGCGGGAAATCGCGGTAACATTAGCCGGGGCCTCGGATTAACGCGCGAGCTAAAATCAACCGCGGACAGCTTTGCAAAAGCGATCCGCGAAAAGCGCCCGGGCAAATGGGCCGTGACTGCGACGCGGGCGTGTGAAGGAAGCCGTGGAACAGCTGCTGCGACGCGGGCGTGTGAAGGAAGCCGAAGGAACAGCTGCTGCGGCGTGCGCGGAGATTAACAACAGGACATTTGCTCGAGCTCAAAAAGTAGAGCTTCTTCGTTTTTGCCAAAACAGTGGAACACGCTTGCGCCGTAACCTGGCTCGGCGTCGAGGCAGCGGCGATACTCTTTTACAGCTTTTTTAGTCTGATTTTTAAGCCGCTTTTGGCCCGATTGGCGCAGGGGTAGTTTCGTGGCCGCCGCAACACGGTTTGGGGTGAATTTCGAGGGGTAAGCGAACGGTGTGAAATCCGAGCGCGTCCGCGCAACAAATCTGACGAGAGAGAATGAAACATAGACACTGTATCATAAAAGTGACCTCTTACTGGCTCCGACACTGTCCAAGAAAAATTAAAAAGCAACGGTTCATTTCAGTCCTTCTTCAAGTGACAGGTGAGGTAACCGGTAGCTCAATAGATAGGGTAAAATTTTCGTAGTTTTGTTAAGAGGAGCATCATCAGTATGGAACCCCAAGCAGGTCCCACTGACGTTTTAAACCCAACCGATCGCTCCATCCCCCCATATCAACAACCCAAGCACGCTGCACTCTTTAGAGTCACAGCGATTGAAGCGCGTTCTTCCTACATCCAGTTACAGGAAAAAAGTTGTTAAGGAACTGACCGACGACAGTTGAAAACAAAGGTGCAGTTGGCGCGCATTCGCTGCGAAGGTTCGGACACTTTACGAAAACCCTGACGTGGTTTCAATGCCAAGCGTAACCTTTCGAATCAACCTGCAAAGCTGGAATAGAAAGACAAGCGGAAACAACCACCGAGCAGGATTTTGGTATTTAACGGAAGCCCACGCACCAGCTTACTCAGGGCTTTTCTCCAACATGCTTGCTCCGACTTTTGCGCAAGGGAAATTTCCAATCGCTAATTCAAGGCACATGTCAGTTGTTGTTTCAAGCATGAGCTAATGAACAAAAGAGCAAGGACCAGAGTAGAATGGCGCAACAACAACTGAAAAACGATTTTATCCGCTTCAAAGCAGAAACGAGCGGATTTTCTCAATCCTGGAGATGGTGCGAAAGTGATGAAGGTGGTCACGGTCTGCTGCGCACGAGACCAGGCACAGGATGTGAATAGCATTGCGCTGTCAAAATACTTCGCGATTCTCCCCCCTGCGGCGGTGTTTGCGCCACAGAGGAAACGTCACGGGCACGTGACTAATCAACGTCACCGACACGTGACTAATCAACCAGGAATATGGTTTACCATTCGTTGGGAGAAACCGGGCCCTGGCTAAACTGCCGCCAAGTCAGCAGAAGAGTTCTTTGTTTCGTCACAAACGAACTAGGCTTTGTTTCGGTCGTGGACCGAACCTTTTTTGGAAATGGACGAAAAAATTATGTCTGTTCTGTCACAATGTCCGAAAAGGTAGACTAGTGAACACTATTACGGCGAGTTTAAATACTATTTAGGGAAAAGCGACCGAAATGTCTCAACGAAAAAAAACAGCGAAGTTAGTTATTTCGTCACAGGAACAATGCTGAAAACGCGTTTTTGAACACACGCCAAGTTCACGATGCTGTGACAAGCGCTAATTCTTACAAGTCGTAAGAACTTTGACAATTTACGAAACTCGAAAGCCTGCATGAAGAGCAAACTGCCGTTGAAATTCACCTCCGACACCGCAGCTAAATGTTGCTCACAACTATCGACAATTCGAAACCGTTGCTGTGCTCGAGGTCGTCCAAGGCCTCCAAGATATCTCCAGCAGCCCTTGGCTCGCCACACGATACGTCACTTCATAACGCGTCATGCTGATGACTGCGACTTGCGTAACGTCATGCCGACGCCTGCGACGTCATCAGTAACGGGTCGGCGACTCGAGTGACGTCATTAGTTCGCAAGCGAAATCTGGCTGAACGTTTGTTGACACAAAGCAAAGAGTTGAACGCTGGCAAGTAGTTCCGGGCCGCATGCTTGGGCTGTCTTGAGTGACGACCAACGCCCAGATCTCGTTCTAAAGCGCGTTTCGTGAAGAAAAGACTCATTTGTTATGAGGGACGGGGGTCAAAGTTTCCTTCTGAGAAAATTTTGCACCTCGCAAATATTTCTTTCAGTGCGCATGCAATCGTGCAACCATGCAGACTCACAACCAGCCAAGCGTTGCAAGGGCTATTTGGAATGTTGCAAGTGCGCAAGAATGTGAGATTTCACTGCGCAGCTGATCTGGTGGCACTGCGCATTTGCGCACCTAAGGGGGAACATTGGCCAGGGGGTAGGGCCAGTAGCCCAAAATTTTGTGGGATCAAATACCTTGACTTTAAGCGAGCAACAGTATTTTGCCTCTCAAAGCACAAAACGACAAACTATGCTAGAAATCTGCGTGGGCATGGCCCTTTTGGCCCCTGTTAGGCCGACCTAATCCGATTCCTTCCGAAGCAAAACGCTTCAAAGCGCGCAGCGATTTTAGTCTTTACGATATGGCCGAAGGTCCCGTCCGGGCGCTCCAGCAAAGAAAATATGTCAAACAAACCGATGCGCTTCTGCTGTCCTTTATTGCGCCATCGCTGCGAAGCAACATGTTTACCCGAAAACAAAACACGGGACCGCGTGGCCACTGCGCAATCGCGGAAGAAACGCGAGGCGCGCATATCGTCCACTCGTCGCAGCGTGACCACTCGCCCGACAACAAAAGCCGTCGTCGCGCTGACAAAACCCTCTTCTCGGTCGAGGGCTCGATCAGACACCAGCTGCGTGCCTGTGTGACGTAACAAAACAAAGCGCTCGACCATCGCCAGCAATTTTGACGAAGGCTGCCGCGAGAAGATGGCGGCGGTGGCCAGGCCCCATCAGCAAATAGCCTTTCATTGCAGTCATAAATCCCGACTGCTGCAATTACAAGTCGCGCTGGTTTTCGCAGCAAGTCGATCAGTGGATTTATGTTGTTATTGGACACGAAGCGGCAGCGCGACGCGTTCAGCGCGCGATTATATGAGCGAATGAGGGTGTCTTCGCGGAACGCATTCATCGCAGCCTTTCGTTCTTAATGACGCCCTAACAGGCGCTTGTTCAGGAAGCGATCAACCTGCATCGCACAATCGGCGTTTCCTCCTCCTCCCCAGCAAAAGCATGCTCGAGCTTCGTGGCACGCGGCGTGCAACGTCGGCCGGCCGCGGTTTGCGAAGACGAAGAAAAGAATTCAGATGCGTTTCACGGTATTTTTCAGTCAGGAAACAAAACTGAGTCGATGTGACGAAAGCACCAGAGCTACGTCCGCTGTCCAATACGGGCCCTGGACCACAGCTGGACAACGCTTGGGGCACGACTGGCGACAAAAGACGACCGAAGTGGTCATATTATTTACAGGTGCGCTTTGAAGCTTTGCAAAGGCCGAATGATGTTAACAAACCGCAAACAGGGTTTTTTAAGGTTTGACCTTGGCGACATTTTGACAGACCGCAACTATTTCGTGAATACCGAGACGGTTGTATAGCGAGGTTTTGGCGTATTGTGGCGGCGGTCGTGCAGCGAGCTTCAACTGTAATTTGAGAGACCGTTGGTAAAATTTGAGACACCGTTTTCGTCCCTCAGAACACCTTACAAACACTGACCGTCTGATCGACCTCGACACACACACCAAAAAGCGACTGAAAGACATTACCGCAGAGTTAAACCCTGGCTCGAACCCACCTCGTGAATGTCGACCGTGAAAACGTAGTCGTCGCCCGATTTCCGCGCGAAGTACCGCACGTTCGCCAGCGACAGAACGTAGAACTCGCCTCTCGTGTCCGAAAAGAAGAGGTCGGTCTGTTCGTTCGTGTTGTCGTGCTTCACGCCGACCGCAACAGTGCCGTCGTCCGAACTCACCACGTGGAAATCCTGGAAGAAAAGCAGACGCTCGATATGACATACGCGCCACCGATTATCCGGAATCGCCGGCAACTGCGCGAGAGCTGCTTTTGCGAAAGTGAGGGTTGGGGAGGGGGCGTTTTGCCGCTGTGGGGGTGGTTTGCCGCTGAATTTTTGTAAAGTGGGGGGGGGTTGCCGCTGTATCTTTGCCGGACGTTCGTCAGAAACGTGTGTCCCGCCCGGAAAATGTTGATGCTTTCGTTAGCGTCCGCGTGTTACCGCTTCTGCGAAAGGAAAGTCGCTACGTCGCGAAGGTTAGGCGTCGCGCGCGTCCTCCCCCCACTTGCATTCATATCCGCGCCGCGAATTAGATCGACAGAGTGGCAATCGATGGATTCTTTGCGTTCCCGAAAATACTGGCAGCGCGCCGAGGCGTTGACTTCGGCTATAAAGCAACGCGGGAAGCCTAACGGGAAATGTCGAAGACGCCGACAGTGACGCGCATTTAAACATAAAGCAGCGCATCGCTTGCGCGATTTTCTGCGGGCAATGCAAGAAAACCCGCGTCTGCCGCTGTCACTGCTCGGCGCCGAAAACATCCGACGACGACGATCGGACGGAGACGGCGCTTGTCAATATTTGATCTGAATACAAACTCGGGAGCATCGAGACGGTTGGATCACCCGAGCAAATTAAGGGCGGCCGGCGCAACAAGCCGCCCGCTCCAGTCGTACAGAAGCGGGCTTCGGACGCAAAGCCTCGTGCTCGGCAAACAACAGACTGTCGGTGGTGATTACGCTCGTTGCGCCGAATTATCTGCAAATGCGTGTTCGATTTGCTGCTGAATAATTCACTGCCCTGCACCAGGTTCTTCCCTCTCTTCTGTTTTGTCCGACAGACAGCGACTTTACTGGAAGCAAAGACCAGTTCGATCGGCTTTGAAATGCTGACCTAAGAAGACAAGATTAGATACTTAGGCTTAACCTCACAGCCATAGAGCGCGTGGACCTACCGTTTGCATGTTGGATCCAGTGAATTTAGCTTTGACGAAAGGTCCTCTCATGAACGAGACGTAGAGCTTCTCGCGTGCCCCGGTTTTCTGTAACGGCAAATTGAAGCGAAAGTCACGACACAAACAAATCGAGCACAGCGCATTTCGGGGCCGATCTCGCCGAACTGAGATCCGAAGCGGCTGCGCAAAAATCAACACTTTGCGACACAAGTTGATCAGAAACCTGTACGTCGGTTTCGAAGAACTACGTCCGGAATGTCGGTTTCGAAGAAACTATCAGAAACCGGTATGTCGGTTTCGAAGAACTTTGCAAATAATGAACTTGAGAAAGAAACTAATGTCAAAAGGCAGTTGAAACAGAAATACTGCTGGCGTCATCCACATGTCAAATTCACGAGTGACATCACCACCACTGTGACGTCACCACTTCCAAACAACACAGGTGACGAAAGCACCGAATATTTTCGTCTACGTATTTTTCTGTCTGTCAGACAACCAGCGCAACAAACATGTTCGAAACCGCAATCGTGGCGATAATCCAGCGTACAGACAAGAGAGCATTGACGCCGCGCGACGATGATTCTCTCTAAACACACACCTCGTTTTCGCACGACTAAGAACACGCACCCACCTGCACAAAGGTATAATTGTCCTGGACCACCAGGGAGTCCTGGTCGATGGTGCCGAGTCGACTGCAGTGCGCGTCGAAGGGCGTGGGATCGCATCTGGGGGCGTAGCAGGATTTCACGAAGTAGAAGCCTGCGCGGAGGAGTGCGAACGGTTTCGGTCGAAAAATGCCAGCACTGAACGCGTCACAGCTGATTTCAGCGATTTTTTCGGGACGATGACGACATCGTACGCTTCCGGTCGAGCCAGGGCGGCCGACTTACGCTTTGTACTTGTCACCGTATGTGTCGTAAGGCAAGGGTCGGCAACCTTTTTCGCACTGCGGACCGGTTTCAGCCTGGGTTTGTTTATTTTCCGGACCGGCCAGCAATAAAATGAATAAAGACCGGCACATGCAAATTTATTACAACTCGTAAGTCATCGTGGCACTGATTCAATGAGACCTGGGCTTGCTTTGCCGCAATAAGATGCTCCCAACCACGGATGATACTAGTCAGTGGCTCCCGCAGCG
>Ga0210059_1014477_pt1 | contig 11647 bp, 10 predicted proteins | sample Ectturendosymbi2_FD_188042 | JGI IMG/M metagenome (GOLD analysis project Ga0210059, IMG submission 188042) | Ecteinascidia turbinata endosymbiont from Florida, USA - Sample 2 (SPAdes) (version 2) | ecosystem: Host-associated > Tunicates > Ascidians > Unclassified | place: Key West, Florida... | reverse complement strand
AACGAGGTTTGATGGCGCCGGTGGCAAGAAGCAAGTTTGGCGCCCCCATTTTTGAACCTGAGGTCTTTCGAAACCAAATGCACTGTATTGAAGAAAGTATTTGTGACATTGTTGAGACTTTTCGGCACCCCCATAGTGATTCGGCGCCCGGGTAATTGTGCCCCCCTTGCTCCCCTTTCGTTACGCCCCTGCACCGAATACGTAACGAAAAGGTTATAGATTTTAATAAATGTTCACTTAGTGCAAGACAAACATTTTGACGACCTGAAAGTAGTACGGTCTTGTTAAAAAATAAACAGAAGTTTTTAGTCCAAGCTGGCCGAATTTTTCATCAAACCTAACGGAACATCGATTTTTTCTGCATGTTATTTCTTGTCGCTTTATTGTCGTGTTTTTTCCTTTTGTCTTTTAAAGCAAGTAACGCTTTAGTTACTTGGGAAAAATACACTGTTGTCAATTAATCTAGTCTTGCATTCTTGCTTCACAACACAGAAGTGAACCAGATACACAGCTACACAAGAAACACTACTCATTATCTTTGATGCTCACTTCCTTGACTGATTTCCGTTCGTGATGTCTCATTCAACTGATGCCAGCAAAAAGCTTCCATTGCAACAAACAACAATGATTAAACGCTTTTGCCATTGTTATCACAAAAGAAACGTTTATAAACTCGTGAGTAAACCGTATAATTGTGTTAGGTATGTGTTGTTTTTTCACAGCGGTGACCAGCTGCAAGCGTGGTGACAACACCAGTCCGCTAAACCTACCAGTGTATTTGTGACATCTGGAATAAGTGAGCATGCACGGAAACTAACGGCAAGTTAGCTTTCCGCCACAACCCAGCGAACAGACTCGTGGTGTGCGTTGGTGCGTGACGCGCAGCGATCAGCTGATGTTGTTTACTGCCAGGGAAAATCACAACACGCGGTTCGCCGCCAAGCCTCATGGTTGGCCTTGCAGCAGCTTTGTCTTGCGACGCTCTCATCGACCGCTGGTTTTCTGTGAGGAAGTCGAACAATTGCTGCAATAGGTTCAACGCTCGAAAAAGTACACCATATTTTGCAACATTTGTATGTAGAGGTTTACTACCCTGTAGGAATCTACCGAGGCTTTGTAGTGAGCTCACTGGCAGACGGACGTGTCTTCCAAACACAGGCAGAAAATCATACAAACTGAACACCTATACTATGGACATTGGACAGGATGCAATCTTTTCCTGCCAGTGTTTTCAAACCAAATGTGCTTGGAGCAGGCAGTTGTCTTAACAGATTAGCGCTTTATTTTCACGATTTGAATGCACCACTGAGTACGGCTGGGGCCGATTGGATCAGCTGTCTATAAAGCCTAGCCACTCTCAGCTCGAGTAGCTTGGTTTGAGGTTGCTGTCCGTTGCGTAAAAGCTTGGTTTGAACGTTTGCAACACTGCACGGGAATAAACAACGCACCTGGCGATTCTACCTTGCAACCCGATCGATACCAGCTCCATCTCTTAATCGTCGGTCAGGAAATCGGTGTATGTGCCGCGGAGTAGATAACCGGTATCTGTGCTTGTGGTTGAAAGTTTGTTGAGTTCATCAATCCTTTTTGAAAATAAAGCTCAGGCTGCCGCAACTTTTTAGAACCTGCAAACTGCCGCGTCGCATATCTCCTCACAGGTTTCTGATTATCTGCCAAAGTTAATAGCTAGGTGGTCGAGCGTAAGTTGATGCTTACTTTTTGTGTTTAGCTTGCTCATCAACAAATCTGATAAACGAACTGACGTTCACTAGATTATTGTCAGTGCAGTTAGATGGTAAACTTAAAGAAAAAATATTTCGAGTGTTTGAGAAAGGCCAGAGCCTGAAGAGGTGACACCAACTTGGCCCAAAGAGATGACACCAACTAACCCAACAGGGTTTATGCCTTCATCCGCATCAAGTCAGCCAAAGACAAGTTAAGCATATACAGTAATGAATTTGGTTAATACGTGGACCTCGGGCCAGCCAATTTTGTATGTAATAAGCGGTGTTTGTAATAACCGGTTTTCCTGAAAGTGCAACTAAACCCCTATGAAATAAGATGCAATGATTGTCAGTATTGTGCTATTTTTATTCAAAACAAAATGTTTTATACAGCGCTGTGTTTAATCAACGCAGATAAACATACGCAACGAGGCTTGTGTAGGTAGGAATGTCTTCCGGATATGTTCATCTACGTCCTGTTATTCATAATAGGCACTTATTTCTACAGCGAAAAGAACAATTTGTCTGCAAAGAATCGAATGTGTGTCTTAAACGGTAGTTGGATGTATCAGCGGGGGTTTTCATAATAGAGAATGAATAGGAGGAAAAATTTGTCTTAAGCAATCTGGTTGTAATATGCGGTTGGTTGTAATAACCAAAGATGTGCTGTCATTGCGTAAGAGGCGAAGCCGGCGATCACTAAGGCTAGAGGCAGCACAACAAAGAGGATTGTAAACAAACTCCCAGCGGATGGCCCCCTTAACGAGACCCTCAACACCCCCTGGCCCCCTGACCTATAACAAACATGTATTTCGTTTTAACGTGTTTATTTTTATTCGCCACGACAGATGGCTAAGCAAAAAAATCGAAGCCGGACAAAACATTCATAGCCGCCGGTGAAGGCCTCTGCTTGTGGCCCCCCAACGAAGGCCTCGTGGCTCCCCTTATGGGCCACCTGCTCTCAGTTGAGAAACTAGGAAATACGATGTTTTGCGTCTCAGGCGGTATCCGCTTATGTAGCAGTTCCTGCAGATCACCAGCTTTGTACTGCTTTGTACACTGCCTGGGTTGTCGCGTCGTAACTCTTCCACGCGCTTCACAAGCTTTGCTGAAAGCCAATGTGTAATGCAGTGCAGTCGTGAAATGTTAGTCGTAAATGCACCATTTGTTTTTGCGTTACATTTTAAGGTGGAAAAGTGTGTATTTATTGATAGGCAAATCGTGAGCTACAATCTTAAGACACTGAAAATCTTTCCCTATGAAAATATTGAGCATGCTGGGTCGGGTTTGCAACTTTTACATTTCATGTCAGATCTAAAGAGTGATCACCAAAAAAACATTTGTGCTCAAAAGTATGGTATGCACAGTCGTTAGTTGGCAACTGCGAAATTGTTCTTAAGTTTGTGATGTTTACATGCGCTGTCGTACGATGATCTATGTAAGAAAGAAAACGCAAAGCTTCTATTACGCTCATTGGTGGAAATATGCAGTTAGTGATTCGAGGTAGCTAATTGCGTCAACTGCGTGAGCATAGCGCAGTGCTGTTGAATGGCTGATGTCAAATAACAATTATTTTCGACTATTTTCGAAAAGTTTTCTGTTTCAGCAAAATGTGTCTTTGTGTGGGTCTATTGCAGTGAACAGAAAGACGTCTTTGCAACTAGAGATTTTCAGCTTGGTTGGATGTTGGTAAGTGTTTTAACCAAAACGCACGTTTCATGAGTTTGGAGAGTCAAAGAAACGCTACGAGCATTTGTCTTTGCTCACTAACAAAATCCAAATATCGCGGACTGCAGTTCACATTGCATAACAACAACTACGGTGGCAGCGTCAACAGACGACGAGTTCAAGTCCTGTACCGAGTTACACCGTTGTTGAAAGTTGAAAGCACAACTTTTTGCGAAGCAGGAAAATAAACTGGAACTTCATGACAATGATGGTTACAGGTACAAGACTGTTGCTGGCAAATGCAGACACATTGCATTGCCCTCAATTTGCGAATGCCGGTAAGGAGATAGCAAAGGTCACAATGTAGTACTCAAAGAACAGGTTCCGAAAAGCTTCTTCGCTGCATCTTTTCCAGTTTCGTTTTCTGTTTTGGAATATAGCGCGATGAAATCCAATTTTTGCGAGGAAGTTCGCGCATGACCACAGTGACAAATATTCAGATACATTTTTGAAATGGCAAAACCGTAACGCCGAAATCTTAAACAAAAGCATGGTTTTATTTTTCGAAAACAACTCTTCATCAAGAAAAATCAGTGAACGAAGGCTAGAATGTCAGATTGGAAGCATGCCGGTAGGGACAGCATACACAAAAATCGAGAGGCATATACAAAAATCGAAGCCTATCTCCAGAATTCGGAAAACGCAGATCTTTTCAATTCGAGAAAACACAGGAGTCTTTCCGTGTTCGTTTCAACGTGCGCGGAGCCAATTTGATCTAAATCAATAGTTCTTAACCTTTCCTTTACCACGCCTCCCTTAGGTACTTGCAGGCCCGTCGCCAGGGTGTAGCAGCAGGGGGGCAATAAACCAGAAGGAAGGGCCAAAAACCAGAAGGGGGGCCACATTTTAAAAATACTGTATTGAATGTATTGAGCAACCGGTGGGCCAAACGTGAAATGGAGGGGCACCGATTTCAAATGGGGGGACCGGGCACCGCTGGCCCCCCAGCTGGCGACGACCCTGAGTACTTGTCCTTTGTTTCTTGCCCCTGGCTATAAATAAGTTGTCAAAGCATATGTATTGTTTGGTAAATTTATTGATCACATTTTCAATGTTGTACAGTCGTTAAGGTCTCGCGCCCCCTGGAAATTTATTGACGCCCCCCCGGTTAAGAACCACTGGCCTAGATGATGACTTTTCTTTGCAACGCGAAAGTTGTGAGGTGACTTAGAAGCTCAACTGTTTTAATTTTTCAACACTAAGGGTGAAGCGATTGAGACAGCGCCGCGTTTATACGAATTTCCGCTCGCCTGTTACGCAACTGCTTGTTTTGCTTGCGATGCCTGCGAAGGCAGAATTGCGACCATTGACCTGTGCGCAGCGGTATTGTGAGTTAACATACCTGTTGCAACCCTTTTGTCAGCAGTTCCCCACTGGCACAACTGTGAAAATTGATTGCGTGGGCGGTTTCCAGACATTTCCTAAGCTATTGTCTGTGCGCATGTACGTCCTTCCGACGGAATCCTTCGAAAGTTGACCTGGTGCACAAGAACGTGGATGGTGAAAACGAGTACCTGATAGGGAAATGAGAACCTCAACATCAAAGAACACGAAATGAAAAAGAACAAAACTGCAAAACACCTCCACTACGTACGTAGTGTTCGACTGATGTGAAATTTGGATAGCAATATGTTGGAACTGGGGAAATTTCGGTGAATTTGTAATTATTTGAACACATTGTGAAAAGCTGTAATTTACCATTCGAAACACTTCCTGAAAAAGCTGTTCTAAAACTACTTAGAAGTACCAATCGATCGCTTCTTACTGGGCTAAGCCCACCATTCGACTTAGGTGTACTGCTGCTGAGCCTTCGTATTTCGGTTGCTTAAACCCCTTTTCCAAGCTCATGCGCGAATTGCGTAACCAGGGATGGGTATTGCACCGTAAGTTCGCACGTTCTGAGTTTGCACTTTGTTGGCAGCTGACGTAATCATACATTTTACCTTCAGACTTGTTGAAGAAACGACGCTGCTGCGCGTGGGAAGTGAGGTTAAACAAATGTCGTAAACTCGTAAATGCAGCTGTTGTAAAATGTGCCACACGAAATTGCAGCGGCAATTTGTGCAATTGCTTTGTCAACTAGCTCATATGTGGGCATTGGCATTGTTAAGCTCCGGCCGGCATGAACGCCAACAACGTAAATGTATGCGTGTGGACGTTCGTACGGTCAAAATGTCGCTGTGGAATCGTTCGTACCGAGACTGACAGAAAGAAGCATTTCAAGCTAGTATAAGACCAACCCAAGATGTCTGAAAAGAATGTGTGTTTAGTATGAGATAAAGTATAGGTGAAATTTTAGGCTGGATTTATCGTGGCTTTAGAAAAAACGGAGGCCATGCATTCATGCATTAACTGAACATATTTGGGTACAGTCACTTATGCCGAGTAAAAATTGTTTTCTCAGGTTTTATTTAGAATTCTATGCTAAATATGTTGGTTTGGTTTGCTGATATAAAGGACGTTGAATGCTTTAAGCTGCTTGCTGGAAAAACATTTTACCGCACAAAATATAAGCATGTTTTTGAGACGACAGCTTCCATTAAGAATAGGGTGAAACTTATCACACAATTATTGCAAGCAGTGCAAACGAAGCAGTGAGTGAATTAAAAAAAAAACAATAAAAAGTATCAGTGTTTGTGACGATAAAATTGCGTTTTATTAATGGGGTAATGTTTCCCTGAGAGTGCCTTAGCACGCGTTTAAATAGAATTGGTAAATAGCTTAACATTCCTCATTGCTGTGCAGTCAACACCAATACTCATAAATGAAATGGATTATTTTTAGACCCTAACGTGTCACATCAAAAATAAATTTTAAGGAAAAGTGCATGGCGACCCGTTTGCGCCATTTAAGAATTTTGTTATTTTTTAAAAAACACTCCAAAAGTTTGTTTTTTTTCGTAAACGAAAGAAAAAATGTATTTGAAAAAAAAGTTATTTGTAAAATAATTTTGACAATTTTTTAAAAGTTGCAAAAGTTTTTCTCAGAAAAGAATTTTTTCCAGGAACAAAAATTTCGAGATGACATTTTTTCTTTACTGCGCCAAACTGCGTCAACAAAGCGTTCCCCATTGAAAATCACAAATAAACCATGTTGTAAATTCAGATGTTGCATCTTTGTTTTTTACGCAAGTTTCTATTTTGTTTATATAGTAAACCCTGTTTCTTTTACAGTATATATCTCCGCATTCTATCAACAAAGTCTAATCCTTTTTATACTGATCTTCGTTAAAGTCGATTTTAAATTGTGGATGTTGCTATGGCGAGCGGAAACTACGAAATCAATGCCATGAATCGATACTTTTCGTAAGGCGGATTTGCATTTTCCACCTTGTAGTAAGATCAGTCTTAGTACAGTGAATGGTTGTCATAGGTGTCACGTGGAATACTAACCAAAAGCATCAGGAAAAGTTATCACGCACGTTTGCAATAACCTTGTTGCAAAGCGTATTTTCCAGTTCTGTAAGGTTCTTAACGTGCATCAGAAGGATGTTCGTTTCTACAATTGGATAGTCCATATATGTGCCAATTGTAGCGTTCGGTTACTCTGACATGAGTAACAGAAGGATTGCATCCCATTCTCCAGTACTTCATATGTTAGGCTAAGATTAGTAGATTACTGTATTATAAAAAACATTAGACATCATTGAAAAGCACAAAACCACATACTGTAAAAGGCAAAATGTTAATGATGACTTATCAAATAAAAATTCCCCGTGAAAAACGAATACGCAACATATGAATTTTCAACAAGATTTATTCGCAAATTTCGGCGGGGAACACTTCGTTGACGCAATTGGGCGCAGTAAAATTAAAAAAATAATTTTTCTTTTGAAAAACATCTTTTTGAGAAAGATATTTTTTAGTTTCAAATCTTTTGTGAAAAAAATTTTGCAGTGATTTAAATAAATATATAACAAAATTTGATATGTTGCAAACGGCTACCACACAGGTAAAGCGTTGTGGAAGCCGCATGCAATGTGAAAGGCAACATGATTACAAACGCCGGATGAGTTATGTTCCCGACGCATAGGTCGAATAGTGATGCGATAAAAAATCAAAACGAGTGTTTATCTCATTCTAATTTTACAAATCAGGTCTAAGAGAAGATTGCGGCTATTAGTTTCTATCGGGTACAACCTTCATTGGTTTTATTTAGTTTTATTTTTCATTTTTATCAATTTAATTCAAACAGCTACGAGCTGGATAGTCTTAGCTCCCACTTCGCCCCTGAACATACCTTCTTGGTTGTATATGTGCTCTTAATAGGAGGAAAAACCTAGCAGGTGCCGGGATGATACATTGCATCAGACGCAGAGCATAAGTGTAGACAGGGTGGGGAATAGTCTCCCACAAATTTTTAGCATATCTAGTCATTTTATGCATTGAAAAGCCGCGTCCCGTGCAAAAATACTGCTGCTCGCCGAAAGTCAAACATTCTGCCCCCCAAAATTTTATGACCCCCCCCAAATGTTTGGGCTGGCTACGCCACTGCACATGAGCTTTGGGGGTCACAGCATGAAAAACGATTTGCGATTCCTCGATCCAATGGCATTGTAATTGTTTGAATCGCTTTTAGTGGATCTTGAGTAAAAAAGCATTTTTTGTCAAGAGGTTTGTTTTCGGTGCATTTTTATTAAGCCGCATATTTAAAAATTTCAAGGCGGACCTGCCAAGGATTTGCGACCCTTCGGTTTGCAAAACATCGCTCAATGTATATTTTTAAAGGTAGTGGCACTTCAAAGCAAATGATGGTGCATGGTTTCGGCGTGTTGCAGAGCCAGAGGAGGTGCTGCCCGTTTGTCTGTTAGTTTTCGATTGCTGGAGTGTGAACTGCAAACCACGATAAGCAGAGCAAATTTCCCACGTTTCATTCCACTGCGGCGTTTTGCAGCGGCAATCGTGCCAGTGTTGTCCGCTGATCCGAAAGCTGCTGAGCGTTTCCGCTTCGTTTGCAGTGTGTGTGAGATTTGCAGCTGCCAGAGCTTGCTGCCTGTCTCGTTGCACGACAATCAATTGCTGCTGCATGTGACCGCGAGCTGACGTAACTGCAAAGGAAATAATCCAGAAGGTAAAATCGTCCGGAGCGAATACTTCGACCATGTTACCACTTTATAAACTTCAAAATAACGCTAAAGGTCGCTGAGTCAGCTGTCAGGGTGCGTATGATTGGCCCCCTGGCAGATGCCATGTCAACAAAGGTCTACCGGGGAAGAGTTGCCTGCAGCCAATCGGCAGCGCTTGCCTTGCGTGACCCGGAGTAAACGTTGAGCTTGCACTCGTGAAGTGTTTTGAACGCATTGTCTGGATTTTCGAGAAGCACATTTCCAATCAGGGCGATTGGCTTTTTGCAGCTTAAATCTCGTTCAACGACTATAGATATTTGAGCAGTGCTAAGCCTCATTTAGCGTCACATTAAGGCGTAGGTTTTGTTGATACGGAGATTGTTATTAGCACCTCTTATTTCAATCGTTTTACGAATTGCCTCCATTCGGCGCTTGTAATGCAGAAAATAAAGACTGATAACAAAAATAAGGGTGCGTTTTCCGAATAGAAAATTGCTCATAGCAGTTGGAGGTTACCTTTGCGTCAGTCAATAGTCTGAAACTGTGAAAAGTCTTAAAGTTTGACGAGAATGTGCTAGAAATAAAGCAGTTTTTCTTAAAGTTGGTAGAATTTGAAATCGCTGCATGTGCAACTTTTTCTAACTGCTATAATTTTCGAATTGACGCATAAGGATAAATTACCCATAATTGTTATTATATGATCAGCAATACTGCGAAACGTATCAATTTGCAAGTCTATTTCGACCAACAACGCTTTGGATTTATAACAGTACAGCTATGGTATTGTTCAGCTCTATTTAAAATTTTAGTAGACGAAGATCAGTTACACGACATGCATACCAAGATCGAAGTAAACTAGTGTTTGTGAGCAGTTTCGATTGTTGCTTGTCCAGGCTTTCAACACCGTGACTCTGCCGTTCAGTGTGAAATTTACTAAACGTCGTCTCTGCACTACAAACCATCAATTTTTGTTATATTTAAAACTGATGTGTCTACTTCTAGAGGTAATCACTTTCCGCAATATAAATTCGGGGTTTGTAGGTTCTCTTTTTGGGTTAAGAATTGCAAAGAATCGCACGAAAGATTGCAAAGGTGCATTTCGCACGCTTGCACATATGTTGTTTTCTATGCTTTTTTGTATTTATTATTTGAGGGAAGAGTTTGTTCGTTTAGGACCTTTCGCTGTTTGACGTAGTTTCCGTGATGGCCAACGTCACTTCCAGTTGTTAGTTGCAGAGGTAGCATGAGTCAAATCCTGTTTCTGTGACGATAGCTGTAACAGCCGAGTCATGTGAAAACTTGTGAAAGCGTTTCGGGGAGAACACCCACTGTGTAGGTTTGCTGTGATTAAGTTTTGGCTTGTTGTCATTAAATTAACAAACGTTGGCATTTTTGTGACGTGAGTGGCTCTTGAAGCTTTTGTTTGTCGGTAGAACAAAAGTTAAGACTGTTTTCTATAGCTTTCGTTATCATGAATCTGTTCAAAGTTTTTTCTCGCTTTTCAAGTTAAATGTCTCCACAAAAGTGGCAAATTTGAATCAATCAGCAAAATTTTTTCATAGGAAATTGATTTCACGCAACACTACGCAGAACCTTTTGTATGTCGACTCCTGCTTGCAGTGCTAGAGATCCATAATTTTCAAACTGCACAGGAAAGTTGGTTTCTTCAGGCCAGTGGAAAGAGCGCTTTACTCCATCCGCAACGAATACACAATGTTTCCGAAGTAAAACAGCTTTACGTCACCCAAATCATAACACGTTATGTCCACCGTCAGAGGACTGTGGATACTTTGGTAACAAAAATCCCGATACCAGTGACGGAGCAGGGATATAAAACCATTATTAAACCAAATGATTTTTAATTTCTGCGTTTTACTTCACATGCGATAAACCGTAACGACTTAGATACTTGTTTCAAGTTCCACATTTTGGAAATTTATTTTTATGTTGTTGCCATTTTAGTTGTGGAGCGTCTACGTAGACTTGTGACGTGCGATTTTGGTTGCGAAGCGTGTACGTCGCACTTTGAAAGTGACGAAAAATTGTAATGCTCACATTCTCTGCTGGAGAATGCGCACTGCGATTCATGTGCAAGAATTGCAGCAACCACTAGCGTACGGAGGGGGGCACTGTGCCATGCCTCCCCTCAGACCTAAAAAATAAAAAACGTATAAACAGTATTCGGCAGTGGCGTAACTAAGGGGAGCAAGTGGAGACATCTGCCCCCGGGCGCAGCATTTTGGGGGCGCCAAATTGAGGTCGGAATGTTACACAATAATTACGAGATTTCAAATGTCAGCGGGTGTTATAAATTACAATTTACAAAATGTAGAATGCCAGCGACTGCTACCAGTGATGGAGGAAACTTTTTATAGAAGTGGTTGGGCCTAGCACCTGGTGTGAAGGGAACCATTTCAAAGTGGGGGACCCAGGGCCTGGTAATGAAAATTTTTTAGCAGGATTATCTCAAAGTCTTGTATTTTTACACATTTTCTTGTCAGAAGTGGCCGGGCCTGTGCCTACCCGGCCCCCGGGTTCCTCCATCTATGACTTCTACCCAGCTGCGAAATCTCGTCAAGATCACCATGGTTCGCAAAGCGAGTAGTTACGAACCTTAGTGACGTTTTAAGGCGTGACTTCTGTCTCCACAGTCAGCGCCCGCATGCGCTTTTTCTTAACGGCTGCGTCACAATGCTTTCAGGTAGCCAGGGTTGCAAACTTTTCGACTTCGCTCTCACTCCATAGTTGCGTCACAATGGGATGGAAATCCAGCGTTCGCAGTGCATGCTGTACGTTATTACGCATGCTTTTAGAGTAGCTATGAATCTGATGTTTAGGAAAATTTTGGAGCTTTGATGGTTTGCCAAACTTAATGTTGAAGTGGATTTGATGTGGTTCTGAAGGTAGTTATGATGATTTTTATTTGAAGGTAGTTTATTTGGCGAAAGATAAGAATTTCAAAGACGAGAAAGAAACCATAGCAATTGCAAAAACGCCAGGGCGCCGAAAAAAACGCAAGGTTATCGAGTCGTTGCCCCTTGACTGGTCGATTAAGGTGCACAGCAAGCCAAATTTACATCGAATCGGATAGCCTATGTGGGAAAGAGCTGCCAGATGATCAACACAGTTG
>Ga0210059_1014474_pt1 | contig 11650 bp, 8 predicted proteins | sample Ectturendosymbi2_FD_188042 | JGI IMG/M metagenome (GOLD analysis project Ga0210059, IMG submission 188042) | Ecteinascidia turbinata endosymbiont from Florida, USA - Sample 2 (SPAdes) (version 2) | ecosystem: Host-associated > Tunicates > Ascidians > Unclassified | place: Key West, Florida... | reverse complement strand
TTTTACGTCAAGTGGAGGGCAGTCTGTTATTGTGGATAAGCCGCACACACTGTATGCAGGTTTTGGTAAATAGATCAGTTAAAATAATTGCTCGGTCATTCCAGCAGGCCTAAGAACCATTGCTCTTAAAAATATGCAGAATGTTTCCGTTCGAGCTTCGTCTGTACACTAAGTGTTCAAACAATTCAATTTAAAATATCTAAGATCGGTGTTACACATTGCATCCTAAACCTTGAAAGTATATCTGCTTTCAAAGAAACCGACAAAACGCTATAGTATCTGCGTGTTCTTTTAATGTTGCATCATTTTCCGCTCAAGATTGACAGATCGGTGACATTCTGACCGCCTCAGTAGTCGTGCTGTACGTCACTACGTCACCAAACTGCCTGATCACTCATTGCGTCAGGCATTTTTAACCACACGTTTCCTCGCAATGTGGCATGATGAAACAACTTACCATCGACAGATCGCTTCTTTGTGCACATTTGACCCAGTGTGCTGTGCAGGTCAGTGAAGTCCGCAGTAAACTGGAGATGGACAAACCTATTGTTATAGTTTCACCTTAGTAGGACCAGCGCAGAAATTTCATTACATGGTATTGTTTTCAATCAGCAGTTCCGCGAGATAAACCTACACAAGCAGGTTTCTTTTACAGTAAGCCTTTTAGGTACAGCTCGAGGGTTGAGGTTGATGTTTACACAGCGAAAATTGAAACAGAATATCACTGAGAGATGGTGAAGTGCAAGCGTATGTGTATACAGAACACTGCAAGCCTGTAACTCGGAAGAAAGCTTCACCTCCAACCGATCGGGTTGCGGCTACGTGCAGTAGCTCGTGTTTTGCGCAATGCGAACGTGAGGAGCAGCCTCGAAACTTCCACTCTTTTTACCGGCACAATAATAAAGAAACAAAAACCGCTCTCCGAGTGAAAAACTTTTTTTCTTCAGTTGTCTGACGATCGGTATTTCAGGGTTATATCGCCGTATCGCATCTGCAGTCGGTCTGGAATGGTGGGGGTAGTGGTGTTTGTGAGGGAAGCGAGGATTCTTGTAGAGTTTTGCGAAAGCAGTGACTGATCGTGTGGCTATAGGCAGAAAGAGCAATTCAAGCAAGGTACGACGTCTGATGTTTAGCTGTTAAACACTGGATTCGCAAACATTTCATCTCAAATTTAACTACGATAGATCAGGATTGTTACTATTAATTCCTATGGAAGCGCTAGTAGGTTTGCAATGCAACCGTAGTTACGGGGAGCCATTGATGGCATTGAGTTGTAGCGGTTACACACTGCACGAGCACAACGCGTTGTTTTTAATAGGTTTTATGATGGGTATGATCTCGAATTTGTAGTATTCTAAGCCGCCTGAGACGTCTTCGACAACTGATTTTGAGGAGCCTATGCATCAGATGTCTTTACTCAATATTTTGTAAAGAATACGTGGCTCAGTGTTGCGCAAGAGTATCGATGGTTCACTTTGCTGTGTGCCCAACTCTACGTGATACCCACAAGTGCTGTAGCTATTCGTGTAATTACCTTGCAAGGCGTTTGTGCTCTTCACAAGTCACATCTTCATCCTATACTCCAAGGAAAGTGTAGAGTTGGTGTTGCATCGATTCAGTAAAACATGCTTGACCGTCGACACAGAGTGCATATTTTTGCGATTTGACTACAGCAACCTCGCAATACAGCAGTGAAGCAATAGCATACAGCGAAGGCAAGTGTGAAAAAATCGAAACCGGGTCGATGTTAATCACGCAAGACAAGATAGCGAAATGGCCGACGAGCTTCGAAGTTCTAGGTCTATTCCAGTTTTTCCCAAATGCGAAAGACCCTGTTGGATTCGTTGTTTAAGATATTACACGCGTTATTGTTGGGAAACTTGTCCGAGACAATGCAACCTGATTTGTCCTCGATGTTGAAATTCACGCGCTGGACTCTTTGAAAGGTATTTCCGGATGTGGCAACCATCATTACAGAGTACTTATGTTGTTTGCGTGTAATCGCCTTGCTGCTATTATGCTTTTGCATATTCTTTCACTTAATGTGACGTTACTTGACTTTGCAGGTCAAACAGATAAATAAAAGTAAAACTTTATTTAATACTCACTTCTGGTCACGATGCATCCAAAACCGATCTCAAGCGTCGACATGACGCCAACCAAACAAGATTCAATTGAAAACCTTCGTGCTTCGCTCATTTATCATAAAGGACCTGCTGCTCTATTAGAAAACGAAGACATGTTTAAAACATCGGGTTATACCGAAAACGACGTTTCTGATGGTAAGTTGATATTTATATATATTTTTTGTTGCTCTTAGAGTTTGATTGAATGTTCTTCTATGACTGAATACAGACTTACATAACCTGTAGTAAACACTCCTTTTCAATCATGGTATGCCCGTCAGTGGTTGATATGCAATTGTTTGCTTCAGATTCTTGGTGGGAGGAAGAGATCATTCAGCGCGAAATGCCCTTGAAAGTGGAACTTGAATCCAGAATACAACGCATTATTGGACATAACTCTGGTAAGCATTTGATTCATGCCATTACGTGTTGAGTGAATGTGTCAGTGATTTGTATCAAGTTTCCTGTTGTCTGTAATTACGAAAAAATGAGATTAGAGCTTGGCAACTGGTTTCTTTCAAACTGTTTTCAAAAAAAATAGAACGACTTTAACTTTTGAAAAACCCTATTCATTTCTAAAAATCGTTTCCTGTACGTTTTTCTCACCCGTTTCCTTGTTTTTGCAGAGTTCATTGTTTCTCCTTGCACAAATCTCATAAAACGCATCACAAACGAAATCGCGAAGTCGTCTCGTCAAGAAACTGGAGGACTCTCCGCCTGTCGCGTTCACATCAAGATCGCCACTGATGCGCATCGAGGCGTTCGACCAATCAGCGACGAGTTTTCGAACGATTGCGAAACGTGCCAACTGGGCACAGTGGACATGTCCGTTAACCAAGTTGCGACATTTGAAATGTTTGTTTACCTGTTTCCAGCCAAGTCGCTTTTTTCCCGATTACGTTCATTTTTATCAAAAATCTCTCCGCGTAATGTCGTTAGTTTAACAGAAGATTTCGTTCTAGTGAAAAGAAAGTTGTTCAGGTCACGCAACAACAAAGAAGTTGTTTACTGCGTACCACGTTGTCAGTAAATGTTACTGAAGTGCTTTTCACTGTGAGCTCGTTGTTACTGGAAGCTGAAACATTTACTGTTTCGCGAAATGCCTGGTATTACATTTCAAAGCAGCCATTTGAAGCAAAGTGAACGTCGCTCAATTAACAGAAGTGTTATTTCTGCTACTTTCTGTGACTCGCCCATGAGACTGCACAATCTTTCTGGTCTCTACACTTGCACCGCGTGCGCTGTTCTTTATTTTTTATGATTGTCATTTTAATACAAGTTTATTGTTCAATCGTCCTGCTTAGGTTGTCGTCTAGCATGATCAAATCGTGCATTGGCCGGCGTTCTTGTAGGAAGCCGTTTCGTTACGTAGTTCAGGAGAAAAGCGCTGGTGAAAGATCTGCATCAGACATCAGGCAACAACACAGAAGAGAGACGATACTTCTGCATCTCAGCTATGTTGTGAAGTATCCAATGACCATTACGAATCAAACCTCTAAAATTAGAATTCACCGATGTCAGTCGCGAATGAACCCATTCAAAAGAATACGGTTTATCAGCCATGAAGTCAGCACTGATATTTGGCAGGACTTAGTTTGCCCACAAATTGGTCAGCCTTTCAAGTTTAACTCATGGTGCGTCGATCACTTTGGTTCAGTCCGCTGATCCTTTGGTCCAGTCAGCAACAATTGGACGTGCATGTTTTTGTGCGACGGTGAACAGGGATCCAGAGAATATCTGACAAATTACAAACATATTTTTCCTGATTTTATTCTTCAGTTCCACGGCGTCGTTGCTGAAAACCACATACATGTTAGAGTTAGACACGTTGAGGTGAAAAACCACAAGCATCATCTTGATGTGACAGCTTGTGGCCAAACGAGGCTTCCAAAGGAAACTGCCTGCTTGTGAAATATTACTAGTCATTTATCATCTCCTGGTCTGCTGTGACATCTTGCAAACTATAGCTGCAAATGCATTCTCCGTGCATTTGCATAAAATGCATTTCATTGCGCATTTAGCATTTATTGTGACAAAACATGGATGCAAACACGTTGTGCTACTGAAAATAAGGAGCTTCAAGTGCATAAAACAGCAGAGGAAGTAAAAAAAAGGTTCAAAAAATCGTCCGCACCATTCGCAATGAAAGGCGAATGTGTTCCCACAGTTGTGTGTTCTCACAGTTCCTGCAAAAACTATCTGATAATTGTATTTTACATATATGGTGATGATCAAGTGGAAGAAATATCTTTAAGGCCTCGGCGTGGTTGGTCAACAAGAAAAGCTATTGCCATACATTTTATCACAGTTTTTACTTTGACGAGAATAAATTAACCCATTAATCGGAAAGCCGCAAGGAGAAAAATTTTGGTATTTGTCGCTTTGTGTTAGCAAGCAATGTGAAAAAGAACAAGCTTTTTTTATTCTATTTTTCCAAGTATGAAAATGCCTGAAATGGATCTAATTCATCCCCATAACGTTTTTGGTTCATGTTATTCGAAATGCTGACCGAAAGCAAAGACGAACAAACGAGTGTGCAAGTAACTTCACAGGTGAAACAAGCAAGGGCTCAATCGCAACTAAACAATTCCGATGTTAATGTTTCACGAAGCAGATGCAAAGTGAACCATACAGTGGATTGCAGAAATAACCTTTCACTTGAAAGATACAGTTTTCTGCTGAAAAATGCACTGTTTTTTTGCTTCCGAAGTGGTTTTAAAAACATGCAGATCAGGGTGTATCAGTGGATAGATTCACAGTTTTGTTTTTCTTCTTTGAAAACAACTAACATAAGCCCTGTTAAAACAACGTAAGCCATGCAGAACGTGGCCCTTTGACGGCAAACTTGTGTTCAATACATTGTATAACCTGCTGGTTGACCTCATGCGAGATCATGCACTGACGTGAGCAACGTCACCGGCCGCTATTTTCGGTCCAACTTAATTGGTTCACTTCAACATAGATCTTATAACACTCTCGCTCATACTGCTTGTTTCCTGTGTCTCAGCCAAGGTCAACTTTTTCATCCCTCGAGGCTGCTTTCAAGTAAATTGGCAATATGACTTGACAACCCCGATTGCCTTCACAACCCTGATTAACCGCTGGCAACTTTTCATAACTGGGTATCAAACATTTGCAGCAGACGTCTGCACGTATATCATTGCATCAGATATTGCTTGTCAGTCTTGTTCTTTGTTCTCCTTATGCAAATAACAGACTTTCGGATTTTTTCTTTTTGTACATAAACGCAAAATTTTGCAACAGTTCCATGCCTCACATGTGAATCAGAAAATGGCATTTTTGACACTCTACTGATTGTTTTGTACAAAATTTGTTTTTTTGTTTGTCGGCAAATCACGTTAATTCAACAAGTTTTACTGAATCAGGTTTTAACCATCCATTCCTACTCCTCCAAAGCACCACATCTTGCAATTTTCTGCAGTAAATTTCTTTGTGATGTGTTATGCTTTGCACGGATAATGTTAGACTTCGGATTGTTTCAACATCGTTGCTTCAGTTTACCAAGGACGATTCTTCTTCTTTTCTCATTACACCTTTGCTCAGATAATTATTCGAAAAGGATAAACGCATTGGATTTTCATCAAAAAGTAATATTTTTTTTCACTGAAATACACAAAAAAACGCAAGGCGTGACACACTTGCTTAAACAATAGTTGCAAACAATTTTTGCATAACTATTCAACTAAATATTAAATTAAACTAAAACCCTCTGAAAGGCATACAACGTTATGCAAGCTCAGCGATTTAATTTAAGTTCATTAGTTTCTCTAAAATCTGAGGTAAGCCCAGTGATAATGATATTATCGCTGATAAACGCAGTTGGACTCGCAAAACTATTTCACATTGTGCAACAAATCTACAACAAATCACCAAAAATCAACATTTTTAACACTTTTTTTGCTTCGCTCTTCAAACGTGTTGTTCGCAAACTCGGAAATCTTTTTTGTATTTACCGCTTGGGTGATGTTCATCACGCAGCTCTCGTGCATATGTGAAGGTTGCGAATGGTTCGGTTGTTTCACCCTGCTCTTTTATGACTTGTTTTCAGGTATATTTTTGCTCAGATCGGGAAATTTGGGACAGCTTTCTTTTGAGCTTTTCATGAAACGCAGCTTCGTTTCATGTCATGTCGAACTTTCATATCCACACATTATGATTTTGTGAAAACTGTATGAAAACTTTTGAGCTTCCCCGTGATTTTGTTAAACGTCAGTACGTAATAAGTCATCACGTATAATTTCTAAAGACGCACCTTTCGGCACAGTTTTGGGGAAGATCCTGCGGGTAAACATTACGTAGCTTTCAGTCAATATTTTGCTAAGATGGATCCAGATGGCTATATTCAAACAATTATGGTACAAAGCTTTAACACTGATGCAATATTGAAGCACGTGCTGGTTCATGTTTGCTGAGTTCCGCAATTGTAACATCTAAGTTATGAAAGTCAGTCGAAGTGTTTTCAGCAAATAGCGATAACGTAATTGTTAAATAGATAAGATGTGTAACTGTTGTGTTCACGAAGTACCTTCGCTGTTGCATCAAAAACTATATCAAAGTTCATTTTCGATTCTTAACAAAATAACTCGTGTTTTTACAGATAACGACAAAAGCTATGGAAGTCAGATCGTTACTTGGACCTTCAGAACAAGAAGAAAATAAAAATGTGTGGATTTATCGCCATGTGAACTTTTATGAAGTGGGTTTGAAATTATTTCTTTATTTCAAAACTGTCTTCTCAGATTTTAACATTATCTAACATGACCCCAAACTCAATAATAACTTTAGATAACCTTGCTAACAAGACAAAAGCTGGGAAAACATTGATGCACGAATTTCGTAACACATATATGTACATGATATAAACACTGTATAGCTCAAGCTAGACGATCCTGTCAGAAAACAATGCGGTGCGCGACTGAAGCGATGAAAATTTCAAATTTGTCAGCGTAAGGTTTACGAAGTTGCACGGGTTCAAATAAACAGAGGTAAAACTCTTAAGTGTACGGGAATACTGATGCACATTCAGTTGTTGCCACGTACGCTCCTGGAACAAATGTTTTTTGGTACTTGACTATTTCTGGTTTGTACTTTGCATTTGGTACAACTTGTAATTCCTTTGCTTGCCGGTACGCATACGTGCTTCATAAATGAAATGCCAACAAAATAGAATGGCCGGACGAACAATTTACGAAGAGTTGTCTTGCAATCAAAAGAAGGCATAGCTTTGCCTATTTTAGCCTAGTCTGTGCCCAGGCGGTATTCTTTCGAAGAGAGTGATGTAGTTGTTAACCTTAAGTTATCAGAAAACAGAAGGCGGCTTTCGGTTTTATACAAAAAATGCTATTTGCGTCGAATAGTTGTTCTCATAAGGTTAGACTCTGCATTCTTCTCGAAGTACTCAGAACTGAAGAGGAGCGGACTGCAATATACCTATACAGAGAGTAATTTGCGCAATTTGCTCTTAATGAAAGGCAAATACAAAACGAAAGATTGGATTTTTCCTAAATCAAATCCCTATAATCGCTGTGACCAAACCAAAAATGAGAGTGCGTTGATATTAAAAAAAAAAAACTTATTGAAGCATGCGTTGCGAACAAAGCTTGTTTGTGACAAAATGCACTGCTTTACAGCGGCGTTGGTGAGTTAAGCTTTATTAGCACGTTGCTTATGATCAGAATCCAGCGGCTCTAACAGCAATCTAACCTTTTTGTTATCATTATTTTGAATCAATAAACTTAGCGCTCTTCAATCATTTCCGTTTCCGTGGCGCAAGGAAAGCTGTAAAACTTTAGAAGCCTTTTGTGTAACTTGTTTCTAAAACTATTGTTTCACGACATGATCAAAATTCCTGTCATATGTTATTCTGCATTTCGTGATCGCGAACAAAGTTAAGAGCCTAAAACTTTATTGCAATAAATAAAAGCGTCTTTGACGAACCTGTTTAATTATTGTATCATCCTGAATATTGCAGAGCTGCTTAAGACCTTAATCCTCGCATGAAGGTTTGATATAAGTTTATGCTTTTCGAAAACACGCGCTACTCAGGGAGGAAGGTGCTGAGGATCAGGGTTGCGGAGTCAGAGCCGGAGTCGTAAGGAGGTTTTTGGGTGGAGTCGGAGTCGAATTCTTAACAACACTGGAAGTCGGAGTCGGATCTTTTTGTCCGACTCCGATTCCGGATGTCCAATCGGATCATTTTTACATCACACTCCTAAATTGGGAATTCCTGTTGAAATGGTACAATTTCGTTTGAAACGTTTGTTGAAACAGAGATTTCTTGCTGTACGCCACGATCTTCATTGATTTTAACAGCAAAATTTCATTCCCATGATGTTAACGAGTCGGAGTCGGAAATTTTGGGACGTCGGAGTTGGAGTCGGTGTCGGATATTTTTTCTCCGACTCTGCAGCCTTGATGAGAATGTTCACATATATCTTGGATTTTGACCCAAACATAGTTTTCGCCGGCTGGTGTTAAATGTTGAGAAGAAATAATTAGGTATTGTATTTTCAAGTAACGCTAAACTCACCCAGGAAACTCTTGACCAGTCACCCACCACCAGGAGTGAAAACGTTCCGCTCTGTTTGACGCTTTCACACCCCTTCACTGATTGGTCAATTATTGCGACGTCAGGCAAGCCAGGGCATGACTTGACATGCCCTGTGTTGGCTGTCTATCTTTCAAGAAGTCGCAAAAGAGAGACAGAAGCACGTTCCGCTCTTTTGTCGTGTCAAGTAATGGCAGAACTACAAGGTTTGTCTGACTCGAGACTTGAGATCAAGACAACCGCGCAACGCATTTCGTCCAGGTGCGTGTAATGCTCACAGAGGTTCTTCATTGTTGCCTACAACTCCCAAGCGCCCGGAAAATAATTTCAAAAATTTCCAATCAAATGAACTGCGTTTGCTATTCGTTCAGTTTAATAGAACATAAATTTCGGTTCACCAGTCGTTTCATTTATTACTCAATTTCCAGTTTTTGTTTTGCCGCAAAGAGTTTTTTCTCACCAACCAGGGGTCCGTTCAAACAAAAAACGTATTTACGGACCCGCATTAAAAAAAAGTATTTACGGATCCGCATTAAAAAAAGTTTGAGAGCCCTGCTTTACTTATTTGCAAGCAGGAATTGCGTCCTCGCGCTCTTATAGCAGTCCTTTGTGCAGATTCCGCAATTGCAAAATCCCAGGTGGCTCGCACAAAAGCTGAGCTGAAAAGGTCAACACGCGTTTGCGTGGCAATGATCGACCGATCGCTGTTTCCTGTTTTGGCCATGAATTTATTCACGAACAGATAGTTCGGGCCTGAAGTTGTCTCGTCGGTGTGTTGCACTGACATATCTAAACCCAAATGGCTGCCTAGAGCTTCACTACCAGGACCTGCAAGCAGGGTTAGAGCAAAATACGGGTTGTATCTCGGTATGTTTGATGTACCTCGTATGTCACTCCGCACGCTACTTTCGAAGCTAGGCCAGAACGAAAATATTTTTCACATCCAGCAAGACCAATTCCAGTTCTGAACTAAACTCAAACAAAACTTTCAAAGGCAATATAGAATCAATAAAACAATTCCACGTCACATGCAGTTTATGCAAGAATTACAAAACGCATCAAAAGCCTAAGGTGCTACAACAAAGTTATCGCTTTCTAGTGAAACTTTGGGCAACAAAGCATTGCTTTGTAAGGCTACAGTTGAAAAGAGATAAAGTAGTTCTTTAAATATTTTGTCTCAATGCGATCTGCGCTGCTTTCAGATAGCAATTGTTGAAGAACGATTCGGAGTCCTGCCTTTGTCAAGTAAAAGGCGTTGCTTTTCTTAAGCGGAACTGGTATTGCTGATTATTTTATGCAGGCTCGTAACTAAGGGAGAAGCAACCAACCTTGAAAAAAATTTGCCGCCCCTGAAAAAATGTGCTGAACATAGTTTAGTTGGTCAATACCGAAACATATTTACTTTGAAATCTAATTCAACAAAGACATTATTTAACTAGCTGACGGTTGGATATTTACAATGAATTTGCTTCCCAGTATCTTGATGGCATTTTTATAGACGTGATGACTAAATGACCCTGCATCCATCGATAGCCAATGTTATAGTATGTGTGTACTCAGACTGTATGCATAACCATTGTTTTCGTACATGCTATCGATGTAAAATTTGGGCCCCCTCAGAAAACTCTTCGCCCCTTGGTGTCCCAAGCTGCTCACGGGCTTGATTTTATGGCAAACCCTCATTTAGCGGAGTTTTGTCGTTCTTCAGATATAGATTTTTTGTTGCTAAGAATTGACACGGGCTTTAACATTCCGTATTGCGGGAATCATTGTTTATATTCATCTAACTCTTTCTTGAAACTGATAGTCAATGGCTTGTTTCAACCGGCCGGCAAATAAGTTCAAAAGGATTGCGGGTCACGAAGGACAATCTAACGTGGTTTTCAACGCAGAGGAGAACACATTTTCGTCCGAGCGTGCTGGCTGACGCTTCCACACCAAGAAGTATGCTGCGCTTCGTTGTTGTTTGCTTTGCAAGCATTCTTCCTCAACTGGAAATCTGACTTGCAGCAACGCTGCAGAACGAACAGCTACCATTGTATTTAGGTTAACTGTTCTCTTGCTGCTTCCATGATGAACCCGCTTTCCGGGTGCACCTCTTCTACGTGACGAGAGCAACCAATCCCGTAAGCTCTGTCTATAGCTCAGCTACGTTGCAAGGCTGCTCGCCCGTCGGCATTCCCTTGACATTTACGGTCTATCTGCAGCAACCTCCATTCGTAAAGATGTTGAACATTTGCAGAGTTATTTCAAAACGTACTGCGTAGGCTCGGTAGAAACACTTCTGTTGTTTGTCGAAGCCTGATATCTTTTCTATGCATTGATTTTCGTTTGTATTTTGCATCTTGGCTACTGGTGAGATGGCTGAGCACGATCGCATACGGTGCAGACACTTGATGCTCAGAAACATTTTTCTACCTTCGTTAATGAAGCATGTACTTGAAATTTCTGATTGAATATTTGTATTTAATCATTTCTGCACGCTTGTCAATATTTGCAAATCATTGCATATTGACAAAATTGCAAAACTGAGGAAACCGATGGTGTGGCTAAAAGTATTCTGGCGCCGGGTTCGGGTAAAAGTATTCTGGTGCCGGATTCGGGTAAAAGTATTCTGGCGCCGGATTCGGGTAAAAGTATTCTGGTGCCGGATTCGGGTAAAAGTATTCTGGCGCCGGATTCGGGTGAAAGTATTCTGGTGCCGGATTAATTCCGCCCCAGAATCAATTGAATCTAGGCTCAGCAACAAAAGAGAGTATGGATTTTGTTTAATTTTAATACAAGTGACTTGAGGGCGTCCGTCGCTGTTTAATCTAATTATTTCAGTGTATCCCTGCAATGTTTGATTCACGGAGAAAGCGTCCTGCGCCAAATGTCTCGTGTGTGCAACAAAGGTTGTGATCACTGTGTATGTGCAAAACGTGGCAATACTGCGTGCTTTCTTTACATTGCAATG
>Ga0210059_1014473_pt1 | contig 11650 bp, 2 predicted proteins | sample Ectturendosymbi2_FD_188042 | JGI IMG/M metagenome (GOLD analysis project Ga0210059, IMG submission 188042) | Ecteinascidia turbinata endosymbiont from Florida, USA - Sample 2 (SPAdes) (version 2) | ecosystem: Host-associated > Tunicates > Ascidians > Unclassified | place: Key West, Florida... | reverse complement strand
CTTTCATTCACCTGTTAGTGACCGAAATTTTTTGAGTAACCTTATAACCGAATTTTTTTGGTAAATCGGTCAGTTCCGGCAGTTCTGAATTCCCAATTTCACCCCTGGGTAGGGGAGGAACTCCCTTGCTTCCCCTGACGGCCCGTCACTGACTTTTTATTATTAAGATTTTTGAACAACTTTCTTGCCCTGAAAAAAAGAGTTGCCCTGAAACTTTTCACTGTGTTGAAATATTTTTTGTCTTTCAGGACTTTTGAGCAACTTGTGCTTGCCCTGAAAAACAGAGTGTGCCCTGAATTCACTGTATTGAATATATATTTTTTATCATTCAGAATTTTGAATAACCTGCGCTTGCCCTGAAAAACATAATTTGCCCTGAAGTTTTTCACTGTATTGAAATATTTTTTAATCTTTCAGAATTTTTGAGCAACTTGAGCTTGCCCTGAAAACAGAGTTTGCCCTGAATTTTTCAAGCCGGGGGGGCGGCCGAATCCCCGCCTCGTACACCACTGGGTTTCCCCAATATAGCGTTGATCACAATCATGACAAGGAATCGAGTAAATTACTCTTTGTCTCAAATTCTTGTTAATTGCTTCTTTCGTTGAACCTAAAATGTCTCCAAATTTTCGGATAGGCTTTGAAACTTCTTTGATATCATGTGATCTGAGGCAACGTTTTAGTTTATCAGTCAATCCTGGGTAGTATGGTAACACAGCTAAGCTCCGTGTTTCTTCTTTCTGCTTGGGTTTACTGCGTGTCTTGGGGAGACGTATCATGCGTTCAGGGTAACCATTTTCGATAAGCGATGTCTTGATAATTGCTATTTCCGCTTGTTTGTCTACTTCGTCGTTGCAAATGGTATCAGCTCGATGTGGCAGTGTGTTCACAATGGAGCGCTTGTGTTGGAGTGGATGTTCTGACCGATAGTTTGGATAGCGACCAGTATGCGTTGTTTTTCTGTACATTGATGTGTTGATTTGTCCTGTCGATCCTCTCTTTACCAATACATCCAGAAATGGAATTGAGCCATTGGTTTCTGTTTCCATGGTGAACTTTATAGATGATTCAGTTTTCTGGATATGATCAGCAAAATTTGTCAAATGTCTTTGTTCAATTAAAACAAAAGTATCGTCTACGTATCGTTTACACAGCCGAGGAGCATGGATAGAAGTCTTGATAGCTCTAGTTTCTATTTCTTCCATAACTGTGTTAGCAACCACTGCCGAAACAGGTGAACCCATAGCAGTTCCAAAAACTTGTTTATAGTTCTTACCACGAAAGTGTAAAAATGTGGATTCTAGGCAAATTTTAAGTCCTTGACAAACGTCTTCGATTGACCAGTTCGAATGATTTTCAAACTCGGTGCAAGCCATTAGCCTACGCTGTGTAACCTCTAACGCTAATTCTACTGGAATCTTCGTGAAGAGCGAAACCACATCAAAAGAGACCATTACTTCGTCTTCTTGTACAATCATGGTTTTAACTTCATCTGCAAGTTCGATTGAATTTCGTACATGGTGAGCAGATATGGTGTGCCGAAAATCCACAAAGATGAAGTCCCGTTGTGACCGATCGTATCATTTATTGGTTCCCCTACTTATAACCTATCAAAAGAAATCGCACGGTTTTTACAAACACTGGCAGGAAATACTGCTTGATGTTGTGAGATTTGCAAGTGCAAGTCTGTTTCCATGAAGTATTCATGAATAAAATCAACCACGTAACTGCAGCTGTAATATGTTGCGTGGTGGTAATGTAGCTGTGGTTTTATACTGTTTAGGTTTTCATATTTTCCGTTTGTTTCATGCAGTGAATTGTATATGTTGCATCCTGCCAAATTTTATTGCTTCAATTTAATGCTGTGAAATGAAGTTTTCATGAACAGTACTGCATAATTCACTTATGCTAATGCAGTGCAGTGAAGCACTGCCATTTTTATAAAATATTCTTGTTGAGGTTATAAATCATTTGTCATTGGAAATGCGCATTAGTACACATTCCTTTGTAGTTGATCATATAGGCTGCAGTATTTGCGTGTATCAGTCTCATGTTGCTATTTTTACTTAGCATGTTGTGTTCAATGCACATTTAACTGTCTAAACTGGAGTGGGTTTTTGGTTATCATAATGTGACTTTAGAAGCTGCAAGCGTTTAAGTAAGTTGTAGTATTATAAGTACAACATGCTGCAGTGAAGATTGCCAGACTTGACCTATTTGCGGCAATGTAATACTTTAGATCGTAACCCGATATTTTACTCCTTTTCCAGATTGACTACCATTGTGGCCAACACAAATGCACACATCTATGCTAAAGAAGAATAGATCTTAACTATTAGGATGATCGTATTAGAAGAATAAGTTTATAACGTATATAAAAACTTGAAAATGAAGATTCTGAACCACACCTTCCACGCGTGGTGGCATGAACAGCAATTTTTGGGAGGATTTTATTATGATTAGTTAACATTTTTCAACACAATAAATATTACCCATTGTTCACATGTAGCTATGCAGGATATTGATTGCTAGTTGAGAACGTACGGCTTTGAATCCCGGTAATTGGTAGGCCTAATTAGGCATGCAGAAACCTTGATTAGTTTACAATGGTACGTTTCAGTCTTAATACTAAGACTTGCTGTTTATACGTTACTTGGGAAAACAAGATAAAATTTGGGCAAAATTTTTTGCATCTCCAAAAATATGTACTATCGTACACTTATGTATGTAAGGGCGCCTGTGCCCCCACTTTCAAAGGGCAGGTGGGCAGTGCCCCCCTTTCCGGCGTCCCTGAGTAGAACAATCCGCTAGCAAGTTGCACAACCTGCCTCTGCAGGCAAAGCCGCGGACATGAGCGACTTGCAATCTCATCATTGCATGTTTGAACAAATTAACCACATACGAACCGCCGTACATGGTCACCCCCAATGGCCTCTGAAGTGTAGGCTGTCAAATCGTATTGGTTTTGGCGTTTTTGATCAGTGCTTCTGCAAAGTTGAAACGAGGGCATATGAAACGCTACGCAGTTGCGCTAAGCGTTTAGGGGGCCTCGCGGTCACGACTTTGCCCGGGGCCTCGCGTTCATTTATTCCGCCCTGGATGTAGTGCGGCCTATCAGTGGTTATGTAGAACTGACTCAGAAGAAGAAGAGCAGCTCAACAAAGCAGAAGCGAATATTGCATGAAAATCTCGGTTCACTGACGAAGCTGACCCTGTACGCAGATACTTTCCAATTGTGTTATTTATATTTCTGCAGCTAGACTTTGACTGTCATACTTTGCATAGGTGTGACTATAAACGTTATAATAAGCTGTCGCATGCATGCCAATATTTTGTATTTTCATATTGTTTCATACCTGTACTGTCTTCACGTTTCCATTGTCTATCACAAGGGTTCCCAACCTTTTTCTGACCACGTAGGTCTTTCCCTTCGGCATTTCGACAGCATGTACCCCTAAAGTTTCTTATGACAAAAAGGCTGAGTAAAACAATAAAAATCCACATAATTTTTTAAGAGAATTTTTTGATTTTTGGAACTATAAGGGTAGACTTCTTTTTATACCTCAAAGTTAATTTGTTGCAGCTGCACAATAAATGTACCCCTTGAGATAGGCAAATGTACCCCCAGGGGTACATGTACCCCAGGTTGGGAACCCCTGGTCTAGCAGATGGCCGAAACCGCATTTTCCATTTGGTTGCCACTTTGTCATACTGCATACATAACTTGTATTAGCAGAAGCGGCATACGTATATAACCGCCAAATGCGAACTCTTTTCGCACACGAAAATGTGTGCCTCAAGACCGGGGTACTCTGTCCATATATGGTTATAATGACGATCCATAGTTCAGCGGCATCACATCATTGATGTCACAACATTACAATAACTGCTGAAAAGTGACGTAAAAGTGCTCTTGTGTTACTAATACAGTATATTTACTGAATAACATCACTTTGTCTTCGAATTTACATTATTTTAGATCAGTGGTTGCCACAATACTTAGATCCATGCGCCGAATGTGTTTTATGGCTCCGTCTAGCAGGCAGGTGGCAAAGCAGAATTTATCGAATAACATATCTGTCACAAACTGCTCTGCATTTTATCATGAACAAGGAAGACCGCGTGAAAAACAAGCCAATGTCGAAACATAGTTGAAACCTAATAAGGGTCGTTGTGACAAATAGAAAAAAATTCGTTTTTGTTTTTTTGTGATTGAGGGTTTGACAGTCAGCAAGATTTACAGGTGGCTCTGTCGGCAATAAATTTGAGCAACACTGCGTTAAATGCAAGATGCTTCGATAAAAGCGAAGTTGCGTAGGGTGTTCCAATGCAAATTTCTTTCTCTACTAACAAGAAAACATGAACTATACGGCTACTCGACCTGAGTATATATAGTTTTCGGTCTTGAATCAAGAGTTCGGAAAAGGCAAGTTTATTTTCAAAAACGTCTTTCTTCAACGTTAGTAGTAAAACAATTGTACCATCACAAGAGTTTTCAAAACTACCAGGAGATATCTCTTCAAACAAACAAAATCCGACACTCTGTGAAAGAACCTACGTGTCCGCAGCTTTTTAGGGAATCTTGACAAGAGCACGTTAAGAAGCTCGTTTGTCAAAGGTTCTACTTTTCAATTCGTTCGTTGGCACATACTTTTGATGTTAATGTTCCACAGTTGCTGCTTTGAAAAACGATGTTTCTGGACAAGAGGTTTTTCTTGGTTGGGCGAAATTTTTGCATGTAAAAATACAATGCAACATATTCAAAGTTGTCATCGGGAATAAATATGTTCAAGGTTCTTTTCAGAATAGTGTTGCGACATTAGCCAAGTGATTTTTGTTGAAAAATCGGCTCATGAGGCTGTTTCAGTGATCCACACAAGAGCTGCGATTTTGTACAGAAGACATCGCACCCTTTTACTGGCGACTTTGTTACGTCATCACTGAGTAGGGGTTTTCCGACGGTTGAATCGTCTCGGCATCTTCCGACTTTCGTTTCCAGGGTATCGGAAACTGGAAGCGGGTTACTTTCCAAATAGGTCGGCTTCGAATCCTGTTGTAAAAAAGTACAGATATAACAACCAAAATTCTCGCAAAATGTGTGTTTCAAAGCAGTGGTCTTCGACTTATTTAAGAAAAAGAGCTAGTTTCAAATGAAGCATGGTTCAACTGCCTTGAAAGTCAGAAAGAGCGTACAATCATTTACAGGCTGCACGCTACGCATGACATGCATTTACTCCAAATGTGCAACTGCATTGAATCGGCGATATACTTGTATGAAAAATGTGGTAGGCCTCCAAACATTTTGAACTCAGTCATTGTAACAAGAAATATTTTCACAACAGGAAAAGGATGGGCAAAGCTCCCGGTTATATCTTCTTGGAGACAATGTGTTTGAGATCATGTTATGAGTAATTTTACCGTGTATGTTAAGATATGAGCGCACGATAGCGAACGGTCCACAACAGATGGACACTGTTCAACTCGCTGCTGCAAAGCTGCATCAGACTTCGATTCTCTGTTTTGAAGAAACGATTTTGGTTTGAATTAACTTTGATCGCCAATTTCAAACGGTACAACCTTTTTGGAATTTTCAGATATTTTTTGAGTGACATCATCGAACAAATAAACTACAAGCTACATTTTTCAAATAAGCGAAGCTTTCATCAGCCAAGCAAAGTAAAGGCATGTTTGCAGGCAAGCCCAAAAGCATCTTAAGAGATATCCAATACCTATATTTGTGTAAAATATACGCGATATCTCCAGTGATTAAGAAACCATGAAGGATGAGAGCAAGGAGAGCTATAGAATTTCACCGAAAATGTCCCGAAACAGCCAATATTTTGTCTTAGAAACAGCAGCTTGACGCCAATGATCCAGCGTTACGCAAGACCACATACGTCCCAGCACGCATCGGTTGTAATATTTTGTCAAATGACGTTTTTTTTTACATTACCGCTTACAACGCTTTGAACAAAGATTGTCCAGTTTCATTAGTTTTGCAACCGAAAACTAAATCACGGAACCCTGAAAGGTCAAGAGTGGTGTATGATATAGGGTTTCACGCAACGATGTGACGATTATTGGCGTAGCTTTGTTAGAGTTGGTTTTGTTGAACCGTGTAATGTTTCCGATGCCGAAATTTCGGAAATTTCTTTCTGTTGAACAACGGCGAGTCTCTTCGGTTTGCTCTGTTTTCAAAGTGTTTCATGTTTCAGTAAGAAGACTTTCCCACTCTTCATAATCACGGTGTATGCGAGTAATGATCAATTACTAAGCAACCAGCGAACTTGCAAGTTTATTCAATGGCACGTCTTGTTAATAAAATCAACGCTGTAGGTAAAAAAGTTTTTGTTACTTCTAGATTTTTTTATTGGCCATAGTAAAATCGAACAACTTTTCTCACTTACGCTATTTTCGAATTATTCTTGTGGATATTAATTGCAACTAACATTATTTTGGAGAATTATTACTATGCAAAAATTTCAAAAAGTGTTTCATTAAGTGATGATGCAAAGTGATGCAATTTTTTGGTTTTTCATTCGTGGTAATGCATGTTTTTAAACGAAACAAATAGTTGATGATACCAAACGTTCATACTGTTTATGAAAGGTTTGTTTCACCGCCATTTTTTAAATGAAATCGGAAAAGCGGTCGCAATGAAAATAGGCCAAAGCAATGTGATAATAAAATTTCTGAAAACAAGCACGTGGAAGCGTGCGGATGTGAAACACCTTATGAAATGTAGATTTGCATTAGGTCAGTTGGCAAGTTGTCAACAGTCATCAGTTGTTTCAGATTGTCAGTCACTATGAAAAACGGCTATTGCAATCTCGGTGAAGAAGAGGTACAAAGTAACCAGAGGCATGCTTTATCACTTGCATACGTTCAAAACACTAGTTTGATTCTTTCTGTACAGTCACAGAAGCCACACTGAAACCAGTTCAGTGCAAATGTACTTACGAAAAGACTACCACGGCGACAATAAAGATCACTATCAGTACTGCCAGAATGGCAATAGCGGCGATTGGTCCGGGTTTAAGGCCAGATTTTGCTGGTTTTCCTTCCCTCTTTCTGGAACCCTTATCTAAGAAATCAAATTTCTATTAGTTTTTTCGATTTACTTTTACAACAGTATGCATCGCAAGCTTACTGCGTCTCTAGTAAAACCATTCTTGCAATTTTAGAAACTTGACCAATAACCAACACCGATTTATCTCCTGTTTCATCTTTGAAATCTTCTGAACAACTTTATGAGCTGCATTAAAAGCCACTCAACATGTGCCGCGTAGAATTTACATAAAATTACAAAGTTTTTGCTGAATCTATAACTTGCCACAATTTACATGGAGTTTGTTTTAGCAAACAGTGAATATTGCTAACGAAACTTAAATTGAAACATTAACCCTTTAACTTTTGTTAGAAAGTTGCATTCTGATTGCTAGGGTTTAAATAGCGAGGACAAATAAAAATTCTTGCTATATGTCGCGAATATTGCTTATATACCTTTGTTTCGATTTTCAGATTTAATTGTTGTCTCTGTCGGAGGAGGCTTGGGGGTTGTTACTGCAAATAGAGATTTGTGTAATTGAGACAGCGTATTCTTTGAAACAGCGACATAACGTTGCGAAAGTGTGTGATTGGCATTTGTGATGGTGTGTTGGAAAGATATCGTAATCACTGCATTTTCACAATGAAATGCTCCACTATAAATAAAATTGTTCGTTGGTGATTCCTCACAGAAAACGAGATGGAAGGACATTGTCTATTTGTGCAATAAAAACGACTAACATATTTTTTTTCACCACAAATAAAGCAGTTTTGTTTGGGCCTTAACCAAGTCAACTACGGATGAAGAAACTGTTTAAAACGCACAGATTTTGTTGAAACTGCAAATACGAATTACGTAAATCAATATTATTACACGCGTGGAATTTTATTCCCAAGAATTGACTTCAATTTTCATCATTCAGACCTGACACACGCGCACAAACCTAACTTGAGAAATGGAGCTTTTTTATCATACTTGTTATTTCAGAAGCTGGTCTGCATTTAAATGATGACCAGTCGTTGATCAGCCACGATCCGTTGGCATGACAAACGTTAGTGACATTTGTTGAGAAACTTTGTAGCTCTTCAGACACCATCAGCTGCATTGGTGCTTTGCATCGAACCGCGTATTCTGCTCCCCAGTTGTTGTCGCAAGGCTCTTTGGCAGTAGTAAGATTAGATGGAAGAGTTGGTCTTTCAGGGCATGTGCTTCTAGCTGTAAAATTGAAAAGAATTACATTACATTGTTTTTAGGTGCGCTGTTATGGTTTGTCCAAATGGATGAAATCCTTGCGTTGTGCTTTCCAGGGATGGTTGGAACGTTTAGTAGTATGACATCAAGTTAAGTAATGACGTTTACGGTGATTTACATTTTCTCGAAACAACATGCAATGGCAAAGTATCAAGCTTAGCACGTCACAGACAAAGCTGCACAATACATGACATAAAGAAGAACATTATACGTTATTCAGGTTAAACAACTATCCAAATATTAAGGATAGTGAACTTAATGACATTAGTCCAAAAATGCAAATTCTCAGCGAATTAAGTTTTTCCAGATTCAGTAGTTGACTGTCAAATTTCGTCTCTGTAGCAGCCGTTTTTTCTGAATATCCATTTTGACCGAAAGACATATAGAGAATTATTTTGAAATCATCAGAAAAACTTCCATGTGATAAACACTTTTGTTGCTTTGTGTTTTCCATGGTCTGTTTCAAGGAGATTTTTCATAGCCACAAGTCGTTTTCCTGCATTTGCTTTCAGATATTGGCAAAAACACTTTTACACCTGTTGGCTACATTATGCACTACCGAAGAGTAAAATCAAAGCAAATGACCTAAAAGTGGGACAGTATACAATTATACTAACGTTTTACAGTTACTATGAATGAGCACGCAGCAGTATTTTTGTCTTTGTCCGTCGCGGTGAATTTGAATACGTGTTCGCCGGCAAAGAGTTTCGCTGGGTTTGGATAGTCGGGCTCACTGATAATGAGATCTTCGACAGCTGTGAGGAAAGAAAAGACTGTCGGTAGTGTAGTTAGTTTATACTTTTTTCAATAAAGCTCCTGTTTAGGTGGAGCATATGTGACGAAACATAAATATCTGTGGAGAAACAAATAAAACATGAAGAATGTACTGACCAAACTTAGCAAGAACAAGTCTATAACATAACTCATAGCCAAATGCGTAGCTGAATTGTCATTCTAATAAAAAAACTTTCTTGTGACGAAGATGCATTTAAGCCAGCTACAATATCATTGTTGGTGGTGAATTTGAGGCACATATCAAAAGTCATCAAAACAAATGTTTTAGCAACTTACAGTCTTTTAATCAGTGACTTCAGTAAGGATGAAGACTGATCTAAAACGCTGTGGCATTTTTCGGCGCGTTTTTAATCAGTTCAAATAAAAAATTCAACCACCAACAACATTATCTTTTCTTCGCAAAAGCTGCAACGCCAGCAAAACAAATAAACACAAAATTGTTCATTCGTGCGAAAAGCATGTAATGTTGTGAGTTCTTCGATTCGAATGAACTCACTATCTAGATTACTTTGCGCTTAGTTCTGTTAGACATTCAGTGAAAAAGAAACGGGATTTTGAAAACTAAAGTGAACTGATTCTTGAAGTCAAATTCCTAAGATCTTGTTTTGAGTTGCTACCTCACGGAAATTGCAATAAAATTTTTCTCACTCAAACCAATCGTTGGGTTTTCTCAAAGCGTTTCACAATAAAAGCTTTTGAAGTTCCAAATAGAATTGACATCTTTACTTATTTTGACATTTCACTATTTGACATTGCGTTGGTAGTTTGTTAATTCCTTACGTGAATGAAATTTTGAACGTTTCTCTGTCTGTAAAAAGTAACTTCGTATTTTCTTTTTACTTCGCTTTCATATAGTTATAATGAAAATAAAACGTGCAGTGTATTATTAATCAAAATCGCCATTCCAACATATGCTGGTTTATTCATTGTTAAATATTCCTAAATTTTATGAACTGCTACAAACTTTTTATAGAAAATTGTATGACTTGTATATGCAATCTTAGAACAGTGTGTCACTAAACTTCTGATCACTTATAAACTAATTCGTAAACAATGTTTATAGCTTTGTGTTCACAGATTCCTCGGTCAAAATCCAAACGATTCATTGTATTGTCAAACGTAGTGACTATCGCTGAATGACATGAGTCTCTTGGTGCTATAGTAGGGGTGGGGAATCTGCGGCCCGCCTGAACGTTTGATATGACCCCTATCAGAAGTTTCGTTACCCAAGTTACAGAGTGCAACATTGCGTCAAAACGAAGCTCCATGATAAGCAGGTACTTCGTAAGTCAAGAAAAGTCACTCTACCTCATAGTTAGATAAAGATAGAATTTTAGGATAAAATCAATTGGTTTTGCGGCCCACCAGCGATAATGCACAATTCATGCGGCCAGTGATAGCAAATAGGTTCCCCACCCCTGTGCTACAGTGTCTGGGCTCACCACACGCCGTAACAGTGGAGGTTGGAACAAATAAAAAAGTAAACCATCAAGTAAGTTAGTAAAATAATCTTGACACGTTGAAAACTACAGCATAACCAAATAAAGTAGGCTGTGCAGGCAGCATGCACATAGGCTTCGTCATTATCGGGAAAAACAAATTCGTTTCATTTCATTCTAGGCAATGCTTTTGTGCAACAAAAATGATTTTGGCAATAGCCTAGGGTTCAACAGAGCCATTTTAGGGGTTCGGCGAAGGTCATCTGAAACATGTAGGCTACCCATTTTTGCTTTCTGTTGTATTGGTCAAAAGTAGGTTCGACAAAAGCTTGGAAAACTATGCAAGGGTTCGGTGTGTTTGCAAAGTTTAAGAACAACTTGCCTAAATTACATATCATTAGAGTTTTATCAAAACAGAAACAATTCAGAAAGAATACCTTGATGAAGACACTATTACAGACTTGCAACACAGTCACGTTTTCAGTTAAGTGTTTTTCATAAAAATAGTCAGACAGATTTATGCAGGGATGTAGCGGTCTGGGAACCCGTTTCCACACCTTTTTGCTCTAGTAAGGTTACTTGAAGATTTAGATTTTTCATTTCTGTTTTTACATGCAACGCCTGGAGCAGCATAAATCAATAAATGTCAAGTTATCTCGTGAATAGCACCGTGGCATGGTTGTGCAATTACTGTTTGTAACATCACCATTCGTATTTGCGTTCTTCACGCTTCGTCTGATTGCTTGCATTTATTGTAACTCTGCTATCTTCGTTTCAGAGGACCACGTAATTAGTTTTGAAGTTTTCAGGCCGATGCGAAGTAGGGTACAGGTTGCCTAAAGGAGTGGATTGCGAGACCTAAAGGGGATTTTTGCGTGTGAGGGCATCTGAGTGAATTCGGTTTCAACCTGAATCAGTGGTGTAGTGAGATGGGTGGGCCTACGTGTGGAAACGGCGTTCCTACCATAGGCGTAGCCCGGGGTTAGCATTTCTAGTCATATGTGCTGTGAGAAGCGGCGTCCCAAACAAATATACTGTTGCTCGCCTTAAGGCAAACATTTTTCCCCCCCAAAAAAAATTTTGGACTCGATACGCCACTGATCCTCAAACCTCGTTTTTA
>Ga0210059_1014472_pt1 | contig 11650 bp, 2 predicted proteins | sample Ectturendosymbi2_FD_188042 | JGI IMG/M metagenome (GOLD analysis project Ga0210059, IMG submission 188042) | Ecteinascidia turbinata endosymbiont from Florida, USA - Sample 2 (SPAdes) (version 2) | ecosystem: Host-associated > Tunicates > Ascidians > Unclassified | place: Key West, Florida... | reverse complement strand
GATTTCCGGACGCTGGCGAAAACTTGGAAAGATATGGATTGCTTCTGTTGTATGCAAGACAAACATTAAAACCCTAACCTGATTTACTTAACGTTGAAATATTAGGAAATACATTTAAATTGTTTCATCCTGATTTGCCGCCATCCTGATTACGTTTTCTTAAAAGGCAATTGTGTTCTGTGGCAGGTCTTGTTAAGTTTAAATTGTTAATAGGGAACTGCGTTCTACAGCTTAAATGGCCTACGAAATCCTGTGATTAACTGAGTTAAGTATGCTGGCACTCGCTATCGTTGTTTCTCATGGCTGCATGCTCGCCACAAATCATTTGTTTATTTTTGTTTTATGTATTTGCCGCAGACTTGTGATCCAAATCACAAGGGCAATCGAATAACACAAGAGAACAAATATGGCTAGTCATAGCCATGGACATCGGCATAATTTTTTGTGGCGGCCAGAAGATGGCGCCACATGTAAATAAATGGTCACCGCTAGATTGTGCCGATGAGTAACAAGTCACTGTGATAGTCACCACAAGCGAATTATCATAATTATCTTATCCCTATATAATGATAGTGCAACCTAGTAGTAGTAAAGTGAACTCAGTGAGGGAGCTCAATTGCTGCTGATTGCTTTCCCGTTAGTTAATGCCCCAAAATGCCATCGTTCTCTTGTGCTTGCCTCAGTAGTTCAAGGCGATGCAGTCAACTGCAACATTTTCCAGGGGGGAGGGGTGACATCGACATTTCGCTTATCCTTTTTCAGATTGCATGCGATGCAAATGGACCTTGACGAAACGATTTACCTTTTCCACACCGCAAAAAACTCCCCATGAAAGCACGTGCTCCATTCGCATTTTTAGAAATCATATCTAGGTGGGGTTGTATTCGAGTTTGCGAAAATGTTGTACGCTCCTTTCTGTCATCCTTTACAGCTTTTGTTGATTTGGGGTATCATTCAATGTCATTATTGTTACAGGCAAGTTGCCTGCCACAACTTTATTACTGTACAGAAAACAGGCTTGCTGAAAAGTCCACAACTCTGAAACAGCCAGGACAAATTCAAAAGGGGTTGTAGCCAATCAAAACTCATTATCAAGTCAGCTGATCCTAAAGGCAACGTCATTAAAACGTCAGCAAAGTCACAAGACTAGTCACAAGACGAGTCACAAGACACAAGCGAAATCACATGACGCCAGGTCACAATCAGGTTAAACCCCGAGTACCGAGATTAACCTGAAGGTTCTGGAAGCATTTAAACCAGCCAATCACCAGACAATTACGGAAGCAATAGCCAATTGGAACACCTGAGGAAAATGGGAATTTCCAAGTGACATGACGATTTATGGGTGTAAATAGCGTCTTATTTGGACTGAAATTCAGACACTTCTCTTTCCACCTCAAGTGCAGAGGCCGAGGTTAAGTTATAGTCCCAAGTCTGAGAACTCCAGCTTTAATCAGGAATAAGAACTGGCTTGACTAAGCAAATTTCTGTCAGACCAGGTGGTAACCCGCGGCTTGTACCAGGTGCCATGCCAGTTTAAAACCTCAGAAAAATGGCTTGTCCGAACGAAGTTTTGTCAGGCTAAAGGCTGCACTGTACCAGTGTAGCCTTTGTCATGCCAGTCGTTTAGGCTTAAACTGTATTCGTGGGTGGATTCCATTTTCTGATTTACTGAATTGCTGTCGGATCAGTCCTTTTGACTGAATTTACTTTCGAACTAATTACAGCAGTAGCCAGTTATAGTGAGTCTTATTTATATAGCAAATTGCTGGACTAGAGGAACCGATCTGAATATATTCTTGATCTCATAATCGCAAATTACTAAGATGCAGAATTAGAATATGAGGGTTACACGAGCGTTGTGACATTTCGAGAAGTGTTTGAATATTATGATACATTGTATATGGGTGAGTACCAGTTTGTGTCATTTAAAGATATTTATTATGATGAATAAAAGCGATGAAACCAAAAATTATATGCTTCACTGGTGTGTATATTTTATAGTGTGAACCGTTGAGAAGTATTTAATATTCGGGCAATTAATAGGGGCTGTTGACTAGACATAGCTTCTGCGAGAACGGTCCTTGATCCAGTAAGGAGAACCCATGCATAAATGATTTCTACTGGATCAAAAGCACATTGTTATGCCACCCCATACGGGTAGCATACTGTGTAACATTATTATTGTGAACTACAGACAACTAAGTCTGAATTGGATTTGAACTTTCCACAACTACGTAAGCGGTGCTCACATCAGTCTGTGTGGGTTCAACTTCACTTCTCAAAATTTTGTTTGAAATGTTTTCTACACTTTGGCTAAACTACTAGATGTCCATTTTCAAGCATTTTCTACAATTAAGTCATAATTTCAGAATAATCAACGGTAAGAACATCAGTAGCGGTGAAAAACCACGAACGTTAGACACTATCGCAAAACTCTTTCTAGCAATGAGAAGCAGACCAGTAAGTTGACAACGATTAATTGTCGAACAACTTACTAAAGTTAGAATACCACGCAGGTTTAAATATTGCGCAGATGAAATATTATGAAAACTCACCAGAGCAAAAACAGCTTTGCACTTGCTCGCTCAGAAGTCAGAACAAAACCTTATGTACATTTCCAATTTTCCACAAGCTTGCATTCATAACAAGCCACGCAGTGTGTAAAAAGAAGACTGCATGAGCGTAGTTTGATTAAGCCAGTGTGGTCCAACTTAAGACCCGCGAGCTTTCTCAGTATTGTGTGTTGTGCATATGTTACTGTAGGTAATTTTAGTTATCCTACAAGCATAATGTCTTTTAACGGCGTTAGACTACTAGACTGTAGAAAGATTCTGGAAATCGCTTAGCAAAGATAGACTTCCCAAACTGAAAGATTTCGCACAAAAAATGCACTCGATGTTTAAAGCATACATTCTGCCATGAAGCAAGCCAAATCTAAAAATATGAACCGAATTGCACACGCAACACTGGACATCAGTCTCAGACTTGCTACAACTAACATGTTGGGTTTGATATAGGAACCACAGTGTCAGAGAAATCTCCACCACAGGCATCCCACTGATGCAGATTTGTAATAAATTGCTGTTTGCTGATGTGTAACAATTTCAATGTGATTCTGTTGTTTTACACATCATTTTGTTAGAAGTGGCCCGCATTTTTTTGTAAAATGGCCCGCAGGTCAAGTTTAGTTGTACCACGCTGGATTAAGCTATACACTCAGGCACATTGGATGATTTGTCACATTCAGTCTCACACTAACAATTGATCCCTTGGCAACAAACTTGCGTTTGCTTCAGCCCTCGAGCGTAAGATGTCTCACAAACAGCTAAAACAAAGAACACTAGTGCTTTTTGTTGAAAGGTACCACGAATTGTAGAAGCAGTCTGGAAGGGCAAATGTTGCAGAGCAATACTTGTGTTTCCAGTCTGCTACTACAATTAAAACTAGGCATCACTCATTCCCAGTGATGCCACTGGGCTCAGCCATTTCAATATCAAATTTTTAGGATTCACTATCATTTCTAAACTTTTTTATGATTGTTGGCTAGTGTTGGCTACCCTACGGTGGCCAATGGGCCATTCAGCTACGTTTCCGCTCCCTGGCTCATTGTGCAAGGAGCGAGACAGTTTGGAGGAAGTGACTTAGTCACTGTCAAGTTTTATGAGGTGCTAACGAAGTCGATGAGAGGATTCAGTGCTCAACAAACTTGCTCAGTGCTGTTTGATTTCTTGTCCTCATGATTGCAGAACCAGCTGTCACGGTAAAACGTAAAGTCGTAGGCTAAACCAAAGTCTGACAAAATGGAAACAAGCGAATTATGGTTCATACGTAGGAAACAGTATGTACAGTGCAAAAACTAAATACACAGAGTCATCTGATGCTGAAATACAACTGCGACAAACTGGAAACAATTCGTCCGATTTCGCTTGTGCTGCAGTTACTGTACGTCAGCAATGAAAAGGGTGCATGGCAGTTTGAAGCAAGCAGCAGAGACGGTCTTTTGTGGTACAACATCGCATAATTAGACCAAACAAACACATCCTTGGCTGTGTTACTTTGTGGAAGTCCGATTGATGCGCTGCCGTTGGGTGCAATAATTTCCAGCAATCAAAGCGAGACTGTTTTCACTGAAGGTGCACGTTATTTTCTTTTAGCAAATAACGTTTATTGAAACACAACTTTCCAATAACGCACGTTTATCCACAGGCTTCAGACTTTTAGCTGTAATTTCGGGAAATGAGGCGTTTAATGGAGATAATGGCCCAGCTGTGTTTATGACGGACGACAGTATGGTCGAAAAAAACGCTTAAACAATAAATTTTGCTTTGTGATCAAATGCAATTCGCAAAAATGCTGCACTTCAGTTGTTACCATTAGAACTCAAAGCTACGGTTTCCGTTCGTGAGTTGTCATGCATCAAAGATAAAACCTACCAGTTGAAAATGATATCTTTGACAATTCCAATGGTTCATTCACAACAATTGTTTGTTTGCTGTCCTCTCGTCAACAAATGTCGCCGAAAGGCAAGGCACCATTCTTCTTTACGGAGAAACAAGTTGTGACCGTGGCCATATTTCGCTGAGTGTATTCTCTTCGGTATTGTGGCAAAATGTTAAAAAACTTATAAATCTTAAAGGTACAACAAAACAATGCCCCCAGAAGATTGTAAGCAGCAATGGAGATATACTTATGGAACCTTTGGATATTGCTAATAAATTCAACTCTCGTTTCAGTTAAATAGGGCCAAAATTAGCCAAAACAATCAGTTCTGTGGATGGTGGATTAAGGTTTCAACATTCTTGCAGTTCTTTTTATTTATATGAAACTTCTGAGGATGAAGATATGTTTTTCATAGGAAATCTTGCAGAAGGCAAAGCTCAACAACATAATGATATTCCAACAAAATTTATCAAAATGAGCAAACTAAGTGTTAGCTCCTGTTCTTACACATTTATTTAATAGATGTAGGCTATAAATGAAGGTATCTGTCCAGATTGCTTCAAAATTGCTCAAATTGCACCTGTTTGTAAACCAGCTGATCAAACAAATTGGAATAACTATAGACCAGGGGCAATGTTCCCTCTAATTTTTTGTAGTCTTTGTGCGCAGAAATTTTGGTGCGTGCGCACCTTTTTAGAAATGACTAAATCCTGCCAACCGAGAACATTGATACATCATAATGTGTCTGTGCGCAGTAAATGCGTGTGGGCAGTCTCTGAAAGCTGTGTGCGCGCGCATACGCGCACAGCTTAGAGGTCACCAACGTGGTGCCCGCGGGCACCAAGTCGCCCGCAAGAACCAAGTAGGTCGCCCGCGGGCCTGCTCTAAAAATAACATTAACATGATTAATGTCTTCACATTAACGAATATATATCAATACTAAAATAATTAAAGGTAGATTGAGCAAAATTTTATTTCAGAAATGTGTATCAAACTAGTAGCCCTTCGCATTAATCGGCACACAAGAAGTAGCTCGCAGTTTCAAAAACGTTGGTGACCCCTACTCAGGGACCGAGTTTGCTAAAAAACTTTGGGGGGGACAAACCATATTGTTTACGTTTCGATGACGTCACCATGTTCGCTCAACCGTATTACGACCTTTCTGTAAAATTGGCAAAATGGGGGCACATTATGGAATTGATATATTTTGGTGACATGGCTCCCCCTGGCTGCGCCCATGGTGGTGGTATAGCAACTAGTAGTGCATACAAGTACACAATGGTGCTATATCTAGATATCTAGAACTTAGCCAGTTGGGCTCAAATAGACGCACTTATGCTAAAAAATTGTGATAATCAATTCAAATTTGGTCAGTTCCGATAAATTAAAGGTATTGCTACTGACAATCACCACATAGATCAAACCAAAAACAAACCACAAGATGTTTTGGTAAATGCTAGCAGTGCAACCAGGCGCGTAGCCAGAAAATTTATTAGGGATTGGGAAAACAACAACCCAGTTTCAACATTTAAATATTTTTATGCTCCTTGTTTTCAAAGCATCAGCCATGAAATGTGCATGTTTCTGGCGTTTTCTCCCGAACAATTGTGCTCAGATTTAAGTCGATAAATAAAAAGTCTGCTTTCACTGAATTGACAAGTTTTAAAAGTTTTGATATTGAAGTTCCAAGCTTCTACTTTGGATCAATTCCACCATTTGCTCAAAAACTTCCCTGCAAAAGCGCTAGTAAACCTGCCAATGCTATAAGTGCACGATCTGCAGTATGCTTTTTGCTGCCAATGCTGCAGTTGAGTAAATAGTCATCGCGAGCGCCTTAAAATTGCGCTTCTTATACTATATTTATGTACTTCGGATGCACACCAACACAACACGTTCAATCGAAGCTGAGCAGCGACTTTGCTCTAAGGAAATGACTTCCGAAGTAGGTTTTCTACAAAACTTTTGCGCATATGAGAAGTGAACCCGTTGTCATCTAAATTTTGAGCGATTAATTCACGTATGTAGTTGATAACCGTAAGCGCTAGAGTCTTTCAACGCGTTTGAAAAATTTGTAGATTTTGGATAATCCGTATGTCTTTTGGCTATGTTTAACCTATTTCGTAAAACCCTTGTTGTTATTTTAAACTTACTTCGTTTAAATTGTTTGATGAGACTTCGCTAAACTTAACTGGCTTCATTGAAATATAAGATGGAATTTTAAACTGTGAACACAATCGTAACCCCAGTATTACAAGGCTTATTGACCACGCTCAGCTGCATGTAAAGGTAGCTTAGCACTGCACGTAATTAAATTTGGGCATATCACGGTCTTCTTGAAAATACAATAACTTATCTGCGGAATTTGAAGCCCTAATGGGAAAAAATTCAATCTAGTTTCATTTTAGTCACATGCGCTTTGCCAACAAGAGAGATTGCAAGCTCAGGGAAGGATATTAGGGAAAGATAACGAGGCAGTCGCCTCGGGCCCTTTGTTTCAGAGATACCGTGCACCCCCTTGAGAGCTTTGCACTATTGTTTAGTTAAAAAAATTATGTACCACTTTCGAGCTGCATTTTGAAGAAGCCCTGAAGCAAGGCATGTGTTTTTCAAAATAAAGCAAAACTATGGAAAAACGTGACACAGGACGCAGCTTTCAATTGTACAGCTGCAAAACTTTACAAATTTTTGTTCCTTTCGTTTGTATCTTATGCTCTTGAATTTAATTCATAAATTGAACTGTGAAACAAATTTAACTCTTTTATTCACGTACTCCCACATATGCCTTTCGCAATGGTGATGTTTCAGGGCCCCTTTCCGAGAGATTGCACCTAAATTTTAATATCCACCCCTGCGCAAGTTATCTCAGTATCTGTAAGTAATGGCAGTGTCAATTCCTTCAACACTTGCAAAACAAAAAGCGTCTTGCTACTTACGTTAGATTTTGCTCCTGACTCTTCTCGTTGCAGTTAAATAATTTCAAATAATTTGCTGTAGGGTAGGGTGGCAATTAACATCAAGTGAATGTTGAAATTCTGGGCTTATAAACAGCAGGTCGGAGTCTAATATCTTGAAGACTGTTTTATGCTCGCCGGCAAGGTAAAGAGAAAGCATTTATGAAAACCTTAAGGCTCCACATAATTGTGATTTCAAGCGTCACAATACATGTCATCACAAATAAATATCAAGAATGAATGCTACTGCTGCTAAACAGTGACTATGCGCAATGAAGAAGACTTTGAAGAAGAAGAAAAAAATTTCAACAGGAATTCCCAATTTGTAACATTTCAACAGGAATTCCCAATTTAGGAGTGTGATCCAAAAAACGATCCAACTGGACATCAGGAGTCGGAGTCGGACAAAAAAATCCGACTATGCGCAATGAAGAAAAAAAAACTGAATCGCTTCTTGAACAAAGGTTGAGATTCAAGACATTTAAAATTTATCTCATCGCCATATTCGCGCATGCAGTTTTAAAACAGTGCAAAAACAAAAACCTACGATATTGATTTAAGGCTACGCTGACACTTCAAACAAGGATAGGTTATATTTGTAACACTCACGGTTATCAGAGAGGAACTTGCAATATTCTTGTGATGAAGCTTACATAACCATAAGGTCGGATGCAGCAAGCTGGTGCGCCAAAAACAGCTGCGAAAAGCGTGACTCCAATTGTTTTTACCTGCAGTCATTGATTATGATTGCAAAAGGTCATATACAAGTTTGTATTCGACTAAAAGCTGAAGTAGGAGGTTTCCTTGAGGTAGTTTCGTTGATTTGCCCTGAAGTAAGTCTTTGGCTTATTCTTCAAATATTTTATTAACTTGCAAACTTTAGAACTGGGGGTGGCATTGCCCGTTGCCCTCCCTGGCTACGCGCCTTGTGGCAACCGTATTCTGATAGCGGACTACAGACCAGCGCAGGAATTCGTGATTGAGCGAAGTTCATGTGCACATCGATTCAGTAATTCAAATTAAACAACACAATTTTCAACAATCATGACAATTCAGTTTGCCTAGGAACTCTGTATGCTGTGTCTACAGATAATCCAGTGATAATGTTCATTTTTCTTATTTATTCCCTGGTTTTATGCTGGGGAAACGTGTCCAACAGTAAAGTAACATGAAATTTGCACAACTACATTACTTTTTATCACAAAATGTTGGGGGGGACAAAAGATATTATGTCCCCCCCTTTCCAAAAGTTGTGGGGGACATAGAACTGCATTTAAATATTGTTTATTTGCAAATATTTATACTTCTATCAGTTAATATTATTATCAAAAGTCATTATATGCTTATTGTTAAATATATATATGAATAATCATAATAAATTATTGTGTCATAAGAAATTTTACCGGTACATGTTCATCTGTCGAAATTCTGAAGGGGTACATGTTTATCTGTTGAAATGCTGTAGGGGTACATTCTCATCTGTCGGAATGCTAAAGGGGTACATGGTAAGAGAAAGGTTGGGAACCCCTGTTCTAAACAAAAAGCAGTACGTTATTAACAGAAACAGAAACACTACTGTAAATCTAGTCTAAAAAATAGGCCTATTTCTTGCGGACAGGGTTGCGGAGTCGTAAGGAGTCAAAGGTTTTTTGGTGGAGTCGGAGTCGGATTTCTAACAACACTGGGAGTCGGAGTCGGATTTTTTTGTATTTTACTTCCGACTCCGAAACCCTGCTTGTGGAGTCCAACAAGGATCCGATTTAGGGCCATTTCTTTTTATTATGTACATAAATGACTTGCCAAATTGTTCAGCAATCAGCACTGCGGTTTATGCTAATGATACGTACCTTTGTTTATCTCATAAAAATTTGAATGACCTGCAACTTACAGTTGACAAATTGTTGAGTCAAAATCGTGTGTCAAATAAATAGGTGTCCTGGCTGACAGTAATTTAAACTGGTCTTCTCATGTACAATTGGTGAGAACTAAATTATCGCGCGCATCGTATTTATTACTTGAAATTCGAAAATTTGTTCCTATTGCCGTTCTGAAAATGTAATACTATAGCTTTGTCTACTGTCACTTACAATACTGTATTATGTGATGGGATACAGCTAAAAATTCCGTCCTGCAACCTTTGAACGTTTTGCATAATAATATATTAAGAATAATGACATTTAGTAACTACAGTTGTCACGTTACTCGTTTATATAAAAATCTTAATGTGTCAAAACTAAATGACATATATCGGCTTGAATTGGTAAAATTTATGCACAAACATAAACTACCTCATGCTGCGCTGCCCAAAATCTTTGACAATTTCTTCAAAAATATTTCTAATATTGATTCATACAAAACTAGATTCGCTGACAACCAAAATTATTTTCTGTAAAGAGTCTGTAGCCTACAAATTCTGGAAAAAAAAAGTATTTCTTAAAGAGGGGGTGCGCTCTGGAAAGTAATCGAACAGAGTCTGAAAATATTGCTCTATGTCACTTTCTGCAAACATTATAAGGATCATCTTTTAAACCAGGGGCCCAACTAGGGGGGGGGGGCGGAGTCAATATTTTAGGTTCGAGCCGGATCCGGAGTCAACCTTAAAGTCTTTGCAGGAGCCAATTAAAAATTTTAAGAGACCTAATTTTTGTTATGATGCTTGTTGTCACACAGAATGGAATTAATTGAGACGTGTTATCTGACCAGTGTCGTCATATATCACTACACTGTGGAGTGACACTAGGTGTGAGAACCGAGCATTTCACCACTAATGATGGTTTCAAAGTTATGGCCTATGCAAAATACAGTGTGTAAGTGACAATGCAGTTCGGAAATTTCGGAATCCATGCCGTAACTATGAGAATGTTGGGCTAATGATATGGGCTTTAAACACAAGACACATGACAAAAAACAATGGTCAACAAAACATATTATAGAGAAGTAACACTAACAGTGTGCCGAAATGACCTATACACTGTAGGTCTAGTGACAGGATTTGAGGATGATGTTAGAAGTAATGTGCAGCAGGCCCGTAGCCACGGGGGGCATTCGGGGGCAGTTCCCCTCCAAATTTTGTTTGTGTCCCCCCGAATGATTCAAACTCGAAAAATTAATCAATTTTGCAAATGCTTGTTTTCAATCTGTTTAATCGTTACGCCAACTCGCAACATCACCGCACGTTGCATTAAAAGGTAACCTCATTGTTACAAAATAAATTGTATTAAGGAATGTACGCCCTGGCAATAATTTCAATTTGTGACGTCACACTCACAGACAGTCTTTCGAAACCGTTTCTGCAGTGGCAGTCTCTCCGTTAGCGTGAACGCCATGGTACTGGCAACCTGGCTATGGTAATCTTATAATATAAAGTCTTAGCCAGCGTTCTCTCTAAGAAAATTTTAGCAAATGTTGGTTTTAGCTGGTTTTAGCATAAAACTGAGTTGCCAGAATTCTAAATGAATGACCATTTTCGTGAATTATTAGAATTTACGATAAGAATAAAATCTTATGAATATACGAGCAAAGTAGGGCTTACACATTTATTTCAATTAGCTTCTCCTTGTTTTCTTGCTTTTCCAACGTTTTGGAATCTTGCAAGTGTACGAGAATCAGATTTCACTGCGCAAATGATTTGGTGGTACTGCGCAGTTTCGCATCTTAGAGGGTCTGGTCTTTTAGCCTTGCTTGTAGTCAAACAAAACTTCTTGTAATAGCCAAACCAAACCCAGTAGGATAATGTAGGCTGCACGAAGTGGAAGTTGATCAAAAATGGTAAGTGAATTCTGTGTCTGACGTAGAAATGTTTCAGCATGTGTATAGATCACTGCAGCACTGGCTAGAAGTCAGCATAAAATGCAGCTAGCGCGTATTCCGTACTTAGTGTGTGGTGCAAGCAAGCTACAGTTATCCCACCCTCTGAACAAGCGAAAATAGTCAGTTTCGTCTCGAGTCAGAGAATACGTCATTCATAACAAAACACATCGGAATTCACAATGAAAGTGAGAATTTGCGCCCCCGCAGTCATTCGGCTCTCCCAGTAGTGATTCGGCGCCCGGGGAATTATTTCCCTCCCTCGTTACGCCCCTGCGACCGTATAAATGTCAGCTGGTTTTGTTAGGTTTTAATTTAATTTGATTTATTTGTTTATAGCAGACACGAAGTCCATAGTATGAACACACACACTCTGCAGAACGCAGGTTGATAAAAACAGACAATACAGAACGTAGTACAAGACATTGAAGCCGGCGAAATCACAGGGT
>Ga0210059_1014470_pt1 | contig 11651 bp, 5 predicted proteins | sample Ectturendosymbi2_FD_188042 | JGI IMG/M metagenome (GOLD analysis project Ga0210059, IMG submission 188042) | Ecteinascidia turbinata endosymbiont from Florida, USA - Sample 2 (SPAdes) (version 2) | ecosystem: Host-associated > Tunicates > Ascidians > Unclassified | place: Key West, Florida... | reverse complement strand
TGCAGTTTGTCATGAACTTCATGTCAATTTTAGTGGTTTTCCAGCAAATTATTAGACCAGGGTTTCACAAATATTTCTCTGGCCATGTACCCATTCAGCATTTTGAAAGATGAGCATGTACCTCTAAAATCTTTCATGACAAAGAGACTGAAGAAAATAATAAAAACATGTTTTCCCATAAGCACGTAAATATTTTTTGAAGTAATATTCATTGATATATGTATGAATATTTCGAAATCAAAAATGTTTAAACTCATTTTTACTTCCCTTCTGTTGCTAAACTTAATTGTACCCATTTAGATGGGCAAATGTACCCGTAGGGATACATGTACCCCAGTGTGGGAACCCCTGGATTAGACAATCAAAGTAATTGACGGAAAATGACATATTATTGAGGTTACATAGTACGTACACGTCCGTGCGGCAAACTAATTGCTTCCTACACGAGGAAATGTTTGCAGGCCAATGTGTCAGTTAACAGAGAATCACAATGCAAGACTGACAGATATACAGAGCATGAAAAAAGGTTCAACTGTGGTTCAAAGTAAAACATTTCTTATGTGACGATCCCGAAGGAGGCAAGGATTTTAAAATGATTACTTTTCTTATTATCAAATTCAAAAGCAATGATCGCAAAGAAACGTCTTCAACATTTCACCAAGTGCTTCTTATCTCGTCATCTGAAATTTTGTTACAGTGGCCACTTATTTATCAAACGTTTCCGAGTCCATTTACTACTTCTCAGTGCGCCAAAGGAAAACGCATTCCGTTTCCAAAATGCCTGGAATAATCAGCGAAATACAGTTGCTTTCGTCTTCCTCTCACCCGTCTCGCAGTTGATCCCAGTATAACCAGCAGCGCAACTGCAAGTATACGTATTCACTCCATCAGTGCAGGTTCCTCCATTTTGACATGGGTCGGGATTACAATCGTTGATATCTGAAAATGTTCAAAGATATTTGAGTGTTGATGCACATATAACAGCAGAACAAAAATTCTGCACAAACCATATCATGCCTTACACGTCTCCGACACCATGTGCCTCAAATCGAGGATGCCATATTTTTTTGATCAGAAATGACCGACACGAGTCAATAACAAGCTGCACGAGGTTGATAAATCCAAACGAATCAAATGCATGCCGAAAATGCACCTCACCATAAAAAAAATTTCAGAACAGCAACAAATATTGATTATGTGAGTTTCACTTCTTGATAATATAGGAGGTTGAACTTCCAAAACGATACATATCCATTCACTTTAAAGTGCTCAGCTTTCTTTCTTCTGAAAATTGCATGGGATTTTAACTTATCGTTTCTTCAGATGAAAAATCCTATATCTAATTCCACATTGAAGCTTTTGCTTGAACAGCCGATTGTTTTCCAGCAAATCTAGCTGATGTGGGAAAGGGCAAACATGCTGATTTTCAATGTGTCTCAATCAGCATTTGCAGAATGTTTGCAGTTTGTCATGAACTTCATGTCAATTTTAGTGGTTTTCCAGCAAATTATTAGACCAGGGTTTCACAAATATTTCTCTGGCCATGTACCCATTCAGCATTTTGAAAGATGACCATCTACCTCTAAAATCTTTTATGACAAAGAGACTGAACAAAATAATAAAAACATGTTCACCAATAAGCACGTAAATATTTTTTAAAGAATATTCATTGATATATGTATGAATAATTCGAAATCAATAATGTATAAACTCATTTTTCCTTCTATTGCTAAACTTAATTGTGTCCCTTCAGATAGGCAAATGTACCCGTAGGGATATATGTACGCCAGCTTCGGAACCCCTGGATTAGACAATCAAAGCAATTGACGGAAAATGGCATATTATTGAGGTTACATAGTACGTACAATTCCGTGCGGCAAACTAATTGCTTCCTACACGAGGAACTGTTTGCAGGCCAATGTGTCAGTTAACAGCGAATCACAATATAAGATTAACAGATATACAGAGCATGAAAAAAAGGTTCAACTGTGGTTCAACGTAAAACATTTCTTATGTGACGATCCCGAAGGAGTCAAGGATTTTACAATGAATTTTTTTCTGATTATCAAATTCAAAAGCAATGATCGCAAAGAAACGTCTTCAACATTTCACCAAGTGCTTCTTATCTCGCATCTGAAATGTTGTTACAGTGGCCACATATTCATCAAACGTTTCCGAGTCCATTTACTACTTCTCAGTGCGCCAAAGGAAAACGCATTCCGTTTCCAAAATGCCTGGAATACTTAGCGAAATAGAGTTGCTTTCGTCTTCCTCTCACCCGTCTCGCAGTTGATCCCAGTATAACCAGCAGCGCAACTGCAAGTATACGTATTCACTCCATCAGTGCAGGTTCCTCCATTTTGACATGGGTCGGGATTGCAATCGTCGATATCTGAAAATGTTCAAGGAAATTTGAGTGTTGATGCACATATAACAGCAGAACAAAAATTCTGCACAAACCATATCATGCCTTACACGTCTCCGACACCATGTGCCTCAAATCGAGGATGCCATATTTTTTTGATCAGAATTGACCGACACGAGTCGATAACAAAGTGCACGAAGTTGATAAATCCAAACGAATCAAATGCATGCCGAAAATGCAACTCGCCATTAAAAGTATTTCAGAACAGCAACAAGTATTTATTATGTGCGTTTCACTTACGACCAAATCTTGTGGATCTTCCAAAACACAACAGAAGTATGACCTGGCTTGAGGATTATACGCAAATGGAACACTTCAAATGTGTAACAGAAGCAGAGTAAACACGATGTAAATAATGTGTGGTTTCTGTTCACATCAATAATGTACACATTTTGGCCATGAGGGATCACTTCGAAAAGTGACACGAAAGCGAATTTAATGTTGAAATTTGAGCCAGATGTGCTTTTATTTTAATGATTTGCAATGCTATGGGATGTGCAGAAACAAGCAAAATATCGAACATAAACGCACTTAGGCGTGATACAGTGGTGAGTTACATTGAACCACGGGTGCTTCATGTTGTTTTTTCAGTTGATGTACCTTGTGTTAGAGAAAAATTGTTTTTTTGATAATGGCTCTGAAGGCCATTAGAACATGAGTTGACGCTTTAGAGTTGCAGGTTTTGAATCAGAGTTTTTCAGGTTTTCCTCTGAAAACAATCGTTGAAAAGTAATAACAAAACGTTTTGTTGGTGAACACAACAAAACGTTTTGTTATTACTTTTCAACGATTATACCAGGAAGGATTTCTGCAGATGAATCATGTTTTATATTTGAAGTTTTTAACTTGCATGACTTAACGTTGTAACTATTATTGCAAATTTCGTCCTAACTTAGTCCAGAACTGCAACAATTCGTCTATGCAGTTTATCTAATGAATTGACAGCAGTGACGATAAGCTGAAAGATTCAACCCAGCATCAGCCACTGTACAATAGAATTAACAATAAATATATTTCCTTTCAATCATATGCAATTATCTCTGCAAAACAAACAAATCGATGGACAGCGCTAAGGAAGTAATAACTGACAAATTAATGATTAAGAAATGAAATAAAGAATGATGTTGACTGAAACAATCGCGCACTTCTTCGTGACTCACGCTCATGCATTTCCAGCTGCACTTGCTTTAAAGCAGTGGTTCTTAAACTTTTTTGTATGTTTTACCCTTTTAACAAAGATGATTATCAGATTTACCCCCTATATATAAAATGGTGTTCATTTATTTAAAAAAAAAAACGTTTTTTAATAAATGAGCACAATTTTGTATATTGGGGTTAGATCCACTGGTATAAGGATTGGTAGCTGATTTACCCCCTAAAACGAGGAGATTTACCCCCAGGGGTAAATTTACCTTAGATTAAGAAATGCTGCTTTAAAGCATGTTTGACTGGCACGGTTTTGTTCATCCTCGCTTTTTCGTATGTCATGTTCAATCATTGAAACGCTTTATTTAAAAATCCGTTTGTTCCGTTGTTGCGAAATATTGACTAAGTACTGCCCATCGACACATTTACAATGTAGATATAACTCATGTTCTTAGCGAAATTCTTTTCATCCAAACTGCATCATGAATGATATTATATTGTCTCTATTTCCGAATAGAGACACAGTTATATTGAAGTAATAGTTTTGACCCGCCAAACAATATTGAATACCGGACATTTCGGTCGATTTTCGGGGATGTTGCTATTATGCTACATAACATTGTCCTCTCCTCGTAAAATGATTTCACGGACGTAATCTCAGATTTTGCATTCAATTTATTTCAGTAAAACGTGCTTTCGCTATGTTAAACTTATATTGAAAAACTTGTTTGATTCCATGCGTAAAAACATGTTCTTTGTAAAACATGTAACAGCAGCATATGAGTTCAATAAACGCTCTAGCACTATCATACCTTCACATGTAACACTGTCGGGTTCCCAACCAAGGCTTCGGCCTTTGCAAATAAGAACACCTCCGCTTGGTGATGGTTTGAAGCCGATCATGCACGTGTATGTGGCCATCGTGCCAACGCTGTAAAGTGGTGGACCATTATCAGGAACAATAGCCACTGAATGCCCATTAGCTGGAATTCGTGGAGCAGGCCCACAAACTGTGTAAACAAGATTACATTATTATCATATGCATTCATTTTCACACACGTTTTTCCTCAGGGTGGGTCGAGGCGCTAAACATCTCACGTTTTTCAATAAACTCTGATAGTTTTACAGTATTCAGATAGATTTTATATCAAACTGATCTCAACCCGCTGCAAGATCATTTTGCACTAGAGAGGACGTGAACGCAGAAAAATAATTAGTGCATGTAAAATCGAATTGCAGCTTCGAATAATAAAAGAATATGTTCAATAAAATTCTACATTTTTGCTGAGCAAATGGAAACAGGGCATTTGAAAAACATGGAAACTCATTTAAACATGCCTGTATCTTTAGGTCTGCATTTTACCTTCCTCGAGTGATGTGATCGAGCCACATCTGTCACAATTCACAGAATCTCAGGCGAGTTAGAATCGTCTAAACTTTTTTCGAGTTGTAAAATTGATTTATAGTCGAGACTTAATTAACCGTTCGAGATAAACATAGGCCTAATAAATAATACAAGTGCAGAAGGGGTTGATGGTGATTTAAAAAATTTAAAAGCAACAACAATCACCCCTAAGAACAAAAGAGCAATTAAGACAAGTGTTACGGCGAGTTGCACGTACTTGTTCATTAGCGAGACACGTGCTTTACGTCATTAAATTACGCGCGCGCTCTTTTGTTTTGTGTTTATCAACTCTGTCTGCAAATGTGACCGAGTTCAGTTCAATGTGCCACCTCATGGTCTAGTGGTAAGTGCGTCAAAGTTCTACTATCTGCCAGGTCTTACCACGACCTTGTAAATTGGTACTGCAGCCATCTTACCAAGCACACGGTGTGCGGAAGAACTGCATGGAACACACGCAGAACACAAAAACAATCCGAGTGAAATGAAGCAGAAATTGTACAAACTCTGTCGTGGCGCTACAAGCCCATTGTAGTTATAAAGCTCCAACAACAAACCAACATATCAGTTCAGTGTGGGTTACATCGAGACGCAACATTTGTTATCAACCGTGCTGACGGTGCGTTGTGTAAAAGAATACGTTTATTAGGTATGAATTGACGTTGCATGGGCGCCTTGCTAAAATACTCTAGTGTAGGGCTGAGGTGTCCACAACAAGGATGAAATTGGTATATAATCGTGCATTTCGTAAAACAGTACATTTTCACCTTTCATTAAAATTTACAACGAGCAACTGATTCGAATTTTCTGAAACGCATACCAAACTTCTTGGCACAATGAATTTTATGAAAAGCTACATTCGTGAACAATGGTTAATGTTTAATTTATGATGATTCGTTGTGCCGTCTATGACCAAGGTTTCCACAGCTGCAAAAAATACTCAGAAATCCGGCTATTGGCAAACATGCCTAAATCTGACTACAGGAAAAAAAATGAACTTGAAATTCACAAAACCGGGCGCAAAAAATCTAACTCTTCCTTGTTTTTGCCACACCCAAACATTTTTTTTATGATGTTTTGGAAATCTTAAATGCGTTAGTGCTTCACACGAAAGTGACACAGAGAAGGTTGTGAATTTCAGAGTGTACTTATAAAGAGGCCAAAAGCTTTCGAAAGCACTGATTTATCTGTTTTGTTTACCACGCAAACGTGTTTGGAATTCATCAATGGATAAAAACATTTATGCAAAACGTCTAAAAAAACGCTTTGAATTCGGAAAATATGCGCAATTATTAACATAAATTCTATAATTGGAGTGAGTAACAAACTTATCATAAAACTATATGCTATCAACGTAAATTCTGTCTAGAAAGCAAAAACAAACAGGGAAAATAGAGGAGATAACAAATGGTAGATTATTCTTTTGTAAATTGGTGAAATATTATCACAGTTTTGATCGACAGAAAACATATTTGTATGTTCAAAAAACTTGTCTCCAAATACTTTGGGATAGAAATGTTGTTGTCAATAACAAATTTAGAATGCATAGCCAGTTTATGATAGTACAATGGGGTGGTTTGTTCCATAACCAGTTTTAATTCACACGCAGTAGATTCGGTATGCTTATACAAACTACTTTTGTAAATTTCCAAGCATGCTATTCGTCCAAATTCAAACGCTGTGTTCAACTTAAACCAACCTTCTTCACATGTTGGACCACTGTTAGGTATAGAACAGGCACATTTGAATCCATTTATTTGATCTGTGCAGATGCCTCCGTTCTTGCATGGTTGAGCGTCGCATTCATTGATCTCTGTGCAAAAATTTCGAGTTTTTCAATGACATTCACAGACACGTTGCGAAGCAATGCGAAATAAAAGAGGTCGCGTAACTCACCTTCACACTTCGGGGGATTTTTAAATCCGGGAGCGCATTTATTCCGAAGCTTTGTGACTGAAATAAAAATGCAAAGGATATCTTGATTCACCTTTAGCGACAAATTTATCTTCCAGTGTTTTCCACTTGAAAGACAAGTATACGGCAAGCGGCTAATCATTGTGTGCTTACTGCTTGATTTTAATCATAACTTCTTTTTTTATCAAACATGGCCACTTCATGTACTATCGCACAACATAGTGCAGACCACTAACACAAATCTTCCGTTACTACACGTTTATTAGAATCACGTAATTAAATTACCGTTCTTCATCATGATGATGCAAAAAATAATTTTGGTTTCAGCAGGTTGGTATTGAATAACCTCACCTTACTGGCAGATGAGCTTGTGGACTTCAAATCTATCTTTTTCCTTTAATGTCTGATTTTTTGACAGGACATACCTAAAACCCACATGATTTCAATAGGAGCGACATTTGCCGCAATTCCTTTAGGAACAGCGAATGCAAGAGATCATTACAATGCGCACATGCTGTTCATGAATCAACTTTTTTTTTATAAATGTGGAAGCCAAATTTTCTTCATGTCATTCGTTTAATTTCGTTTTCAGTTTCGCAACTCGTGCTAATTTACTGTGAAACTTGAATTCGTTGTCCAGTTTTCTTCAAATTTTGCAATTTTTTTATGATCAGACAATCATTTCCATAAATCACACCCTTTCACTTTAGCAAACCACTGCTGTTGTTTCACTTCACAAAAAGTGTTTGCACTTGATCAGTTTTGTGGGTGCATTGATTTCTGTAGTTTTAAAGAAACTGAAGCTTATTGGCGAATTCAACAAACGTAATTTTTGTTAAATTCGTACGCTTCATCTTACTATAGAAAGTTGCTTTGAAGCAACGTTGTGTTGCTCCATCCCAGCAGCATTGAGCTCGAGCACATTGAGATCTGAAAAGAAGTTTAAAATGAAAAACAATTGCTAAGATTTCTTCTGTAAGAACATGGAAATAAGTAACTTAGTCAACTTCTTGCGATGTAAAGGTTGCAGTTTCTGGGAGAGAATGATACATTGTGAGTGACGGAAGTGGAATTGGCATTTGCAGGAAAGTTCGAAGAGGGGGCGCAAAGATAAAGATGTGATTTTTTACGTTGTTTTGAAACTGTTTCAGATATGAATCCATCTGAACGTTTGAACTCCTCAAAAGTTTACCAAAGGCGACTGCTAACGAAACCTCTAAACAACACTCCATACACTTTAGACAGTAGGCCGTCCTAAACCACTAGGCTACAATATATGACCTGTCGTGGTCAGTGTTTTTCATTAGTACTTCTACAATCTTTCGGTTGTATGGACGGTTCAACGCCACGTTACATAGTGCTCAATTTACACATGCTCTTAGTGCAGCATAAGTGCCTTACAGACGTCTTGAAATCCTTGTTGAAAGAGTTACGCAAATAAATTTCGGGGGTAGTTCCAATTTGTGATTGCCTAAAATTGCAATTTAATTTCTTCGAAAACCTTTTCTAGCAAAGTTAGCAAATCCTTACGTTGTCTTATGGTTACGGTTGTCACCACGCGTTTGTTCTGAAATTCCACAAAATAAGTATGCCTTCTTTCACAAAGTCTTCCGAAACAAAATATGGTGAATTTATCGTTCTTTCTCACCCACAAAACGACCACTATCTCTTCACTTAAAACCTCAATAAATTTGTTTCTTCTTTCAGTTGCCGCATCCCATTTCTTGCACAGTTTAAAAAACGTAATATTTTCAGTGATACAACGGGATGAATGCATTTCACTTGTACATATTTCATTGCATTTTTTGCATGTGAAACAGGAGCATAATGGCTCTTTTTTCAGATGAAAGTGGTAATTTGATACTTGTGCTGGAAGAACCACTTATTTTGCTTTTTAGGAAGACAATTTAAAAAGATCTGAAGTGCCTAAGGTCTGAAAGTGCTTTTCATACGAAAGGCACTACCATGACAATCCATAGCATTCATTTAGCCGTAGTCTAAACGTGTATGTCATTTCAATCAACCACGATTACAGAACAGTGAATGCAAAAGCTTCAACCTATTAGGTTTGAAGCACGAAACGTTAATCCTACTTAACTCCGCATTTACAGATTTTGCAACATGGTCGACATCCTTCAGTTGCGCAATTACAGATATACCACGTGCAGTGATAAAACGCAGAGGTAAGTGAAGAAACATGGTCACATCCTTTATTTCGAAACTCCTGGTGTAATTTACCCTACAGTTTAAAAGTATTAACAGCTTCTTTCCATCAGGTCTTCTTCCGACCAGTGCCACTGAACAGGCATGCATGGAGAAGATTCTGTAAATTTTCCCAAAATTATCGGGCGATTAAGTTTCCAAAGCTAATGTGACTAAAAACGTTCTTTCATTTTGGTGCGCTGCTTATTTTGAAACGACCGTTATATGACATCCAAATTCTGCAGCATTTCCCAATACTTTTCCATGTCATGTCATCACGTACGCTGTACAGTGCATTGGCCATGACGTGTTGTATGTAACCCTGTTCGCCACCACATCAACAACAAAATTTTCCCTTAACTTTATACCCACCTAATTTCTACTCACATCCCTCCGCAAACTTGCATTTACCAAAAATTTGCAATTCTTCATGCACAGTCTTCACTTTGGGATCACTAATGACGCAATTCTCGCAAGTTCTGAAGCGTCACGATAAACTAGTGAAGAGATCAGCAGCTATCTTTCCAGGTTACCATCCACGCAAGACAATCGTGCGTGTTTGTGGGGCTGTGGGTACATAAAAAGCAACGATCGCTTATTTCACATCCATTTAACGCACAAACTACGAAATCGGGTACATTTACCTTACAGAGCGCTATCACGGGGACATATTAGACACAAACTGCAAGTCGGACAGATAAAACACTTCAACCGCTAATTCGGGGAGATGTAACTCCAAATGTGCCTGTATTCAGCATTCAAACAAAAGTAGCGAGAGATCAGACTAGGTTGATTCATCGACAAACGGGCATTCTAGATTCTCGCGATCCCGCTTGACGGCTACAGTATACCTTAACTCCTAATTCAGCGCTTTGATCGGACACATTTAACAATGTGCTGCAAGCCCATGCGGAGCTCCAGCGTGACTAGTAGGGCCATTCAAAGTCACAAAAGTCTTTTTTTCTGTACTTCAGGAAGGTATGAAACGAATTTTAAAACAAAAATCACACCCCTGTGAGGTCTATACCAAAAATTATACAGTCATAAAAAGTCATATATTCCATTTTAGGTCATAAAGTCATATTCTGCATATTTTCAACATATTTCAATAAGGAAACCATTAAAGCAATCTCACAATATCAGAAGAAACAGCCATATCGCTAGGTCTAAGCTACATCCTGCAAACGGAACCAACTTGGGCACCCTGCAAATGTTAGTAAAGATATTGGTGAACTAAATGTTTGATGAAATGTAATGCACTGCCTGAAACTGCATGTTCTTGCTGCCTCAAAGAAGGAACCCAATATCCATGCATGTTTTATATGTTTGCTCATGTTTTCATCTGTTTATTTTAGTGGTGCTTCAAAAAACCAGGGGCTACCATCTCTTACACCTAGTTTCGCTAGTAATGCTTCTTTTTGAAGTAGTTCTATGTTATAGCTCAGTCAATTTTGTTTTGTCGCATAAAGTCATATTTTCTGAAATATACTTAAAAGCACTAGTGTTTCTGTGTGCTTTCGAGAAATCAAGAATACTAGTGGCGACAAGGAAGTGTGACTAATAAAATAAGAAACGTTTTTACTCAAAAAATAAAATTAGTCTTTCTAATTTTTATACTCAAAAAATTAAATTAGTCTTAATAATTTTTTTTTGAGTAAAAACCTTTCTTATTTCATTAGTCACAGTTTCTTCTTGTCGCCACTAGTATTCTTGACGTCAGACAGTTTGTTGAGCTAATATGATTTCTGAGCTTGTGAAACGAGATTTTGATTGTAGTCTTGAGTTTGCTTTTTTTCTCTGCTGTTACTTCAGCCTTTCAACTTTTCACCCATAAGCTTTTCTTGCAATTGTCAGGACTGAGGATGCGTAATTTTACGTGAAACTGATTTCATATTAAAAATTTGCTGATCGATTCCTTGCTTACACACATCGTGGATAGTACTTCCTGAAATATAAAGTCATATTATCAACTTTTTAGGTCATAAAATAGCCCAAGCCATTAGTTAATTGTTTGACAGTTTCCCAAGCAATTAACCTTGGCTATATCTCACGCTTCAGTGGATATTTGTGCTAGACTGATGAACACACGCTTTGGGAGTTCTATATCTGTCGAAAATGACTCTTTCTGAGAAGTATCTGCCCGCCTAAAATTTGTTTCCACAGATGAAAACGTCAAGAAAATTTCACATTTGTTTATATTGATTTTTTATACCCTCTTGAAATGGTACTGTCATACAAAGAAATGCAAGGTCGCCACCATTCTATTTGAATAAGACAGGGGATAGTGTTGTAGTAGTGTGTGTAATAACCTAACTTAATACTGTATCAAACAACTTGCAATTTGCTGCTGATTATTGATCTATTGATATTGGATAAAGAAAAACAAACATGATAAATGAGGCTACAAGGAAAACTTCGAGTTCAAAAGAAGAAAAATTCAATCAACTCTGGAAAGGCATCAAAGAAATGAAAGAAACAATACTCACTCAGAATGGAGAATTGAAAGAAACAATACTCATTCAGAATGGAAAACTGGACAAGCTAACTAAAATCACACAAAAT
>Ga0210059_1014469_pt1 | contig 11652 bp, 7 predicted proteins | sample Ectturendosymbi2_FD_188042 | JGI IMG/M metagenome (GOLD analysis project Ga0210059, IMG submission 188042) | Ecteinascidia turbinata endosymbiont from Florida, USA - Sample 2 (SPAdes) (version 2) | ecosystem: Host-associated > Tunicates > Ascidians > Unclassified | place: Key West, Florida... | reverse complement strand
TGTCTTGTTTAAAGCAAGGTCTTTGTAGTTCGTTAGCTTTTGTCCAATTGTGGTGGGTCTTTTGTAGGTAATCATTGCCTTCGGGTTTAACTTTTTTTCTTTTTGTGTTAGAGTAAGCAGATGGGGTGCTAATTACAAATGAATATTTTATGCCAAAAGTATCAGCAAATCTTGCTAGTTTTTGCAACTGTCTTGTCAGCAACAGTTCATTGACTTCCACTGGTGTCACTGACACCAATCCAAATGCATTTCCTGCCTAATGGAACTTCACAAAATCTTCAGTGTGAAATCAGGTTGACTCCTTTACCAAAGGAGATTGCTGCATAGTTACGTCTACAGTGAAGTCTTGACAGGTTAACTTTGAACAAATAAGTTTGAAAATGATTCATGTATGTCAAACCAGCTTCTCACATCGAACTCTTCTTTTCCTTGTATGAGTGAACTCTCTTAATACACTGCTAGGCTGCACCAGATCTTGGGGCAGATTTTGAGAGGTTTTTGATAGTTTCGTCATTCAGAATCGTCAGGCCATGCACTCCATATGTAGGTCAATGGAATGGACAGTAAAGGACAACATGGTCAACAGTCTGTTCCTCTGCACCATCCTCACAAGCCACAGAAAGGGCCATATACCATTTGTGTGAGCAGTTTGAGCAGAAATGTTTGACACTGGTGCAGAGGTGGTTGAGCCAGAACCATACTTTTGGGATTCTAGGAGGGTGGGTGCTGATGTCGGGGATGAAAGTACAGAGTCTTGTAGTGTTCTCTAACCACTCCGCATTCAATCAGTTATCCAAAGCACTGCACTTCTGTTATCATCAGTTGAACTGATGAGTTGTTGTGCAGCAGATGCAAATGGGTGTCCTGATTTGAAATACGGTGTATTCCCACTGGTGGACAGGTGAACACTGGGTGGAGCAATGCCCAGGCTCCTTGGCACGGTGTGCCAGAGACAGTGTGGCTCTTTTGTGATGAAGCTCCGCAGGTTGGATGCAAATGAGGGTAAGGAGATTGTCCACTGGCATGGGACGCAGGCTTCTGGTCATAGTTCACAAGGCATCGTTAAAGACAGGGTCAAAGGTATGAACACTGCGGCACTAGGAAGGAATGCAGTACTCTGCTGATTAGTGGACCAGGGCTAAGGTGGCTCTTCATGGTGTTGTTGTCCAAGCACCCCAGCCAGAGCTAGCAAGCTGCCTCAAGAGTGCGACATGTGATGTCAGCTTTTTGTGAAGTGACTTGAGGTGTAGGCAATGCATGAGTGTCCTGTGCAATGTTTTTTCTGAGGTATTTGGGTTCAGAGAAAAAGTCAGGCTTTCATCGTTGGAGTTGACTTCAGCTCATGTATAGCTTCGTTGTTGTTGAGATGGAACAATGCCGACACCATTTCTGTAGTGCTGATCTTTAACTCTCAGGTCTGGAGGAATTTACCTATAGTTCATCTATATTTGCCATGTCTTTGCTGAGCACTCCTTCCACTGCTTGTCAATCTCCATCATCATGTATATTTACTGGATCATCCATATATGCATACATTCTGAAGATGGTGGTTGGCAAATCAAAAGTGCAGATGTTGAGAAGAAGGGGTGCCAAGACAGATTACTGTGGGATGCCATTCTTGAGGTGATATAACCGGTTCCGTTTCTTGTTACTGGTGGTAAGTGTGAAGCTGCGATTACCAACCAGCTCCATGATCATGCGGACCTTGTGCCTGTCAGGTAACAATCACAGTAGTTTGGTAGTTTGCATGTGAGGCAACGATACTCTTTGGGTGATAACTTACTGGGCACCCAATGGCATATCAAGATTTTCTTAATGGGTGGTACCGCAATACTTTCTCGTGCATCAAACATGTCATGTTTGTTTTGCCCAAAAAGGTTGTATTTGCCATAAGCGCTTATGGCTTATTTAGAGCATGTCTGGTGCACATGCGCACATGGGGCAATTCATCCCCTCTTCTATGAAATATACAAAAGTTATGCAGATTTCTAAAAGACTACGCGACAGAGCTCACAGAAAAAATCTGCTACTGAGAGAAGCAGCTGTACATGTTTGTTCTAAGTAGGTCTACAATTAAGCTGAAGAATGACTTGGACAGTCTTGGTGAAACGACATTAGCAGGTTTAATATAATTTAGGCTATTGATCTGCTTCAGCCAATGTAAATACATTGTTTGGACTACTGGTTTGCTTAGGCCTACAAACTGCCATTTCATGCCTACTGTGCTATCATGGACAGTTTCTTTTGTGCCTATAGTGCCATCGTTGATAGTTCCTTGATAGTTTCTTTTTTTCTTGGGAAACATTACATTCCACAGTGTTATTGTTGACTAACAAACTTAAGTTTGTGCTTGCTTAAGCTAATGTTTTGGTCAAGGTAGTGGCAATTTTGGGTGTGATGAACCCATATACCTACAGCTATACCTGTACACTACATTTTTTGAAAAAATTATTCTTCAACTTTGTATGAACATAACTGGTATATGTTAACACTCAAGCAAATGCTGAAGGAAAATGCTCAATCAATTAACCAGTAAACTCTATGAAACCCTGAGAGATTTAGTTTCTAGTACCTGGACATTCAGAGTTTTGAAAACTATGAGCGTTGTCACTCGGTTCTCTAACACTTAGTAAATTTGGCTTTAAGGCCTTAATTGAACTGAAAAAATAAATGTCAGGCTCGAGCCAGGTTCTGACTTGTGATTTCAGGTTGGGTTTTAAAATATGCCTGTTTACCACTCTGGTCAGTACAGCTATTTGTTTTAGATGGAGTTGGGCACGTTGCAGATGAACTATGTTACAAATGATTGTATGATAATAAAATTTATGAATCTAATGCCATTATGCTCTTAGGTTCTTTGAAGTAGTATTGTTACTTGAATAACTTTAACTTCAAAATTTTTATTTGGAAGCAGTTTTCTTTTTCAACATGGCTGCTCTAGGCTTATGAGCTTGCTGCAGTTATAATCTGGTTATTGCAAGGCAGGAAAGGTTGTTTTTTTATATTGCCAGTGCTTTTTCATGATTGTTTTTGTTTTAATTTCAACACTTTCTATGTGATCAGTAAAAATATGGTGAAATCTTAGAAAGAAAACCTGGAACCCTGTGCATTTTTTCTTTTACATTCCTGGTCCCAAAAGTGTTAAACAAACTTTGAGTGGATATGGGATGTGCTTGTGACATTTGTCATTGGAGCATTCTGCAGCAAGATTGAATGGCTGGTAGTGATGGCTGATTTTCCATTTGCTACTTCATTACAGTTCCAGTGTCTTGTATGAAAAAACACTTTTAGAAATTAATGGGAAGATGTCATTTATGCAATTAGGACAACCTGGTTATATACCCACATATATGTTGTGCGCAAGCTGAGAGAGTTAAAGATAAGGCTTATTTTAATGATCATGCATCCGTGCAGGTCTGGGTTATTTCAACTTGTGATTACAGGCTTGGATTTTAATTTTGTAGTAGTGGTTTAATGATGCTGGGCACAGGACCATTGGCTGCTTTTAGTGTGGTGTTATAGGGCTGCAGTAAACATGATATTGTGACATTCTTGTTATTAAATGCAAAGTTGCTGTGCACTCTTGCTGGTCACTGCCTAGGTTTAGTTAATCTGATTGTAAAATGAACACTGAACTTTCAAAACAAAACATGTTGCTTGATGAAACTGACTCAGCCAATAGTTTTGCAAATGTAGGCATCAATATTGATTGCTTATAATCTTTCTGCTAGTTTGCTACATCATATGTAAAAGGAATCAATGGCATATCAGTTCTGCTACAAAGAAGCAGAACTATGCACAAACAATGTTACACACAAACGGAAGTACACTCATATCATTATTTATTATAGACAAACATAGTTGCTTAGGGTTTTAAACTAAGGTGGTTTTACAGACAACGTATAAGGCACAGAATGCAAATCCTCTGCTCTTACTCAAATAGAACCTATAATGGTACTGGGTTGTTCCATAAAATATGGATGATTTGTGTAATTCATGTTTATTTTAGTTTAATATATCGCATTTATTGTAGTAAAACATTCAAGATTTTGTTTAGGTTAATGCATTTCTATTAGTTTAAAAAAGAGCTGAATCACGTTTTCTCATGGATATTGGTAAAAGAAACCTGCGCTGGAGATATTTGCATGCAACAGTATCTTTGTTGGTTACAGAACCTAAGTTAAATTTGAGGGGGTGGTTTGATGAATAATTTCATGTGAATTACGTTTTTCTCAAATATCAAATTACTTTGTTGACTACAGAAGTATAATTGTGAAAAGTTTTTGATAAAATTTTCTTGGACTTATTTTAGAATAAAATGCTTTGCCCTGCATTCGAATGAAGTGTTTCAACATTAAATTGGAAATAAAATGTTTCACTGTTATATGTGCACAGAACAAGGTTTTGCTCTGAAACACAACCTGAACCAAACATGTGTGGGGATGTTGTGATTGTGGTGGTATGCTAATCTGAAGTAATTTGTCAAGTGTTTAGCATTAAACAAGTGACTCCAAGCAGCTTTTGAAAAACGTACAACTAAGTTGCGACTAGTTCATGAATCTCGATAGCTTTAAAAATAAAGTAGATAATTACATTTGTAATATATTGTTCATCTTTGCTTATATTCAGTTTTATGCTACTTTCAGAGTGTTACAAGTAGTCTGAGGTGCCCATCTCTGCCTGCACTGGGGGTCACGTGGAATTTATAGATTGCGTTATCTTGCCAGCTTTTACAAGTCAGAAAGCATGATGTTTCTAAAGTTGACATGCAAGCAGAAGGCTGTCGATTAAGTTAAAGTGTTGCATGCTTAAGATGAAAAATATTTTTGTTTTTTTTTCAGGTATAGCCCTTTTTCTTTCTGTAACCTTGCTAAAATAAACTGCTGGAAGTCAACAACTGACAACAACCCTCCACCGAGCAGTGTGCTCAGTTGAAGGTTAGTTTTGTTTGTCTTCTGCTTTTTTAAAAAAGAATTTAAGCATAGTTCTGATTTAATAATGATCACTTTGGTACAGGTGTCAATGTAAGACAACTTCACATAAAGAATCAATTCTCTCTTTATTTCTAAGATGGCCAACTGGGAAGCTGCTGGTGAAGGTATGTGTGATGCCTCCTTTGTTCAGTTCTGTATTTTCTGTTTGATGGTTCTTGTGACTTTTGTTGATTTTCTTTTGTAAAAAACAAAATAATTAAGGTATTTAATAATATTTAATAAATACGATGCAGCAATGTTTAGCTTGTGAATAGCTGTGCTTGTAAGTGTTTGTGGCATGTTATTTATAAAACATGGTATGTAGCTTCAATTTTTATTTGTGTTATTTTTAATTCAGTGTCGCTTTTATCACTGCAGCATTTCATACTGTGTTTGATATTTGATTTACAGTAGGTACCTTTGGTCGTTTTGGTGCTTCCTCTTTGGGCACACCCATCCGAGACAATCTTACCTAAGTACATATATTTTGGTCATCTGCGCTGTCACCCACTCCAAGGCCAACAACTTGGCATCTTGTTTGTCAGGCTGAGGTTGTCTCAGCTGCTAGTTTATTTAACTGCCAATAAAACTGTGACTTCTGGTGTGACTGTTATGCTGCAAGGCCCTGCTGTGAAAGATGGCAGTTTGGATTTTTTTTATTTTTTATTTCTTGAATTTACAGCAGCTGCAGCAGAAGAAGGTTTTTCGTTTGAAGACAGTGACCGCTTTGATGACGAATCTCTTTGCTCTTGGATGAGTGAGCCTGAGAGTGTGTGCACCAACTGGAGAGGATGGAGAAAACAGAACACGTCACTTGTGCTTGCAACAGGAATTCCTACTGAGAGTATGTTTAGATGTCAGCAGTGACTCGATTGCCCGTAGTGTCTGCCAGTTGTCATGTTTAAAAGCAGCAGATGGCAGAAAATATTTGAATGGTGGTTAATTTTATAATTTGGCATGAATTTGCGACTAATTTGCTTAAAGCAAGCATGCGTATATTGCAATCAGGGATCTTTTCATATCAAATGACTAATAGAAACAACTCGATATATGTGGTAATTATTTTACCTGAACTAAATGTTGATATTTTGGTGAGCTGCCGCTCGAGTAAGACTGTTTTGCAAGCGGCGCAGCAAACAGATGATATTGTTTGTATTTATATAGCGGAAGTGACTTTAAATGCTTCCTGCTGCTCAGATGTCTGGCGTGGCTTTCTGGAAAACACCTGTAGTTGCAATACTTCCTGCAAAGCATCAGCTGCTTAACAAAAGCGTTCATGCGTTCTTTTTAATCGCTAAGCTTTATAATGTGTCGACATTTATATCAAATGCTGCCTTTTATTGTTGCTAAAACATTGAATCAATGGGGCGTTTCAAGAAGAATAGCATAACGATGCGGTTGCTGTGCAGGAGGTCAGGTGACGTCACTGATGGAGCTGTGCTCTCAGGCCGTCGCGCTTCACATTCCATTCGAACAAGTGGAAAAAATGTACCCACCTGTCCCTGAGAATGTTCAACTCCGCATAGCCTTTTGGAGCTTTCCAGACAACGAAGAAGATATCAGGTTGTATAAATAAGCGTGTTTCAAACAGTGTTGTTAAAATTTCCTGAAAACCAATGCATGTCAAAGGGCAGGATTGTTTCTCTGGTTGGTAATGGTACTTGAAGAGCACAACGCTGTGCGCATACCAGAGATGAGCGGACAGTGTCATATTTTGCGATCCAGAACCACTCGTGAACATCTAATTCTCTGTCCAAGTCCAACCATAGTCCTAAATGGTTAAAAAATGTGAAGTCCTGAAAAGGAAGAAAATATAGCTGTTTAGCAACGAAAATGCCGCAATTCTTTTCCATTAACTCAGTCCAAATCCGGTCCTGATTCTAAATTTTTGAAGCGATTTACAATCCGGACCAATGCTCAGCTCTGGCGCATGCGTTTTGCGGGGACGGTGCAATGCCTTGCGTGGTTTGGTTCCTGCTTCAAATCAGGAAGACAGTCGCGATTTGTAGGAGTTCATCCAGAATCACCTGAGTAAGTATTGTTCGTGTCCCTTTGCTCAGCCCGTTAGTTTCGTCTACCCTTGCCTTCAATCGACTTCGATCTCGTATAATTTTCTTACGCGTCTGTTGTTTCGTATGAGGCGCATATCCTGAAACCAGGGTTTCCCAACCTTATTACGAGGTCGTATCACTTGGGTATTGTCAACGCGTACCACTTCTTCCAGAACAACTATTTCGATCGAATCTTAGTTTATTCAGAAGAGTAATATACATCAAAATAACAATGAAAGATCATATCTAAACTTAATGAGATTTTTGTTTTGTTTACCTTCCACCAATTGGTAGATGCGCGGTGTAAATTTGCTAAAAGCGCATCGTAAGTCATAATGTTACGAAACAATAGGAATAGCAGGGTACAGGAAAATTTATTTATTTAGACACAAAACTCGATACGTAACCTAGAAAGCTGTGAATCCAGGTTTTTGTGAAAAAAATGGAAGTTACTTGCGTACCACCTTGAAGACCTTCGCGTACCACTAGTGGTACGCGTACCACAGGTTGGGAACCCCTGCCTTAAGCAAAACGGATCACTTCGAGTTAAGAAGCAAATAATATTATTAAGTGTCAGCAAATCCTGCTTTGCGGAATCCGAAGCTGTGCATTCCCGTGCCGCGAAAACAAAATCTAGAAGCTTCGGCGCATTATCCTTTTGCTGCGGATCAACTCGTCTTTCTAAGATCGATGTGATTTGCTTTGCGTTGCCAGCGTAATTGTGTTTCGCAGGCTCTATTCCTGTCTCGCCAATGGCAGCCCGGACGAGTTTCAACGCGGGGAGCATTTGGTACGCAACAAATGCGTACGAAACGTCCTTCAAATTGGCTTTCACCTCTGCGCCACGGTTACACCTCCTTCGAGCGCCATCAATAAGGTGCTTTGCCCTTGTGATTGTGTTGTTGCTCTTGGGCAGTGGTCAAGTTTTACGATCACGTTTATTTTTCGTATAGTATCAGTAAATATACTACAAGTTTTTTGCATTTGATTTCAGCAACTTGCCGAAGTTACTACTTTCCCCGCCGTTTCTTAAATTACAAGAACGAGCGCTGTAATTTTTGTTAATTCGGTGCTTTTTAGGAAGATACAGGGTTCCCACGTGGTATTGAAAGTGTTGAAAAAGTATTGAATTGTAAAATTGTTTTTCAAGACCATGATAAAGTATTGAACTTGGCCAAAATGTTAAAAAAGTATTGAAAAAGTATGGAAATTCTAAATTCAACCATTTGTTAATTTGTTCTTCACCGCTGATAACAGTTCTGTGGATGTCTTTTGCATTGTTTTCCATGAGCAAAGTTTTCGAAAAATGAAGCTAAATGATGGTATTGAAGTCTTTTAATTTAGCATTGAAAAGGTATTGAAAAAGTATATGGATAATGGTTTTGAAAACGTGTGGGAACCCTGAAGATACCTTGGTGACCTTAATCGACACGTTTGGCAATCGCAGGAAGCTTGTCTCATGCGCTGCTCCACTGCCGTAGAGCTATTTGCGCGATGGAATTTGCAGCATCTCGCTTTTTTGTTTTTCGTCTTTGATTTGAATTCAAGGTTCGCTCCGAACATCGCGAGTTCGAAATCGCAGTTCCGCCCCGCGCTTCTGCATTTTTTGCCTCACGCGCGCTTTTCCCATAACAGGTTTTTCACTCATGTTGGAAATATTATAGAACCACTCCGCGCGATACAGACTGCGGTGCAGCGTAAAAAAAACAATCAGGAAAAGGGTGTTTACATTTACAGAGCTCCCCCGTATTTTGATGGGTGGGTGTTCTTATTGTTAAGGTCGTGTTGTTTGCTTGTTTTGAAGCTTAGTTGTAAAATGCTGGAATTGCACTTGGTGTGGTAATATATGCGTGTTCCCATCATGGATGCTTCCGTAAACGGCCTACCTCTTATAGGAGCAAATGTTTAATAACCTTCACTGATCGATGTTTTAAACGCTGTGCAATTATATCCATAGTAGATCACGGTGGCGACAAAGTTCATTGCCTTTAGCGAAATCTTTTGTTGTTAGTAGTTTTCAGGTATGCGATCCTCCAATATCGCAGTCTTATGATAAAACGCTATCTTTATCAAGTTTTTTTAGCTTTGCAGCAACACGCGAAAGACAAACGTTTGTGGCAAACACACGAATCTCGCAGGGCTTGCTGCAAAAGTTTTTTTGAAAAACCCAATACCAGCTTGTTTTGTACAAAAAACAATTTTTAGCCATTTAAACCCGCGTTGAACAACAAAATTGAATTCCTTACATCAATTAGAGAGGTTTTTATGGGTGTTTTTTTGCGTTTTGTTTTTTAATAAACAACAAACTGGGCGCGTACTCATTACCGAGACAGCGGACCACCACAAGCCCGGTCCATCGCGGTATATTAGTCTGGGGTAATCATAGTAAGGGACACGGGCAGCATTCTTTGCAATGGATTTTATTGGAACAGGGTTTTTAAAACTTCTCCACATGGACCTTCTGTTTTAATTTGTTAAATTTCGAAACGACACGAAAATATGGCTTGTTTGTTTGTGTTCGTGTTCTGTGGCGTATAGCTCTTGAGTCACATCTACTCAGCCTGCTGGTACTGCCGACATATTCCAGCTTTTATGTGAATAATTTGCTCGTGATCATGTTCAGCTGGACTCTAAATAGTCTTAAGCGTGTACGCCAAGCGGCAGCATCGTTTGAACGCGCAAGGCTGTACTGCAAGCAACGCAAACTTAACACAAGTTGTGATTTGCAGACACCTTGTTCAGTGGCGGTTACGTTCGATCGTTGTCGGATAACGTTGTGCAGTTGCGACTGTGATTCAACTGCGAAGTGGTGCGCTCACGTTGTCGCTCTGTGCCTGGTCAGGATACAGCAGGTGAGTCACGACGCTGTTTTGCGATTTGCTGAAACGCGCGACGCCGTTCGTAACGCTTTATGACGAAAAGAATGTGCTATGCAAGGCATTATGAAATGCATGAATGACGCGGTCGCATCATTTGAACTTACTACCACTCGCATCAGACGCCTTCGTGCAACGCATTGTGCAACTTGAGAACTCTTGCCCAACCACTTTCAACAAACATTGCTGTCGTTACATTTTGTTTTAGGAAGGTGTATCTGTTTTTAAACTCAACCCTTGTCCTGATGACATCTTAATTTGAGTGCAGTGTTTGATGTTGTCTGCCGTGGATCTATAGTCTCAAACCCTGCAGTTCCTCAGCAGAAACTTCGCAAAACGTGGTGGTTCTGGGAGTATTTGATGGCCGTGTGAGTTGTTGCGGCTCACTGGCGTGTGTTTGGTTTGTTTTGCAAGACATCAAAATGCCCTCCGGGCTTGTGTTGGTCGCTATTCTGCCATTTTATGAAACTGTTCTCCCTGCTGAAGTCGCAATTGGCTGTTCACCGATGTCTGAAGTGCGAAATACGATTTAATGGAGTTTTTCCGAACCATTCTTGTTGCATCTGGCAGCTGTCTCGTCAGTGACTTGCAAATGCAGAACAAGCTACCAATATATTTAGGATATTTGTGGTTTTGGCCGTTTTCAGGAGAACCCAATTAACACTAGAAAACTTGCCCGGTCCTGTCTTGGTGTGGAGCCAGCAGAATTACTTGAAATTGCTGTTGACCATGAGGTATTTCGAGTCCTAGGGCTGCTGCCCCGCCACCCTCCCGAGAGGAAAAGCGGGCATGAAAATGAATGAATGAAAAATGTAAAATGTCTGATGTTAACAAAATCAACAAAATCAAGCTTATTCTTTTTAGGTCATTGACTTAATTTTTTTTAAATGACCGACAAAAATAGGCCGATTCGGTCAAAAATGTCCGAAAACGAAAGATGACAAAGTTTTTAAGTTACCGTAAAACCTCTAATTCACCGCCATGGCGCTCTATTTTTCAACCCTTCCCCCATAGCGGTGTTGTATGAAAGGTGACGTTCAATTAGAGGGTGGCGCTCTATTTTTCGACTAGCTGGTCACTATTTTGAGATAAAATTTATTAATGAAAAGAAAAAACATCTAACACATCTACATAACTAGCAAAAGACACTAATACAGGGTGATTACTGGTAAGTAATCACAAATTCACTGGTGAAAATCAAGTGACACGTCGCTGTTGAAGCCGTCCTCATCATTTTCAATACTTTCCGCATCAATATCAAGTTGCTGAATAAGTTCACGTTTACCGGTGATGTCGGCATTGACCCGCGCTTGCTTGAGAATTCATCAAAGTGGCGTTTTATTAGAGGTGGCGCTCAAATAGAGGTTTTACGGTATTTCGGACAAATGACCAAAATGTCTCAGCGAGTTAAAAAAAGGGGCATTCGTTGTAGGACGTTTGTCTACAACGTCACGGAGAGTTGCTGGGACAAGTCTTGTAGCCCGCATCAATGCCGTTTGTTAGCTTTGTCATTTGTGACATGATTTAGTCTACACTTAAAATCACTGTGTTTCTGTATGCTTTCGAGGAATCAGTCGACTGCCATCTGCTTTCGTCTTTTTGCGATGATTCAAACTTGCACATATGTCTATTCAAGTATGTACTTTCCACGATGGGTGTAAGCAAGGAATCGATCAGCAAATTTTTAATAGGAAATCGATTTCACGTAAAATTACGCATCCTCAGTCCTGAAAATTGCAAGCAAAGCTTACA
>Ga0210059_1014468_pt1 | contig 11652 bp, 7 predicted proteins | sample Ectturendosymbi2_FD_188042 | JGI IMG/M metagenome (GOLD analysis project Ga0210059, IMG submission 188042) | Ecteinascidia turbinata endosymbiont from Florida, USA - Sample 2 (SPAdes) (version 2) | ecosystem: Host-associated > Tunicates > Ascidians > Unclassified | place: Key West, Florida... | reverse complement strand
TTCCATTTGCTCATTCTGGTTGGCACTATCGTTGCTCCGTGACGTTGGCTACGCAACAATGAATGAGAGTTCTCATGGGAGCTCGTCCATTGTTACGTAACGCACGTCACAGAACAATGATAACGCCTGTTAATCCTCCACGTCTTAGGCTCATTCATATTAGCCCGAGTTACCAGACAGTTTATCGTTCGTTTGAAATTATTCTCGAATGGGTACGGTCCATTGGATTGGAAATCAAATCCAATGTTCTATGCAAACCCATTGCTTCAAAAAATCATTCAATCTGATATGAATTAAATTGAAAAAATACTTAATTGCAGAGGGCAGCTCGGGCTCCAATGGATGAGCCCAAGTAAAGAGCGAGCGAACGTATTCGAAAGAGCCGTTGTTGCAGATGATATTTTTTGATTCACGTCACCTGTAAATTGCACGCGGAAGGCCAACATGAAACGAAAATATATGAACACTGACAATGCCCAATGGAAAGAGCCAGAGTTAACAACCTTAATCAGTGAAGTGGGTGGTAGCACAAACATGCAAAGCACGCAAGCTCGTGTTCTACAATATAAAGTGTAGTCGAAGGCTCGGGTTGATCCCGAGTGCTGGAATCGCCACTGCCGACACATGATTTGAATGTTTTTGCACAAAGACTTTTCCCCGCAAGCACGTGCTGGTGTTGGTTGACTTGTCAACACTCGGCATTCCACAGACCGACTCGATTTGAATGAGTAAGCGGCAACTAAAAAAAAACGCACTGTGACCTTAATCCCCAGTAAAATAGACACTCGGATTTCGTTGCGTTGTCAGGTAGCCTTGCACTTTATTGCGCAGCATCGGCGAAGCACGATGACTGTCTGATCGCGAACGATAATCCCGACATATGGTTTCTGGTCATACTTCTACTGGTTCGCAACGATGTGATCCAATTAGTTGAAGACAACGCAGCAGCTTCGCTTGGTCTTCTACGTACAGTAGCAAACTTCTTTAAAACGTTAAACAGACAAATAAGTTTCTTGAAACAAACAAATATTCCTTAAAACGCGCAAATGAATTTCGGTTCTTTTGTTGTACAATTCCAATCGTATTCGCTTGGAAGTTCTATCGCAACATTTTTGTGTTAAAAAATACACGTTGACTAATTCTCAAACCTTGCAAGTTTGTTATACCTAAGTGAAAGCAGGGTAGTATGAAGTGTTTAGATAACAAAGACAAAAGTGAATGCACCCAAGTGTTAAGTTAAAACTTGAACTAATTTGTTTTACTTTCTTGGTTGGTAGTTTGTGGATTTTGATCTGTATAAGAGCTTACTTGTAACATGTTCATTTGGCCATCTAAGGAAAAATATAGCGACACATGTACGTTCAACAGAGCTAAAGCTTGACAGCTTTCAGCCGTAAAAAGTTGTTTCAATGAAGTCATTTGAGAGAGTATGCCCGAGCGAGTTTATCAACCGTGTTGCGCAATATGTGCACGTGCTCACCGGTAGAATGCATACATTTTTCAAATTTATTTGTTTACTGATATCGTTTGCAAGGTATCTGGTTTAAAATCGATTATTTATCAGCCTTCTCTAATAATTTTAATTGTGTTTTTTTTAGATGCGTACTTTTTTCTGTAAAATTAAAAGACTAACTTCTGCTTGATCGTATTTTGCAAAAGTGGGAGATGACCATTCATTTACATCGATTTAAAACAAGTTTCCGTATTCCCGGAAAGTGCAAGCAGGATTTATGAATTCATCAGAAAAGAATTATCACTTTAAGTAACTAATACAGCTGAAGGTCGGAGTCGGGCCGGAGTCGGAATCGGAATTGGATAATCGAAATTCCCAGGAATCGGAGTCGGATGACGAGACATCCGACTCCACAGCCCTGACCAGTATGGACATGTTCAAAGTGCAAACACGTATTCTGTAATGTGTTCTGGCTAATCATTTTTGTTTTCCTGCATTGTTTGATTGTGACTATGATGACCACATGTCTGAAATAAAAATATTTTTATTATTATAATTAGTGCAAGTAGCCAGGGCATTGAAAGAACTGGAAGGTTATCGAGTCGATGCCCCTAAGTCAGCTCAGGTAAATACTCACTCGGATATGCTTGAACAGTAGTTGATGAAACCAAACAAATTTTCCAGTACTTGTGTTATTTGTAGAGAGTAGTATTTATTTATTGATGCGGCTCTCTTCCTGAACTGACTTGCATTCATACAAGTTTTTTTTTAAAAACAGGCTTCAAACAAGTCATTTATCACCAAAAAATTAAGGTTTCTTAGTTTGAAAACAACACCTGAAGTTTGACTTATCTCTATTTAACAGCTAGAGCTGTTACTTCTTGCCGCGCACCAAAGAACTGTTTTATTTTGTGGATCTTGTTTGTTTTTTTAACTTTCTATAGCGTCAACCCTTGTGGTGACATTTTTTCGCTTTTTGCGAAGTGCTTTTTTCTTTTTGCAGATGCTGCGCATGCGCAGTATTATTCTTAATCTGAAATCCGCCGAAGCAAGGTAAAGCGGTTGACAGGAATGGATGTGGAAGGTTGACCTGAACAGTTACCTGTAGTTCAGAGTTACCACCAATCCGATACACTGTGAAGTGTGTATACATCGCTCAAGTGTGATGTGCACATATTTCTTCACAATTATACTAAAGTTTTTTGTTATCTGTTAGGCATTCCATCACACAAGGTTAGTTTTCAAAATCCTTTTCATTTTATTTTTAACCAAACAGGCAGTTTCTGTAGCCTGCACTCCTATTAGTATTAGCCTGGTGAATTTCAATTTGAATTTCCTTTAGGTTTAGACCTGTAAGAAGAGTAAGTTCCCTGTTGTCTGGACAATAGTTGAATTGTTTACAGCTGTGCACCAAAAATGCTTCTTTGGTGTGTGTATGATGTTTTGCAGTTGTGTGTACTCAAACTTTTTTGGTTACCAATGCAATTGCTGTTAAAGTATGCCTATGCGCCGTATCTGTTTGTAATGCTGCCATTTCCACGCAGAGTGTATATATACCACTTAATCTAGTGGAATTTTCAAATTAACTGAAACAGAAAAAAGTCCTATTTTTCCTGATCACAACAGAAATACGTCTATTTCTTAGACCAATCTCTTGCTTGCTTGGACCAATCTCATAACCAATCTCTTGCTTCTTGAAGGTACTAGCAGATAAGTGTGCACTACTTCATGGATGCTGTAGTTATCTTGGAAAACCACTTAACTTTTGCACAACAAAGTATACACCAAAAGTTCCAGTTGTGCTTTGCACATGTGCGGGATTTATGTTTTGTTCTTATCCAAAGCTTTTGACTTTTGGTTAGTCGATTAAACTTTGCTGTGTAATTTTTTCAAGACATGCTTTTATAAGTAAAGCCTATAAAATGCCATAAAACCTGTAACACTTTGTGGAATATTTGTATTCGACGATGATATGCTTTATCTTACTACATTCTCTACATTTTTAACCACAGAAATATAAAGGTATAAGACAGTAGTAATTTAGAAATGATTATGGTTTATTGGATACAGTAACCACATTAGGTTGAAACAAATAAACACAATAGCCCATGTCTCAAAATGATAATCACACTAAACAAGAAATTAAAGGTAAGCAACAATAACATATGAAGAATGGTGAAAGATATAATGGTGTCATGGGAAAGTCAGTGTCATAATATACCAAAACAAGGCCTAAAGAACTTGTGAAAACAAAGCTGCTGTCTGGAACTGTTTCAACATGTTTTCAAAAGTGAGCAATTTGAAAAGTTTGCTTAATGCAGTCAATCTTTTAACAATAACTTGACAGTTTCACTGTATATTTTTTTGGTTTGAACAACACAGTCGTTACATTCAGTGTGGTTGTGAAAATAGTTTTCCAAAATAAATGAATTATTTCCTATTAAGTGACTGGTCTATTGATTAGTTTTGTTGTATTTTATGTCTTGTTTTATGTCCATTTATTGATTGGAGCATGCTTATTTTAATGTCGCAGATGTAATTCACTGTAGTTCACATGCCAAGTTGGATAAAAAAAGACCTCTTGTGTGTACCTGTTCTAAAGCTTGTAGATGATAATCATAGAACAAAATTAGTTAATGCTTCATGATCAGTGATTGTACTGTATTTCCCATTAGTGTGCTACTTTACATATCCTTTGACAATGATGGACTTTGAGTTTTGTTTGACAAAATGATGGACAATTTTTGGTATGGTGTAGTTGTTACTTATGCTACATAGCAGTCCTTTAAAATTCTTACATGCAGTGTGTGTTGGAGATTCGTAGTTAAATTATATCAAACAACAATTTAGTGTTGTTTAGAGCTTGACCAATGCATCGGCATGCTGATATATGTGGCAATGTTGCTGATGTATCAAATCAGCAAAATTCTGCCAATAGATATCGGCAACATTTATTCATAAAAGCTGCTACGTTATTGTTCTGAACCGAGTGTTCAGAAACCCAAATTGCTACTTCCTCTCTAGTTGATTAACACAAATTCTTCAGTTCATCATTCCTTATAGCATCCAGCCAAGTAGTGCATAATATTATACAAACCACTACACAATCGTCCCAGTAAACTGCTCTATGATGTAACATTCGCTCATAAGTTTTTGCACAGTAGGTAGATGACTGCCTACGAACAAGTCAGGGTAAGTGCATAGAATGCAATGTTGTACAGTTCGTCATTGCAGTAATGTCCTTTTACTGTGGCTTGAGTAATGCAACAATATTAGCTAATTGCCAATAAAAAATGAAAAACATCAGTCTTGGATCAAACACTTTGGTCGAGCTCTAATGTTGTTATTTTAAATGTGTCTGTTGGTTTTATTTTAGCTGCTAACCATGTTGCCCTTGCTAAGGTGCTGTACACACAAATGCATTTGCTGATGATGGGTTGATACAATTTCTTATTATCAATGAAAATTATAGTGCTTTTGATACAATTGCACTTAGCGAAATTGTTTCCTATGGAATTGTTAATTGACCGGCATGGACTTTGTCAAGAGGTTACAAGGTGTTGCATGCCTTTGTTTTCAGTTTTAAGAAATGGTGTGCTTTCAATGCTTCTGTGTACGTAATTTTTAATTTGTGCAATGCCTAATAGCAAAATGCTTCTGACTCCCCTGAGTGTTAAATACTGGTAACTAAAATGAACGTTTCATTCCTTGTGCTGCCTGTTCTTCATAGCAGTAAGAATGGATAATCTTTTAAGTCAGACTTGGAAATTACAGTTTTGTCATTGAGTTTGATTGCCATCTGCTGTAAGTTTATACTAATCAAACTAGAACTTAAGACTAAGTGTATTATATCTAGGATGTTATGAAGCATATTGTTGCTGACAAACCATGAATAAAAGTTCATTGCAACTCTAGGTTTTGCTGCATTTACCTAAAGTTCTGCTACTGTATGTATTTTGTCGTTGTGTTCTGACTGTAGCTCAATGGTAATGTTGTATTGACCCAACCTAAATATTTTTTTAGGTGTGTTAGGGAAGTTAAAGAGTGGACTTGCATTAGAGATCACTGTGTTTTGGACTATGCCCACTGCATATAGTGCAACAACATTAGCGCCTACAAGTGTAGCAGTTATGAGCACCATCAGTAATATGTCCAGCAGTTCTTCAACATATACAGCATTGGACACTGGGCACAGGAATAATGTTTCTGCCAATACCACAACACCTGCTACCAAATACATCCAGTTGCAACCTGTGCAGTCATCAATTTCAGCAGTTGTTAATTCAAATCAAAGTGGAGCAACTCATATTCAAAGAATTCCTAATTCATCAGTACAAGTTGTTTCTACGCCTCGAATGCAGACAACTTCAACAGCATCTAGCTTAAATTTACCACAAGGTAAAGTAAAGCTTTGTTGTGATACAATTTCAACTATCCTTAAACTTGTATTTTGTAAAGATTTTGTTTTAATTGTGTATTTTTTATGTTTTTGATGACAAAGCTATGTCTGTTTAGTACTTAGCTCATGAAATGAGTGTTTAAGTCAATGCTATGAAAGTATTCTTATGATATAGTAATGTCTCAAACAGACGTTTTCTGCATGTGAACTCCAGTGCTTTGATAAATACAATTACAGTTAAGTTGAATATATAACTCATTATCACATCAAATTTCCTCTATGGGAAGGATTGTTGAGCCTAAATTTTTGTATGCTAGGGCTGAGATGTTTAGTTATGGTCACTCAACATGCTGCTAAAGACATGAAGTTATATTGGGAACATCTGACCAGTTGTTTTTACACAGCTGTAAATCAACAACCATGGTAATTGTTGTGAACAACTGTTATTGGGGCAGTATAGGTTAGGTTCATGTGGGTTGTTTAGTTTTAAAAAGTGTGAAATGGTTGTACACTAACATGATGCTTTTTAAGAGACACTGATTCTGAGCGAAAATGATGTTGGTACTTATGTGCTGATAAATGAGAAATTAAGATAGTAAAATCATTGGTAGAAATTATTTTGAAGTGTAGTTAGCCATCAGTTTGGAGTTGTAAACAAGCAACAGTTATGGTTGTCACCATTGTACATTATGCATAGAAGTAAGGAGATGCATGTTACTTCACATCCCCATCTTTAAGCAGAAAATCTTTATAATATTTTTGTTTGTTATGTGTGGATGTCAACCAACAATGTCATTTGTTTGCAATTTGCATACACAGTAAACCTTGGTTAAACCAGATTTGATTTGAAAGAGAAATTCACCTGGATTGGTTGAAGTTCCAGATTATCCAAAGATAATTGTTTCAAGCCTGATGTTATGTAGATCATAGGATATCGGTAAAAATCGCCTCAGCTAAATACAAGAATTCTACCAATTGTGGTAGAATATTCCTCTAAATAAAACAAATTTCTTTATATAATATGATTGTGTATTGTGTTTGCACTGAAATATCAAACAACGAAATCAGTAAATTTGGACCGTTATAGGTGTTCCAACAACTGTTTCATAAGTATATCCTTTATTTGGAAAATACAGTCCTCCGTTCCATGGCATGAATAGCTAAGTGCATAATGCTGTAGCGTTCTTATATGACTCAATGTATTATAAAATTTTTAACTTCTCTGCAAGTGTTCTATCCTGACAACTTCATTTGTTTGCCTTAGATATCTTTGTAAAGTGCAGATCCCAAAATACACAGCAGCAAGTGTTTTTAACCTTACACACTGATTACCCAAACAGCATTGGACAACAAACATGGTAACTGACTACAACATCATGCAGTAATAAAGGTTTCAGTCAGCCAAGCAATTACAGTGTGACAAATGTTGAAAATCACAATGGATTTAGCCAATCTGACAGAAAGCAGTTATGAATAAACATGTAATTGCAAGGTGGATTAGTGTATGAATGCATGGTTGCTAAGCACAAAAATCTGGATTACAAGATGTAAAAAGAGTAACTTTCATCTGGAATATGTGAAGATCCAGATTAGCGCCTTTGCGGCTGAGTAGATTCATTTGTAAATCGTGTATTTTCATGCCACTTTGCAACTCACAATTCAAACCCTCAAAAGACTTGGTGAGTCTCCTGGTTTGCAATGAAAAAATATTAAGTTTTGGATTTAGATTTTTTTGTGGGTGACGTCATGAGTGGGATAGGTTTAGGTGTTCTTGGCCAAGGTTATCGGGACCTAGGCTCCAACTGAAAGAGGAAAGTGTTTCGCTCAAGTTTTCAGTGGAAACTAGGCCAAAATCCAAGTCTCTTGAGCCTTTGACTAGTTTTCTAAGGTTTCTGCTTCAAAAGTCAAATTTGGGTAAAAAATACCCAGAAAGATTATTTTACCCAAACATTGGTTATTTTGCCTTAGTATGCACATTTCTTAATGGTTGTAATTTTTTGACCAGAATTAACAGAAGCTATTTTTTGTGTAAATATCTGATAACTCATTGTTTAAAGTAAATGTGTTTGTTTACTTAGGTATGGTATTGGCTGCAAACCCGATTGGTCAAATTGTTTTGGTGAATGGTACGCAAGCATCTAGCACAGCCCAACAACAGCTGGTAACTGGCCAAGTAAGTTACAAATTTGTATTTTGATGTAAATCTTTGGCAAGTTGCTCATCATGTTCTATTAGCAGTTGCTTGCATTGTAGGAATAATAAATTCTGAAAATCCTCAACCTACATTCAGTTTGAGCCAGTGTTTCTGAAGCTGTGTCCTGCAAACATAAGCTCATTGGTTCACAAAGCACTTTTTCAAGAGAAACGTTTATTGAAAAAAAGTGATTTCAATTTGCAATGAGCAAGCGCACCTTATTAACTTCTTTAAATAACACTTTTGGTGCAGGGTTAGATATCTTCATGTGGGTCCTTATGGAACAGTTATGGTGCTATATACCAATATGTTTCTAATCTTTTTAACTTTAAGTTCGTACATGTATGTATTTAGACGGAAGAAAAAAAACAGATTGGTAGTGAAAGAGCTTGTTTATGCTTCAAGTACAGCTTTTTTTAATCAATTGGGATAAATGTAGAACAATCACAATCAGCCCCATGCCCAGTGTATTTTTCAAGGAAAAACACCCTGTACCAAAAAATGTTATTTTCAAGAACTTTAACATTCAGTATCAGGTTGTTCTCTTATGTGAGGTTATGAAGTTGATACCATAAATTTTGTGTATTTTTACAAACCATGATCAGGTCACTTGATGTATGCTTCCCATACATTGATAATAATTTTTATACCATTGCTGGAAACAATATTTTCAACCTTTTTGTAATTCTCCTGTTATTGAAGATTCAAAGTGATGATAGTGAATAATTACTTCCATAATATCTTGCAGAACTACTGACAATCTTCTGTAGAACACTGATTGAACACCATTAGTTTAGAAATAAAGTTTACAGCGACATTCTAGAAAGATTCTGGAGATACTTGAAAGTAACATGGAAAGTTAGCATTTAAAATTCAGTCATCTGAAACAGCACCCAAGTCCTTTTCTCACCACAAGCCACAACAAAAATTATATATACTCCCAGTGATTTCTGGCTGGAGCAAATTGACCTTGAAACAAGTAGCAAATTTTGTGCTATGTTTATGGAAATCTTTCCTGCTGCTCTTTCAATACTCATCCATGTCAAGATGAATAAAACCCATTTTTGTGGACATCTTTCATGTTGCCCAAACTTTAGTTTTCTTGGTTGGACTTTGAAAGTGTTGTCTCATTTAACTTTAACTCGTTGGCTGCCGGCCTACGATATATTCGTACTTCGATTTCGGCCTAAAAAACAGCAGTTTTCAGTTGCCTTACCAACGCCCTAGCTCCTCCGCCGATTGCACTAGAGAGCTGTTCAACGGCTCAAACGGATCGGCCAGTCGAGTAGATTGCACTCGAAAAAAATATTTTTGGTTGGAGGGTACGGATTGTTTATGACTGACATCATAAGTGAAGTAGTTTTAGGGTCATTTTGGCTCGTTGCCTGGCCTAGGGCTCAACCACTAGGCCAAAGTGTTTCGCTGAAGTTTTCATTAGAAACTAGACTCGAGTCCGAGTCTTTTAAGCCTTTGATCGACTTTCTAGCGTTTCTGGTTCAAAAGTTATGATCTAAAATAAACAAATTAATTAATTAACTAATTAGTCACATATTTTTACTAACTTACATCACAACTTTTGAACCCGAAACCCCAGCAGGTCATCCAAAGTATCAAAAGACTCGGATTGTAGCCTAGTTTCCAGTAAAAACTTCAACAAAATACTACCACTTAACGGTTGGCGCCCAGGGCCAGGCAAAGTGGGCCAAGGTGGCCTAAAAGTCCTCAACTTATGACATCACTCACAAAAAACGAGCACCCCCCAGGCAAAAATTTTTTTTCGAGTGCAATCTACTAGACTGGCCGATCCGTCTGAGCTGTTGAACAGTTCTCTAGCGCAATCGGCGGAGGAGCTAGGGCATTGGTAAGGCAATCGAAAACTGCTGTTTTTTTTGCGAAAATCGCCAAAACCAGCCAGACGCCAAAATGTTAACCAGATTTACATGTTAATTTCTTACGGTGATTTTGGCAGTATGTTATCGTACCATTATGTATGTAAATTGCCTTTTTCGATTGCAATAGATATTGCAACTAATTGCTAGATGTTCTAAAACTCAAACATGCAAAATTTGAAAAAAGGTCAATTGTGTGATAACATATATGCCTTGCAGTCTGCCATAACTATTATGATGCACAACCGTCCACAGGTCTAAACATGTTGAGACACAGTGGTTAAGGCTGCAACATACTGGTTTTTCAAAATTGTCATTGATTCATGGCATATTGGTCTTCAGATTTGTATTATATCAGCAGCTTTCAATTTCTCATGAATATTTCATTGATTTGCAACAATTTTTACAGTTGTTTCCACATTATTTTTCTTACAAACAATATGTAGTTTATAAGTTGGACCTGTGGGTATTGTTTGATTCTGATTGAGTTCCTTTATGGAAAATGGCAATGCTAATTGTCAGGAACGTTTGTTGGTTGTATATGTTGTATAGCCTGATGTTCAATGCGAATGAGACTTGAAGCACTAAGTGAGAAGTTGCTAAAAAGTCACCTGTCGTGTTGGCTTTACTGATCATTAGATTTCAAGTTTGTTTGGACAAGGTCTATGTCAACATTAAGAAACTAGTTAGAGTGTATGTAAGTAAATCTTATGTGTTTACTTTTATTGATCATATTTTATGTCAAGCCAGTGTATACTTTTGGAATAAAAACTGCATGATTAGAAAGAGCTGCATGCTTGCTGCAGTTTTCATGTAACGAAAAGGTTAGGCGTAATATATTCTTCCCTCAGGTTTTTGAGTGGTTGGCTCTTGTAACCTATCGTACGATGTGAAAAAGCCATCTTTATTCTTCTTTAGTTTTTTAGGAAACAAGTTGTTATTGGTATTTCATACAGTTGCATATTTTTTAGTTATTGCTGTCAGATATTTTATATCATTTCACCTTGGTAATGTTAAGATGAATGCATTCTGAATTTCAAGTTTCATTAGCCTATCATGTGTAATGTGTGGTGCACTACTAGCAAGCATAATTTGAAGAAATAAGTAGTTTTCTTTTTAACTTCACAGACTGTAGCTACTCCTGTGACAAAAATAATTACAACAGTTGCTGCAACAACTCCGTCTTCAGTTACAACCATTGGAAAGCCTGTTGCAGTATGCTCTGCGGTAAGAAGAGTACAACTTAACCTTGCATTATTTTTATCACTGGGATGACTAAATTATAAAAAAAGAACCATCAAATACTGTTGTCATGAGCAAAGGCAGTGGTGATAGTCTGTCTTGGTTCCCACACAAACCCAGTTTTCATGTAGTGCTGATGATCTGTGCCAGGATATTTATTGGTCAGACTTTCACTTTGTATTGGCTAGTGAGAAGCGGTCCTTAACCCTTTCAGCCCCAAAAATTGGGCAAGTTTTGTTTGGCTAAAACTCAGTTGACAGTTTGACAGTTGACAGCCGCAAGGCCCACAAGACATGGCGAGCTCATATATAAAACAAAGTAAGACACTTGCGTAACTTCAGCACACTAGAGGCAGTTATACACGCCCCAACACACACGAGACAAAGCTATCGGCGACTTGGACAGAAACAAGCATTTCAACAATCCAGAGTCACACTTATTCATAAAACAAAAAATAGAAAACAAGTGAAACCTT
>Ga0210059_1014467_pt1 | contig 11653 bp, 5 predicted proteins | sample Ectturendosymbi2_FD_188042 | JGI IMG/M metagenome (GOLD analysis project Ga0210059, IMG submission 188042) | Ecteinascidia turbinata endosymbiont from Florida, USA - Sample 2 (SPAdes) (version 2) | ecosystem: Host-associated > Tunicates > Ascidians > Unclassified | place: Key West, Florida... | reverse complement strand
AAAAAGTTGCAATATAAAATTCCTGGAAACAGCTCAAAACATTGAATTATATATATCTTGAGTATTTAGGAAGCTGTTGGAAGCTGTAAAAAAAAGTTGCAAAAGTTGCAAAAACTTGCCCTAGTGATTACCTAATCTGAGTAAGGATGGGAGTGGGAAGTTCTCACGCGGGTATGAAATAACAGAACAATAGCATTATTACGAAAGAATTGCATTGTTGATACTATTCAACAACAGAGGCTGGGTGAGAGGCTGGCACGTAAATCGTGAAGTTCAACGAAGTGTACAACGTAGCTTAGTTTCGAGTATTTTTTGCCTGTGTGTCTACTTCGATAGTCAACAAAAAGGGGCGAATTTGTATAAAGGGGGCGCCACTCAAAAAGGTGCAACAGCCGTTTGGGAGGGGCAGTTGCCCCAAACTGCCCCCCTGGATCCGCCACTGTGTCATAATGCCGTAAGCGCAACATGTTGTATTAACTTGATTCGCAGGCGGCTTGTCGCTTAACTTCATAATGCAGTCTGCGATGCCGAGTTATAGGAACATTCTGGCGTTTTGTGAGAGAACTTGGCAAACGTTGAAAAAAAATTTTTAGAGGAAGCTAACTACGTTTAATGTGACCCGATGTTTAGAAATGCGTCTGCAAATGGCCATGGTAAATCAAAAATGTATCAAAAAGGTAAATAAAAAAAGGATAAGAATAAGAATAATGGCCACGGTAAATCAGAAGTGTAAATCTACTCCTGTTTTGGCGACGATGGCTGCATGCAATGCAGCTGTGTTAGAAGCAGTAAAATTGCATTTTCCCATCACCGCTAGAAACAATAGAGCTGATAACTTCATTGTAAAGGTATGACGCCAATAGGAAAAACTAGGTAAGTTTATTACAGAACGTATCCTTTGATACTCTAGAGGGTACCGTATGTTGTGGAACCGAATGTAGGTCTTCGGTCGTTTACGATTTCACAGAGATCTCTACTAGTTGAGGGGTCAACCTAGTCTAGTTGTTGCAGGAGCGCAGATCAGTACCCCAACTAAGCGACCTGACGTCTTAGGGCTGCCAAGCCAAAGCAAGGTGAAATAAAGGTTCTCACCACTTTGTCGGTAATTAACTGTCCAGTGGCACTCTAAGTTTGATTGCGTCCTTTGGTTACATTCAACATACAACAAACTCTTCAATACACTCAAATGTGAAGCCACAACAGAGGGAAGTAAGACTATTCGGTGTAGAGTAATGGTGTACAAGAGCGTTGAGCGTTCTTAAAACCAATCAAACTAATCAGCAGGCGCAACAAATGCCCCATCAGCGCGCTATTCCATAAAACCAAAGCAACATGTTGATCCTCCCATACCAGACATAACCTGAATGCCAACAAAAGGAAACGCAATGGTACTATACACAAAGAAAAACCCAATGAAACGATTTGATACGATTTTCTTAAAAGTAATTTTATTAATCAACAGACGAATGCTTGTTTTATGAAGGCAAAACAGAAAAACATCCACGGGCAATTTTTTGGCTCACAAAAACCCCTGAATAAAGAAATAAGCATGACTTTTTAACATTGTGTATGAGGGACAGGGATAATGTCTATATGCGATCAACGTATTCCAACCGTTCTTTAAAAATAACTGCTGACTTTTTGCCATGGAAGCATCTTAAAACTGCTACGCAACGTCAGGTTTTAGAAAAATCAAGTCTTGCAACTGCTGAGATTATTTCTATCAAAGCACATTTTGGGTGAAAAGTTTGTCTTGATCTGTGCTAAGCTCGCATGATCAGGATCCTGAGCTTAGTGCTCATGCAGCCAAACGTTAAAATTACTTCGTGATTATAGCTGGTATAAAGGTTTGCTAAAACGGGCCATTGCTCTTTAAAACAAATCGGCTTCTCAGTCGTCTTCGTCATTTTGGTAATGCGCCAACGCCATCGCGCTGGGGTCTTGACATTCGACCCACCTCGGCCACCACTGATACGGAATCAGTTGCGAGAGCTGAGAACCGAACTTGCTCTCGTAAACAGAGCGGTAATAATATGCCTCTTTTGTTTTAGGGGCATTGTGAGGAAAGGTCGAAGCAGCGTTGGCCAGCTGCTCGTCAGTTACCTGAAAAAAACACCATTTCTGTCATCATCAACACTTTAACGTTTTCCACACTCTATCATCAACTTTTAACGTTTTCCATACTCTTTTTTCGCTGCACAGGTATTTCCCCCTTTGCAAATCTGAACTCGTTCAGGAAAACCTCAGCGAAATTGTTATTTAAATGTTTCTTGCCGCAAAGGAAAATTTCGAAGACATTCATATTTTCAGCCGTTTTGCGTTGAAACTGCACACATGCGCCGGAGGAAAGAAATAACAGGGCTTAGCCATTGCTTGCATTTGTCAGAAATCGCATTCAACATCCGGGAGAAAGCGCCATTGCTTTTTCGTAACGTTATTGGAAACTAGAAAATGGGAGAATTGCATTAATAAAAGTAAGCCAGGATTAAGCTGCATTGAATGATTCAAAGGTCTGTTTGCAACACTATCTACAGTAGTTCATTAAAGAAAAAGAATGAGCAGATGCCGAATGGCTACGCTGACCAGCGGTACAGCATAACGCAATAGCAACATATTCCGCAAATGTCGTAAGTTTGAAATAGTGTTTTCCTCAGGTGCCATTCTTACCTTGGATGACATAACTTCTTGTAAAACGACATGCCATGGCTTCTTTTTGGGCAATACGCCGTCACTGAATCCCTCCTTTCTTCTCCACAGGATTTCTTCCGGTATGATGCCAGATTCAGAGAATGCGGAACGAACTAAATGCTTTTCCATTCCGTCCTGCAAAAAATGGCAAATTAGCCTCACTATGGTCTGAAATCAAACTGAGAAATTCAAAATGAACATTGCAGTCAAAATCCTGCCAGGAGTTTTTAAGATTTTCTGATAACCTTCAGGTATCTTTTTCCGCCTCTGATTATAGCATTAAACAGTAAATTCATTAAAAGGTTTCTTTAGAAACAGGAAACGCTATGAAACACGTGTTGTCCGACTGACATGTTAAACAAAGCTGGTCGAAGTTTATAAGAGGTGGTAATATCTGCTACCTTGTTACTCTCGAAGTACTTTTATGAAAACTGTCTGAAGATTTCCTTACTGTCGCCTAACCTAAATATTTGTCATGTTCTAGTTCTACACAGATAGAAATCTATGTTTTGAGAGTCTCGACCAATTTGAGAATGTTTTGCAGATTTTGGTTAAAGTTGTTTCCTTAAATTTATCTGGAGACCACTGCAGAATTAGGGATTAGCTGACCGGTCATTTGTAATTTTGAAACCGTCATGGAGTGCAGGTTCATATACATAAAACTAAGTTACCTTATCAACAGAAAGCCACCTTGGGGTACCGCCTAAAACAGAAAGCAAATCTCGATCAGACTCTGCGTGGGGCCAGGGGCGTAACGAGGGGACTAGGAGGGCACAGTTCCTCGGGCGTCGAAAAATCCCAACAATGTCACAAGTACTTACTTCAATACAGTACATTTGCTTCCGAAAGACCTCAGGTTCGAACATGGGGACACCAAACTTGTTTCATGCCCCGGGCGCCATCTAACCTCGCTACGCTCCTGCATGGGGCAGAACCATTTCGTACATGAAGAGTTGATTAAACTTCGCAACAGCGAGTTGCATACTTGCAAAGGCACAGCCAGGGGGGGGGGGCTGAAGGGGCTCAAGCCCCCTTTAGCAATCAGAATATTGATATTCATTTTTTTAGTTTTTCACCAACATTGTAAGTCGAGATCGGGTGCATTGCAGAATATTCTTCGGCGGTACCAAAGGACGTAGCAACGCATTCGTTATCGAACCAGGCGGTTATGAATTTTCGAGATTTGAAAAATATTGAAGCAGCTTTCTTCATTCCTGCGTGGTTTGTACTACCATCTGTAACAAGAGCTGGGTGTACCATGATCTGCTACACTGCTAGCGTGAAAACAAGGTAGGTATTTGAACTACCAACAGTGTCGATTGATGTGTCGTTACATGGGCGCAATTTTGTTGTAAAATATGGGGGGACAGCTTGGTGTGAAACCAATATAGTCATCAGGTCGATGCAGAAGTGATATTTTGTATATACAGATTCCCAATCTTATTTCTAAAGGTGTTTCGAGAGCAACACTAATCACGCTTTGCTTTGTCCTTGCAGAAGATTTACATGTTAATATACTCAAATTTGTTGCTGGAGACTGTACGGCAGTTCAGCCTGCTTCCATTAAAATCGTATTTGGATGCAAACAAGCACAGCAAATATAGTAGAACATATCAATTGTGTTTTATCAGAGCTGTCAGTTGGAGTGCACAAAATGCTGAATCGCACTGGGCGCACGTACATATCACTCTTACAGTAGAACACCAGTTTTCATGCATTTTGTAAGAAGTGTGGGTTAGGTTACAGCACGATTTGATGTCTTGTTCAAGTCGCTTAATGTCATAAAGACGATAAATATTTTTCTTGAAAATGTTACAGATCTTTTTAATGCAACTGGGCATCATGCATGTAGCCCTACCCCTACCAAAATCTCCACTAATATCCTCATACCAGCAGCAAAAACGTTTGGCCAAAATTAGAATGATTTCAATCTATTTTTACTGTTAGTGGATGGAGGATGTATCCTTTCAATCTCCCCTTGTCCCTTGCATACATAGCCACACAGAGTTGCAGAAGGACCTCATTATGAAGCCTGAACCAGGCCCGAGCCCGAAATCACAAACACGAACCCTTCTCGAGCCCGACATTTATTTTTGAGTCCCGATTTTCGAGCCCGACATTTATTTTTGAGTCCCGATTTGCCTGAAAGCTAAATTTATCGAGGGAGTTAGGATATGTTCAACTGCGGAGTAAAAAAAACGTTGTGTGCAGTTTTAGTTGAAGGAACACGGTTTATCACACTGAAAATAGCAACCACCTTGCTATGACCAAAACATTTGCATAATCTAGTGCAAACGCAGCATGTTAGTCATCGATAAATCAGCGGAATATAATGTTTTTCAAGAAAAAAAGAAACTATCACGAAACTATCTACGATAGCGCTATAGGCATAAAAGAAATGTTCTAGGATAGCGCTATAGACATGAAAAGCCGGCTTGCAGGTTTCTTAAAACAAGCCAAGAAACGTGTGAGTCATTGATCCTGTCAAAGCAACGCCATCGCGTGCTAATTTACTCACCGTTGTCGTCCTTCTCAAAAACAGTGTGAGACTAATCCCAGGAGAGAATAAAAAAACGTAGCTATGTTCGCAAACAGAATTGGCTGAAAAAAAACTTGCAAACAATTCACTCACAGAAGCTACCGCGGTGATCACAACAAATCTACGTCACGAAAGAAAAATGTCGGTAGGCCTACTCTTAATGTTAAAAAAAATTTTGTATGCAGGCCCAAAATATTTTGATAAACTTAAGCCCGATCCCGGCCCGACCCGAAAAGCCCGCCTTATAACTCTGCACCATGTCAAAAGTTTCATTCTAAGAGTTCTACTTGCATAACGACAGAAAAATATATTTGAGATGAAATCAAAATGCACAACGGTGAATTGGCAAAAAAGTATCAAGTTTATCCTTTAACACAAAAAGAATGTCCAACTAAATTAGGTGTGATGTATCTGTAAAGCAAATGTTTCGCACTTGGATGAAAACATTGCTGCATTTTGGGTTTGGTTAAACTCAAGTCAATCAGATGACTTACGAGCCAACGTCTTCAGCACAAGCACCAAGTGCGAAAGTCAAGGAAAAAATGTCTTTTGGACCTAAATGTATATTTTATCCTTATTTCCGAGTCAAGTCCCTACGTTTTGAGCTATAGGTCAATATACACTAGGTAAATACTGTAGGCTACTTCTCCAATGTTTTGATTGAAATCCTGTTCACGTATGGTTGAAAACAGACTTTTGCGAAATTCCCCATCCCAAAACTAAGTCTCCACAATAGTGCTGCTTTTTGTCTATGGCAAAAAATTTGCACAGATTTGCCTGAAAATCTATCACTTTCTAGCATTATATACACTAGCATCATTAAATTATACGCTGTCTGTTTCTGAACACGTGACAACCAACGTTACAGCAAAGCCAGTTACATTTCTGCACGGAACAAATCATGGCAGCACTGTGGTCTCTGACATGTGCAACCGTGATACTCTCACAGTTACAAGAAAATAACCTCGGACAGTAGCAGTTAAACATCTTTCACGGTCTCTAGAAACTTGAAAAATGCTAAAAATTATTTTATCGTAGCTAAAATTTATAAACTAAGAGAATCAGTGATACCACACCAAACTCTCTTTCAACATCAACATGGTCATGTATGTGGCCTACGATCTAACATGAAAACCTCTGCACACAAAACGTGACAAACATCACTTTTATTTTTGAAACCTCTCCAAAACCTAAAGAGAAAAAAGTGGGGAGACATAGCAAATTATGTCCCCCCCGTCTGAAAAAGTGGGGGGACACGTCCCCCGTGTGCCCCACCAAATGGCGCCCATGTGTCGTTAATACGTCACAAAGCTGGGATCTTCCTAATGTGCACACTTGGAGGATACGCAATGCGAGGTGTGAGCAGTGGCGCTACTCCTAGTGTTTTCCATTAGATCTAGTATTTTTTCATTTCATCTAGTGTTTTAGTGTTTTTTCATGGCTATCTACTGCTTTTTCATGAGTGAGCTGAAGATAACTAATTGCACAATTTTGTGTAATTGTAACTATAATTGAGACCTTTTGATTTAGTGCAATTGTAATTTGCTAAAACTTCTACCTAATTTAAATCTTAAATTACACAAGACAATATTATATGTTTGAGTTAAACCGCTGCGAAATCACTTGGTCATCTGTAAAGTTTCAGTGACCTGTACAAACAAACGCAAGCGTTGCCGCTATGTCCCATTTTCTTTGTCTCCTGTTTACAATGAATTGCACAATGCTTGTAGTTGGCATTGCAACGCATTTTCTGGGCACTTTCACTGTGTGTAAGATTGCTTTTATAATCTAGTGTTTTTTTTATCATGAAATCTAGTACTTCTCCATAATAACAGAGTGGCAACACTGGGCGTGAGTGACCGCTAGCTGCAGGCTGAAGTAATTCTCGATTCTGCTGATCAGTTGCACGCCGCTCTTTAGTCAGCGAAAAGTGTTGAGTGAAAATGGACAAGTTTGTGGAGAAATTATAAAGACATTCATCTTCGTATGAAACACATGCAGCCTCGAAAAGTTTTTACTGACCGGTATCAGAACAGTTGGCCTACCTGTTCACCAGTAGGAGAGCAGCCACAGGCGTCTGGCGCAAGTGGTAGCGACGATGTTTCGGCGAATCCCGTAAGCATGTATAAGATTAATGACATTGGGAACTTTGTGACGTTCTCTGAGTGAACGCGACCGAAAAGCTTTCTTGTTTAAATAGCTGAACTCCTTTACCTTCATGCGATTTTCCTGTGGTGCATACCGACTTCCAGAAGCGACGTTTCCAAATGCAGTGGTTGGAGTTTAAATGGTTAGCCTACAGTGAAATGCATGAAGGGGCATTTTGCAAATGGTGTGTTGAGTTTGCACCTGATGTTGTCAGTCGTAGCGCTAAGGCCCTTGGTATGTTAATAAAATCAGCTCACAAAAATTGGAAAAAATTATAAGTCTCATCAAACACATAATACCACCATTTTTGCGCAAAGAAGTTTGATGCGTTTCTTAAATTTTGCAAAAATGAAGGAAACCTTAACGTTAGAAATATGCTTTCCGACAGTAGAAAAAAAATCATGGATCAAAACAACACTCGGCTGAGACGTGTAATCATGGTTGTCGAGTTTTCCGGTCGTCAGGAAATAATATCGAAGAAACAAGATGGCAGTTTAGTTTCTCAATCTTCCCAATTTTCGTGGTGAGTACAGTCAATTGCTTATCCACAAATTATGTGCTTTCCTTGGCTATTGTCATCACAAGCGATTTTTCCTTTTCAAGGCTTTTTGCTTCCATAATTTCAGCCCCCCCCCCTTAGAAAAATCCTGGCTGCGCCCCTGCATGCTTGCTATAAATCTCCGCAAGATCTGGGTTTATTCGCAAAAAAACATTGTGATAGGTTGGCTGGGATCACAAAAAGTTTGTTTTCGGTGGAAGAAAACGTTTGCTTTTGCTTGGGTTTCGGTGGAGGACAGGCAATCGCAGAACGCACTGCGACGTATGGCAGGTTTAGAAAAAAACGCAGTTACCATTCATTCGGTAAAAAAAGGTTTAGTTTTGATTGCTGAGATTCATCATCGCAAACTTTCAAAATCACCGCATTTTCCAACAAAAGATAACTTCCAGTTATATGAAAAATGCGGCTGTTCTGCAAAGCGAGTTTGCGACAGATTGCGATGAAATGATAGGAGTTTTGTGCGAAGGATTTCACATAAAAATATCCGATGAAAACCTGTCTTTACACAGGGGATGAGTTGTACGCAACCTCTTACGCTAGCCGTGACCTCAAAAGGTGCTACACAGTCCAACATTTTGAAAGATTAAAAACCGTCGAGGGGCAACCGGCTGGACAACCTCGGGTTCTCGGTTTCTCTGCATTTCATGTTTGTTGCTCCTAATAATGATGTAATAATTTACTTCAATAAGCGCAATCAAATCCACAGGCTTTGATTAATAAAATCTCTTTTTAAGGTGAGTGAAGGTTATGGTAGAATTTAAATTTCACACTAAAACTTTCTGTAATGATGTCCATGATTCACACAACTTTAATGGTTGCTTTTATTTGTGAACTCATGGTAGTGGCGTACGCAGTTGAACTCGTCGCAGTTTGAATGATATGCACAAGTTTGAATGATCGCAAAAGGATGAAAGCAGAACCAAGCAGGCAAATTCCTCAAATGCTTGCCGCAAGACTAAAGGTTGTCTGGTTGCTTTTACTGAGTAAGTGAAGCGCAGACCACCGCTGCAACAGAGGATGCGTCTTGTCGTTTAAAAGTCTGACATGATTCGGAAAATTTAAAAAGGTGCACTCTACAAATTTCACACATATCATTACAAGTGACACGTGATATCTGAATGAGTTATAAACATGAAATCATAAAGCAAAATTATACTCACTGAACTTAATCACCACGCAAAACGTACAAAATCTGATGATATTCTGATTTCAGTTGCAGTTTTATTTACATAATTTACCTTTGGAGACCTCAACTCGGGTGGCAGAGACAGGAAATACGAAGCCAAGGCGTGATCGAGGAAGGGAGCTCTAACTTCCAACCCGTGCGCCGATGCGCTTCTGTCCATGCGCAGAACGTCGTACATATAGAGGTCCTCAAGCAAACGCCTGAAAAAGTTGGAAAAACGGTAAACATATAATACCAAGTTAATGATTTCAATCATTTGAAGATGAAAACCTGTTTCGACTCGGTCGTCATGATTAATTTTAGAATGCTCTAAACTCCAAATCACTGCGTCTTCAAAGACTGTCACCAGGGCCGACCTTAAGCCGATGCAACCGATGCAGTTGCGTTGGGCCCCGCGCCGCTGGGGGTCCTGCGCCATGGTGGTTGAGCAGGTTGTACATTTTTGTCAGATACTCCTTGCGCTAGAGAAATATAGAAACGGCTTATAAATCTCATTGAATCTCGTTTGGACGAACTATGAATTTCTTCTAATTATGGAACGTTATCAAATGTGCTCAATTCTCATGCTAGGACATTATATCTGCGATCCATCATAACCCATTCTTTATGGATAGAACTTGGTTGTTACGAGTGCCAGTTAAGACTGCAGTAGACCTACAGCTATTGCAAAGGAGGTGTGTGGTGATTCAACTCGCAATGAGCAGGTCAAGACGAGTGTCTGTCGTGTTAACGTTGATGGCATTTCTTCCAACGTAACGTTGTTCTCGAAAGATGTTTAGTTCTCGAAAGATCCTTCTGTTTTGGAAAGCTTTTGGTTGGTTGCAAGTCATCTGCATTTTGACAAAGGCTTGTAGTTTTGCTTCGTTGAAGATTTTAACATAGACTAGATATTTTAATGTTTTGTCATAATAAAATTACATCTAACTCTATAAAACTGAAACAAATGACAAATGATGAAAGGTTGAATCCGTGGTTCCCAACAATTTCATACAAACCAGCGCAAAATTTTGTGAAGTGTTTGCACTTAAATTTGTCTCCTTTCCTTGTCTATAAAATTGTTTCGCGTTATTTGTCGGTCGTGGAAGTCCTTTTATCATTTGACGCCCACCATGCTTTCATTGTGTTTTGCCTATTTGTGAACGTAAAAAGGTAGAAAATCCACTACTTCAAAGTCCAGGTCAATAAACGTAAAGGACACTTAAAAAGCTGCTTTACAGCTTAAAAATTGTGAATGTTATCTGGCACACTCGTTTCTGTTTATCAATATATTGCGACGTAGCCAGGAGGGCCTGGTGGGCCATGCCCTCCCAAATTTTTTGAACGTATAGTCATTTTGTGGTTTGAGAGGCGTTTTTCGAAACAAAATGGTGTTGTTCGCCTAAAATCAAACGTTTTGGGCTCCTGAATTTTTTCCCCCCCAAAAAATTTTTGGGCTGGCTACGCCACTGTATTGCGGGACTATGTGCTGCTATTTCATCAATCAAGCAAGCGCATTATATACTGCGTTTCGTAAGTGTTTGTATATTTGTGACGTGGTAGTTATAAAATCTTTGTACATTACATTTCTAATTCATAAAGAGCAAAACAGTTGGCATTCAAAGTCCATGCATTATGAATAATTATAAAATTGGGCTTTTGGGGAACTTTGGGCGGATGCATGGGTTTCTCTCTGTGAAGTCTGTTTTTTCGTGTATTGCGTCATAAAGCGGATCGTGCGCCCAGACGTTACCTTTACGCAAGAACGCGTCTGCCGTTGTGGTTTCCGAAAACGAGAAAGGTACTCAGTTCATGTTGGTGGTTTTCTCCGAGTCGGTTGTTCTTCGAACGAAAGTGCCGTTCAACAAGAATGAAGTAATTGCATTGTATGTTCAATTCGCTAGTCAGTTCGGTTTGATTGACGTAACTTTGCACTTGCGCTCGCCGCTCGTATCTCCATTGCAGAGCTTCCTTTGCAATTTTCGGCCTCATTACGTTGGTACCGGTAATGTCCACGACAGCAGCATGCTATTAGTCATAAACATGGTGGTAGCTACTAGCCCTCCAAATATAAGAAACTGTTGTGTTATTATGTACTGTACATATATATCAACTCCAATAATAATAACTTGCCTTACTTGGTTAATATACCTTCATCACAAAAGTCATAGCTCGGTTGACTGAGCACGATGACGTCAAAACACAACTGCTTGAAGGGGCCCCGCGCCTAAGTCTTGCATTGGGCCCCGCACTCGCTGAGGCCGACCCTGACTGTCACGAACAGCTTCATGGTGTTTTCTTGATTAGATGTTGAGGCAAGAGAAGTGATTTCAAAGAAGCTGTTTGCTTATTGTTTTTTAATTAAGACAAATGTAAACACCGAGTCGAAACAACTTTTTGTCTTGGAGTGAGAGACACCAAACCAGGGGTGCGGAGTCGGAGGTAAAATATCTGACCTTTCCAAAATTTCCGACTCCCGACACCGACATCGACCCTCCAAAATTTCCGACTCCGACCTTTTCAAAATTTCCGACTCTGACACCTTAACATAAAGGGA
>Ga0210059_1014466_pt1 | contig 11654 bp, 8 predicted proteins | sample Ectturendosymbi2_FD_188042 | JGI IMG/M metagenome (GOLD analysis project Ga0210059, IMG submission 188042) | Ecteinascidia turbinata endosymbiont from Florida, USA - Sample 2 (SPAdes) (version 2) | ecosystem: Host-associated > Tunicates > Ascidians > Unclassified | place: Key West, Florida... | reverse complement strand
TGTGCATGCCTTTCTTGCTTCGCTGACGGTCTTTATCGACCGCTTGTTTTTAACTTCATTTTGTTTCCTCGTGTGAACAAAATGTCCAAGCGGGTAAGCTCAGTCAGTGGTTGCTCTGTACTCAGCCGGACTGCATTCGGGCAAAGTGGTGATCTGGGACCTGGCAAAAGACGAGGTAGCGCATGGGGAAGATGCCCACGCCGATCCGGTTACCAGTCTGTGTTGGATGGAACACGAATATTCTAAGTGAGTTCGTCCGTTTTGTGAACAATACCACCATTTTGCCAGCCTTGTTTTAATTTTGTACGGTTTCCTATGTTCAATTTTGCCTACTCGTTTCAAATTATTCGGAAGAGCACACCTTCCAAGTTTGTTTAGTGTTTGATCGGGATGTACTGGATTGTAGATTTTCGTTTCCGGAATTGGCCGGAAAGAACCGGAGATGCATTTATGCATTGTTTTACAGCTGCGATTTGGTTCAAAATGCACTGAAACACTCAAAGTAAGAGATTTGAGAGCAAACTGTTTGACTCACAGGCTGGTTGTTTTTCGGTCATGGACCGAAGTGTTTTTTGAATGACCGAAAAAAAATTACGTCATTTCGGTCCGAATGACCGAAAATATAGGCTAATGCGCATTGTCACGCCGAGCTTAAATACAACTGTGAGGCAAAGGACCGAAATGTCTCAGCAAAAATGACCGAAACGTCTAAGAGAAAAAAAAACAAACTCACAGGGCCCCATCAGCTTCTAAAATATTTGACGGCTGGTGGGATCGGGAGCAGATGGATTGTTTATGTAAACTAGTATAAATGAGATGTAAATGCTACAATAAGGTTTTGTGTTTTAACAGGTAACAAAGTTTGATATTGTCGGGGCATATTGTATCGTAACTCAGTAAAAAAGTTTCCATTTTAGTGGGAATGGTGTCGTCTGTCTACCTCTCTAACAAGCGCGTCAAAATCTGGCAATTTTATAGTCCACTGAAATTAAACTAATTTCCGGCCGGAACGGAATTCCGGAACATTCCTTGCATTTTATAAACTTTTATGAGTTGATGCGTTTTGTCTTAAGCTGTCTTCGAGTATAAAAGTCAGCGTTATGATTCATTACCTCCGGTTTTAACATGGTCCACTAAAGCAGGGGTCCGGAAATAGTGACGCTTTCACTCTGCGTTGCGAAATAATTTGTATTTTAAATTTGTCATTCTCATCAGACAGAATAAATGCAACAATTTACTGTTTTATGTCCTAAGTTTCACACAATTTTGTGCAAGAAAATTGCTAACTGTCAATAATCATGAAATTCATATTTAATTATGGAATATTTTCCACAAAATTTGCTCACGAAATGTGTGAGTCGCGATGATTTAGAACCATTTTTTAGGATCGCGCCGAAAAGTATGCGGACCTTTCCACAAAAAAGCGTAAATTCAGGCTCCACCTTACCGCCGTTAAATATATGAATTTGACGCAGGTATTTAAAGCTGCTGTCGACTGGTACTGACGGAAATCTAATCACGTGGAGACACAAAAAGGTATTTTGTAGACTTTTTTCACTCGTTTTAATCTTTTCATTCGACATCTAGCTAAATCGACGCAATCTGAAATGTATTCGTCAAGTATCACCGTGTGTCGTTGATCTTCGTTCGTGGGACCAAGCGTAAAAACGAACAGGCGTGAAAGCATTTCTTCATCCATTCGTTGATGGTTTCGGCCTGGGAATCAATATGTACTACTTAAAAATTATTTACGCCGGGTTGCAGGTAAAGTGCTGTTGACATACCTGCAAGTTTGTGAAAACTTGTGTTGCTTCAAAATTAACATGTGTCTCTTACGCAATTGTAAAGTTACTGGTATATCACCGCCAGGATTCATATGTTTTAACTCGTAAAATATGTCACAGTCACTACCGTTTTGGGCGAAACTGATAAGAACATTGTGCCAAATCCTCTACCGTTTTTGTAGTCCTTTTCTACTTAAGTAAGGAGTGCATCACAGTCCTGGTCTTTATCTCCGTTTGCAATGGGTGCACCCTGCATGCGCCGGGCGGAGAGGTACGGTCAAAACTTACCAAGTTTTTTTCAAAGTAGCATTACAAAATTTGTTTTGCGGATTACACGTGGGTTTATCAAACTCGCGTTTCAACGAAATTGTTGCGCTTCTGAAGATTGGTCGCCACTTGGCGCCCATCGAAAGAAATTGCAAGTCTGACTGTTGAAAAAAATCCTGCTTAAATATTTACGTTAAAATGTATGAGACCCAACCTTTTGCTAGGTATATGCTAACTTCGCTGTGTCAGTGTTTCCCACTTGCTAGGCGGGTTAAGTAAAAACCACGTTTATTTTTGATCTGTTTAAAAGCTTGCAAACGGCGTTATCCGAAGCAGTTTGATGCTTTTTTGCATTGTCTTCGTGGTGTGCGCTTGTGCTAGGTTACTTGGATGATCTCGCGCGAAGCAACGTCGTTTTCTGAGTGACTTGTTGTAGTGAAGCTTCCAGCTCCTCGTAAACAGGATCGTAGGATGCCACCGAACAAGAGAACCTTCGGGAACACTGTGAAACCGCATTTCCAGTAAACACGTGCAAGTTAGGTTCAGATGCTTGCGTGCTAGTGATACTTGCTTTCTAACTAACGAAGAGAGAGCGCCAATAGTGCGGTTCGTCTTATGAGCGGTAATGCTCGTCAAAGAAGTTGGTGCACTGAACTCCTTGTTTTCTTGCAGGAAAGAGGTTCTGGAGCCATAAAACTTGAAAAGATGCTGACTATCACTGGATCTTGTTTACCTAGGTAAACAAGTAAGCTTTCTTCACATCTAAGTCATGTACAAAATCACTTCGTTCCTTTTTTGTCCTTACCTCAGTGTGGTATCCTTCCACAAACCAATGGTGTTACAGATTCTGCTATTTGTTTTGATACAACAGATTGAACTGCCCCGCCACGATTTGTAGTTGATTTCGATGCGTTTGATTTTACCCAGGCAGAATAGTTTTTATGTTGCAATTGATGAAAATAATCGCTGCACTTCAGACGTGCCGGCATCAAAGGCACCGGCCCTGTTGGTGTGACGTGTTCCTGCCTGGTACCGGACGAGTACTATGACCACCGACAAGTCGTCGCCGTTGCCGCCTCCTCTTCGCACTTGCTTGTTGGTTGCGAAAATGGCTGCGTGCTTAAATGTCATTTGGACGGAGCGGATCCTAATCCTGTCGTTTTCACTTACGAGGTAATGGATATGCTTTGCTCTGTGCACAACTTTCTCGTTTTTTTTCTAGTTTGTGTCACAACTACGCAGAAGCGCTCTCAAGCTCAAGGCCGTATTCACCGGTCACTTCACCTCCGACATAAAAATGGCTACTGTCTGCGACAGAAAGCGTATATGTAGTCGCTTCGATGCAAGTCTTCTGTAATACTGTTAAGAGTTTGCAACGCTGATCAAGCATTGACAGTCTGCTGTCCAACATCGAGATTCGCTTCACTTAACATCAGTATAAATTCGGCACTAGAAGAATGTGTACGAAACGTAATAATTATAATATATTTTTACTGTAGTTTTAGTCGCAATTCAAGTAAGAATTAGTTTACTGTCTGTTAAAAGGAATCCTTTCACATAGACACTACGATCTTATCACAGAATATGTTTCGCCTACTACGCAGGTAAAATATTGGGTTTAAAAAGTGATGCAAGTCTGTAGGTGTTTAATTTCCGGGCACCTTGGAACATAATACAGTGAAAAACTTGTGAGCAAAACGTGGCGAGTTGGGAACATTCGACAGTTAAATGAAGAGCAATACTGGTGGATAGAGATTGTGCTGCTATCGCACGTTTGTTTCTGATATAATAATATTTCTACTGTAGAGACATGTTGGGCCCGTGTACTCGATCGACTGGTCTCCTTACCATCGTCACCTCTTCCTGACTTGCGCCACAGACCAGACGTGCAGGTTGGTGCGTTGCATTTGGTGCCGGTTCGATACATGCTTTCCCGCGCATGTTTGGTGCCTTACAGGCATACGCCGCAGACACCAAAAACCTTCCCTGTAGCAGCAACACTATGGACGAATGTCTTAACATTATTGCTGATATCTGTTTCAGTGCTGAGCTTAAAACATGACTGGTCCTTTCGCAGTTCTGTATTTAGCAGCGGTGTCTTCAGTATTCTGGGTGCGAATAATTGACTGCCGTAAAGTAGCTGCTCATAAGCAAGTAAGAAGTATTTTGGCTTTGAAGTGAAGACTGCTTTATGGTATGACGATGGCTGCGATCGGTCCAGGTCGTAAGTTCGGGAAGTCTTCAGCGAGTTTCTCGCTCCAGCACAAGGCAGGATGACGATAGCAAGGATACGCCGGAGTCGCACATATTTGGGGTCGTAAACAAACAAAACCCCGTCTGTCGTGACTTAATTCAAATTAACTTAGTCTTGTGATTAAGAGAGAATGCGAAGTACTTCATTCAACGGTTTTGTTTGTCGACGCTCCCACAGCGACCGTGACTCAAACAAACTGAAAAGATCTGACTGCATCTTGTGCTGGCGAGCACAGCTGGACAGCGCACTGATGGTCGCGCTCTCAAGCTGTTCCACAGATTTCGCTCGTGATAAGACCGTAATTTGGAATCGTAGTCACCCAGCTGTTGCAGTGCTTCAAAATTTGGTCCGCTTTACGTTGTCCAGAGTCTACCACTCGCTGCAGGTCGCGCCTTTGCGACAAATCCGACCCGAGGAGGCGGTTGGCGGGCGAATGGTCAACTACCTGTACAGCGCTTTTTGGTCGCGTTCGAAACCTGCGTTGTTCTATGTTGCTGGGTCACGTGGTCGAGTCGAGGCTTGTGACGTGACGACTTCGCGCGCCGCTTCCTTCTGCGACGTTACCGGGTGAGAACCGCACTAAGCTTTGTCTTTACTCGCATGGCGTGCTATTATTGTCTTCCCGTCTCCTTGCACACTGAGCTTTCTGTGCGGTAGCGGTGCAGTTGTGTTGAACAATCCATGTCCGCGTTAAACCTGTGAACAGCTGCAAGTTCGTGCGCTGAAACGGTTCAAATGTCACAAATTTCGCATCTATCAAAGAAATTGCTGATTTCTTGTTGACATCGTGCTTTGTATGGGAATGTTCATGCGTGTGCAATTTCCCAGTGTTAATATCCGAATCCGTAATAAGCAACAGCTTGCAAATGAACGATAAATAGCTTTATCCGTGCCCTGCTACGTGCTTTAGTCCCGTTTTGTGCACTGACTCGATGACCACTGAACTTAAGACTGACGCTAAGCTTTTTCGCAGACCTGACGGCAACCACCAATCTGTCAATCACATGCAAGCTAACACTAAGCGACCTCATGTGTTTGCCACTGCTTCTTCCGCTGTCCACGTTTGGCGCCTTGGAGCCGGTCTTGTCGAAACAAAAGGCAACGATCAGGAGGAATTGCGAGCATTAGATGCGATCGCTATGGAAGCAATGACTGACGAATGACCTTGTCACTGTGATTTTATAGATTATTTTCACAGCAAAGAGTATTAATGTTATAGCATCGTTTTTACTGTCGCACTTTGCAATACAATGATGTTTATTTTAAGAGCGCTTGGTCTGTGATGAAGAAAGGAGCAGACTATAGTTAGAACAGTGTTTCCCTACCCGAGTCCGTGGACTCATTTGAGTCCGTGAAAAGCTCTGGGTGAGTCCGCAAGCACTAGGGGCAAACAAGTTTGCTGTAATACCCTCACACCATAATAACTGTATCAGCTTTATACCATCGACGTTTTTGTTCGTAAAAGTCACAAATTTGCTGTTCCACAGGATTTATACTTTTGAGGCAATGTGGTCCAGTAGCATAAGCTTAAAGATGTTATAAACTGCAGTTTGTTTTGCCGTCTTAGTTTATAATTGCTGAACGAAAGCAGGCGTTTTGCGTATAACGACAACTATTTGAAACTTGGGTTTAGTTCAGTCGTGGTAAACGATGAAATCCAGCCACAGTTCGTGTTATGCTTAGAAGTCCTTGCTCACGGATCTCTCAAAGAAGCTTAACCATCGAGTAAAGTATGTTGGCAAAAGCCTTGAGCTTTTCAAAGAGGAAAAACACCGGATAGCGTGAAGTCATATTTATCGTCCATCTACTTCAGGAGTAAAAACCTACTCCCATAATAAAGCAGTGCGTGCTTATTTATCTGTTGCTTGGAAAATGCAAGAGCAAAACCGCCTTACACAGCAGGAGAGAGCTTGGTCAAACCAGCAGCCGTGAAAATAGCCAGGATAATGTGTAGCGATGCCGCAGCTCAGGGGTGTGGAACCGTGCAGCACTGCCGGGCCAAATGCACATAACCAGATTGGTCCACGGGCCACGGCTGCATGTGTCAAGCTCTGCGGATTAGACAAATCGCTAGCCGCCCACTGAAGATTGGCAATACCCTCAACCTGCGTTCTCCATGTGTTTGTTTGATTAAATCGCCATTGTTCCACAAGGTGTGGACAGCATAGCGGCTCAAGTTCACATAATTGCGGTTGGGCGCTGAGATTGAAGAGTTCTGTCGCTATTTCGTTAGTTAAGACTAGTCGGGTTTTCCGAACGTGACCAGGCACAAGTGCAACCTCGCCCAGGGCCACGATCTGCTAACACGCCTGATACTTCCTTCAGGTCAGTGGGCTGACAATAGATTTACAACCGTAATGCTTGTTTGTGGAGCAATGTGGTTTGGATAAAGTAAATATCAGGTGCGGGTGAACTGATGTGGTCATAACGGTAAGTAAACAGCATACTATTTTTCTTTTTTAAAAATTTAGGTTTTTGCCCCGCGGGCCACAAAACTTCAGTTCCCGGGCCACTTTTGGCCCACGGGCTACAGGTTGCACACACCTGCCGTAGCTAATAAGTTAGCTATGGTTTTTCTTTAGAGCACCATATACTGGCGCATCCAAGAACTCTCAGTCGATATTCTGAAACAAATTATTGCTGCTGCAAAGCGAAGAAGAAATCTTATTTTTGGGAAGACTGTTGAGGAAGACTGCAGATTTAGGAAACGATGCACAGTTCATGGTGTTCGTGCGATATTGTGCGACTGAGGACTACGTGGAACAATTTCTCTTTTGCTGTCCACTTGCCGAACATACTACAAGAAAAGGGGGCAGGACACAGTGGACGTTTGTTTCATTTGAACATCCGTTGGCTCATGAGGAAAGATGTTGGAGAGAGTGGCCCACGCAATGGCACCGGCGCGTTATTAAAAGAACAGAACCATAACTTTGCTGAACGATTCATCGACAGCAAGTTGATTGCCAAATGTTCGTAGGTGACTTTTTGTACGTTTGAATCAGCTAAACAGCTCCAGGCACGGAAAAGGCAAAATACTTTTAGATGTGTTAGAGATATCGTCCCATTTAAAAGTAAAATACAGTTGTGGATCCATCTAATTGAAAGTGGAAGGATATCTGCGTTTTTAACATTAAACGCGTTTGCAGAAGAGGTAGAAATTGATTTACGCTTCATTGGTCAAATCTTTCTTGAGCGCCTTACTGCGTCTTTCCGAGATGGATAGATATATCCCTTCTCACAATTACATCAAAAACATTTAGCTGGGTGCGAAACTCTTTGAGGTGCCAGAGCGGCAGGTTCATTGTGAAGTGGATTGCATTGCTGAACAGCAGATTGAGCTGCAAAGTCGACAGCTGTAGAGTCAGATTTAATTTTGAGTGGATGTCCAGACAATGGAACCACATCTCTCTGATCTGTGTCGGCAGGCGACAAAAGCTCTTTTTCTTTTTTCAACTGCATACTGCTGTGAAGCTGTTTTTCAACGATATAATTATTTTTAAAACCATGGCATCGATACCAACTTCAACCAGAAGACGACATCAGGTGTGCATTGACGACCACAGGTCTTTATTTCAACAAACCTGTGAAACAAACTCAGAGGCAAGATTCTCATTGCAATCTGTGAATGTGGGCGATGAACCGAATTATGCGGGCGATGAGTCGAAATAACACTAGTGGTTGCATCATTCTCGTATACTCTTAGTCTATCTTGAGACCACATAGATTTATACTGGTCCGAAAATAGTCCTTGTCTTGAAAAGGTTGAGAAACACTGAGCTAGAATAAACAACTTTTAGGTGCTGAAACCTACAAAATGGAGTTTTTAAAATTCACTCTGCTTTGTTAATTTATTGTATTCTGAAAGATTTTATGCAGGAGTTTCTGCTTATCTCACCGAATGTGGAGCTGTTTCGGGGCGCCGTTCGTAAAAAATTATATCAGACAGATTTAGCACAAAAACTGCTATCTGTACGCAGATTTAGCTATCTTTGCGCAATCTGTCCGATATAGTTTTTTTACGAACGGCGCCCTATAAGCTGCACTGACGTCATCGCTAGCAGGCGTCACGCTGATCAAACAAGCACTTCGATGTGAAACGAATTAGCAGGTTTTTTAAAGGAAAATGTCAGGTACCCGGTATGGACCTGCAGGGACCCGATTTCTCTGATTCTAGTAACCCGATTAGCATCCTGTTTTCACTGCTTTTGGTTTGTTTTAATTTTTTCTCATCTGTTGCATAATGCTGCTGCCGCGCTACCAACGGAACCCTGTGTCGTGGAACCTACTTTGTGAAGCAAAACGCAAAACAAGGTGAGAGCTACTGCAATGCGAAAGTGAGAAGAATGCTCTGCTAAGCAGTGCTCGTGGAAATAGTCGCTGACTGTTAGTTTATGGTCATGATTAACGACTGGTGGGAGTGATCGTTTAGTTCGAACAGGCTTTTTCCTTTTCCTGTTTTGATCCTAAGCTTCGAGCAGGTCGTCCCTGAGTCGGGCGACTGAGAACTGCTTCACGGGAAGTATAATAACCTTGCGTGCGGCAGTCGCAACGTAAGTTTTTGGCTGCAGTGTGGTTTGTGCAGCGGTTACTGCTGTGATTTTGCGGAAGTATCGGACGTGCACAACTGACGAAAATCCAGAATTTGTTTTCGTTTTGTTGAGAGGTCTTTGAACCAAACCGATGTGTAGCTTTAATCATTGTTCTTTTAAGTGTACCGTTATTTTCATGAATAGATGCAACTACCCTACAGCTATGAAAGGTCTTCAATAAATTAGAGAACCATTTTAAGTCCTTGCCTGAAAGAGTGGTTTTGAATTTAGGGAAAAGAGATTTGTCACAAGTTTGCTGTGAAACAAATGTTCTGTGTTTACAAGCTGACTGCAAAAAGGATATTGACCATACAGTGTTTAAACACGGAAGTTACTGGAAGTGAAAATACTTTTGATTACTGCTGAAGTAGATCAAACCGCGAAATTTTAAAGTAGATGATATGTGTAGATTTAGAAACAGAAAAATGTGCAGAAAGTACAGTAGATCTGTGCCATTCAAAATGTGAGTCGGCCAGGCGAACTTGAAGAACGGAAGCTTGTTTTTCGACACAGAAAATCTAAAAAGTGAGGTGCAGGCAGCAACTGCCAGCAAAGACTAATTCTCCACCTTTCATACGGAGAATCAGAATCTAACACTGTACTATACTTTTTACACGCTGTTGAGCAGCAAATGTTGCCTAATTGAAAACCCACTGACATGCAAACTAGGCCGTTGCGGCAGATGTGACATAAGAGCAAAGATCCTGCAGCACAGCTTATTAAGTTGATTGTTTGTATGTGGTACCAGCTAAAGACTTCCACACAATCCACTGCATGCTTGAGACGCAGGGACAACAACGCCGGAGAAGTGGAAAAGGGAAAACTTGTAGAAAGCTACCGGTAATGAACAAAGTTGCTAATCGGTGTGGGCCATTTTCAGTTATAATGTACATTGTTACGTTCCATTTTCAAGCTCCAAAGTGTTGACCATTCAAGTGTCCAGTGCAATAATAATAGCGAAGTAGTTGTTACAGTAGTTGATAAACACAGTCAACACAGAGAGGTGACAAACACTGAAGCAGCGACCAGCTTCAACCAGGCTCGTAACCAGCTTGGGACATCAGGGGGGCAAATATTTTTGAACTATGTACAATAGTTTCAAAATATGTCCAACACATTTTTCCAGGGGGGGCGAATATTTTTCTATGTGGGGCTTGACACCCCCTGCGCTCCCCATGATTACGGTCCTGGCTATAACTGCATTCATCAGGTCCATAATTCATCAGGGGGAGGGAAACTGACCCCACCGAAAGTTTTAAAAACGTTTTGAAAGCGCCACAAAAATTTTAGTTGTTAGGTAAAACAGGTTACAATCATTCCTTCCAGAAAAAAAACTGTTGCGGACCTGGCATTCACTCGTCATCAAACAGGAATCCGGCGGTCGGAGAAAAAAAGACGACATTCTAACATAAGGTTCAGATGTAAACGGCGAAGCAAGTAGGATGGGGTGCTTAGTGGCGCACAAAAGCATGTAAACTTTTTTGATCAAGGTTTCAAATGTTTTTGCGAGATATTTAGCTTGAGAGTGACAGACATTTGTTTTCATTAAATTTAAAGCAAGGTTTGGCGGTTGGTATTTTATTAATTTTTGATAATCACCTTTTTACGTATTTGGCTTGCACACATCGTCGACATGTGTGCAAGAAAATACAGAAATCATGAGGCGCCACGAAGCACACAGAAGGTTTTGGTTGCTACGAAAAGGCAATACTGAAAAAAAACAAAACAACGGAGGTGCTTTTCATAAGAGAATCACAGGTAATTTTATGGTTTATCAAGACCGACTTCAAACACATTTATTGCAGCTATTCGAGCTCCCATAAAATTCTGAATGGTTTTCCGTAATTTCTGCTATTATTTGAGGTCAACATTGTTGCTGTGCAAAAGCAAGCATAATTGCTAACATTTCTTTTATTTTTTACAAGTTTCCAATGCCCTCAACTCTTCTACTGCCGCCCTGCTCTCATAGGGGTACCCAAAGGGCTTAGGGGGCCATGTCACCCCCAATTCTAAGAACATATAGTATTTTGTGCTTTGAGAGGGAATTTTCCAAACAAAATAGTGTTATTCGCCTATAATCAAACATTTTGCCCCCCCAAAATTTTCGGTCTGGCTACGACACTTCCTGCCCTACCGCTGTTCCGGCGTCCCTGGCCATGCCCACTCCCGAAACAAACTTGCTAAGATTTTTACTGGTGTTTTGTGTCAGATTTCAATTGTTAGAAAGACGACGGGGAAGAAGACAGATGCCTTCACGTGGCCCTCCATGTTGCGGCATTTCTCGAAATGCTTACTAAATCTGTCAACTTGAGAGCAACTGCTGCTACCCGTACTGGATGTGTTCGGCAGAGGATGGGTCATCAAACGGCCAGGGCGCGGCAGCAGAAATGCTGCCGAAGACCTACGACCCAACATACTCCAGCTGAACACTGAGGGGCTTACTGCAGACAAGATCTCTGTCATTGAGAAGCTATCCTATAAGAACAAGCCTTTCATCATCGTCCTGCAGGAGACCCACTGCACAACTGCAGATAAGCTAGTGATTCCCAACTTCTCACTAACTGGGTCAATCCTGAGCAGGAATCACGGCCTTGCCACGTTTGTCCACGAGCGGTTGGAATGGTCACTGGTCGATCAGTCTCCAGAACAATCAGAGACTGAGTGGTTGTGCGTAGACGTCGCAGGATGCAAGATCGTCAACGTCTACAAACCTCCACGCTCGCGACTCGCTCCAATGACCATCCCGACGTTCCCACACCC
>Ga0210059_1014465_pt1 | contig 11655 bp, 4 predicted proteins | sample Ectturendosymbi2_FD_188042 | JGI IMG/M metagenome (GOLD analysis project Ga0210059, IMG submission 188042) | Ecteinascidia turbinata endosymbiont from Florida, USA - Sample 2 (SPAdes) (version 2) | ecosystem: Host-associated > Tunicates > Ascidians > Unclassified | place: Key West, Florida... | reverse complement strand
GCCGGCTTCAATGTCTTGTACTCCGTTCTGTATTGTCTGTTTTTTCAACCTGCGTTCTGCAGAGTGTGTGTGTTCATACTATGGACTTCGTGTCTGCTATAAACAAACAAATAAATAAATAAAATAATAGGAAATCAATTTCACGTAAAACTACGCATCATCAACCAGTTGCTTTCATTTTGACCCCCGAAAATATCAGCTAGTTGCGGACCTGTAGTTGTTGCTTCTGGCATGTCATCGCTCAAGTAGGTGGATGTTTGTGAGTGCTGGGGATTACACTTATGCAGGACTTTCAATTTGTGTGTGTTCACCACGCGAGTTACAATTAACACTAGTTAGTTCCCAACTCGTGCAGGCAGGTCAGCTTCAGGTGGGTTCACGGGACTCTAACACCTGTTAGCAGACTGTACTGCTGCGTGATCCGAAGTTCAGAAGTCACACTCTGTGCGCGAAACTCACACAGAGGTTCCAAACCCTTGGTTCACGAAAGTGAAGCGGGGTCTAAAATTCTACTGTCCCTTTTCATAGCAATTGTTGCAAATGAATTCGTTTCATCCCTTCAGCAGTCAACTTCTTTTTGATATGGGCTTCCATACTTATAATCCTAAAAATTCATTCTTTTCATTGCTGGCGTACGAAACTGTGTTGAACATATCTACCCTGATGAAATAGCTAGATTGTGACGTTTATTCTTGCCCTCGTGGCGTTCCCGGTGTCAAGCGAAATTTCTCACGTGGTCAGGGACTTCGCGTGATAGCACAAGCGAAATTTTTGACCTTTGCAAAATTTATGATCTATTTTTGTATGTCAGTTGTTTCGCTTCTCAGAGTAAGAGAGTCAACTTTGGCAATGAAGTGTTTGATGTCTTTAGCTAAAATAAAACTTTCAATTAAACGTCAGATAGTCCACAATAAGCGACAGTTTGACTTAGTCTTAGACGTCAATTAGTTTTCTTTCTCTAACCCTAAACCAGCTATGTCAAGCCCGCGGCCCAGTCGAAGGTTTTGTGCGGCCCAGTATAGGTGTTCACTGGAGTAAAAGAAAAAGTATCATACATACTGACAACCTGCCCTTATTTTGATAATCTTCAATTTGACATTGTGTTGCAGGCAGACCCGTGGCCACGGGGCAATGCCCCCCTGAATTTCTTTTGTGCTCCTCAAAATTTTTTTCTTCACAAAAAATTTGTTTTAAAAATAATAAAAACAAAATTCGTGCCTCCCTGAAAATGTATTTTGCCCCTCCAAACCTCAAAACCTGGCTACGGGCCTGGTTGCAGGTGGTCCTCAGTGCCACTTTATCATGTGTGTTACCATTGCAGTTATGATTCAAATGCTTTCAGTACATTAATTTAAGCTAAATGTAATTTGCTAAGATCAAAGTTAGTCATTCATTGTGCGATCCTCATTGATATGGCCTTCAATGTGCCGCCCTGGTCAAGACAGTGACGTAATTTTTGGCCTAGTAAGTCATTTGGGTTGGGCATAGCTGCCTTGAACCCTACAGTAACTCTAACCCTCAACCCTGAAGGAAAACCATAAATCCTAACCATAACCCTAAACATCAGTTCTCAGCATGATATCTCACTGAACAGTCACCGGTTGCGAAATGCATGACCTGGAATATTACTCTGCTCATGCGAATATGGCGTGTAATCAGAGATTTCTCAAGTGAGAAATTTCGTTTCACACCGGTTTTCGCACAGCAGCAAGCTGACGTTAGCAAATCAGTAAATAGCCTAAATAGAAATCAGCTTCGTATACATTTGCAGTTTAGGTATTGTAGACATGAGCACACACTTCAAATTTTACGAGGTTCATCATTTGAAAACGGCTAGGCGACATTCACAGCGTAAAAATCTCTAAAATTTTAGTCTACAGCACTACATTTTAGTGCATGTCAGGGGTGTACAGGCTTTTAAGCAAATTTTAAAATGTTTACCAATACGAAAAAAAAGGTTGACAACAACTGTTCTACGCCACCAACAACCAATGAGGCAACTTACTCATGATGTTTTTGCACGGATATGAATATTGTTTTACAGTAATCAAAATAGAAAATTGCTCGTTACCTGTATCTGTTGTGTGCAGTGTTGATATATTTAGCAATTTTTAGCGATAGTACAATCGGCCGTGCTCACTTATGCGCATGAGAGTGGCGAAAATTTGTCCCCCGCCTAATACGCCCATACCCGCTTAACAAGCCCAAAATCGTCCGGCCCCGAGGTGGACTAACGGGGACTACTGCACTTGAAAATTCAAGCTCATAAACGAAAAGAACACTTAATTCTGTGCTTCAGCTCAACAAGGCAAAAATTGTAAATGTCATCCAGAAAATTCTTTCCTGTTTATCATATGGGCAGCTATACGATTCTTTTTCATTATCTCTTGAACTGCACAACAGCAGGGTGTTATATTGGTGAAGTCTTATTGAACAACTTGATGTTTGCTTATGATACGTGTTTTGTCCAGGTGTACGGGGGTTGCAAACTATACTATAGATGTGTGTCAAGTTTATGCTGAGTCGCAAGAAATTATTTTCAATTGCAGCAGAACTGTTTGTATGACCTTTGAGGCTAAGACTGCAAAAAGCACGGCCATCCCATTGCTGACACGTGGAGTATAAAGAGCAAAATATGTTTACCACTACAAATATTTGGGATTCTATTTGTATCAGATATTGAGATTTCAGATGACAAGGACATTTAAAGACAACTGCGATATCAATAGCATGCAGTAAACAAGTTCCGAGCTTCTTTTTATCGATGTTCGAACGCAGTGAAAAATGTACTTTTTCGTTCCTTGTGTACGTCCATGTATGCATCAGAATTAAGATGTGGTTTCAGGAAGGCATATATCCACAGATGGCGTGTGACCTATAACTTTGGTTGCAGGGCTGATTGTACAGTACAATCTGCCGTAGCGAACGAGTGTTAGTATTCATCAGGTTCAATGTGACATTTCTACTTACTTTGAGGCCTTATTGAGAAAAAATGCGTACCTGTTTGGCTGTTTCTTGAACGATGCACAAACTCCAACAGTGTATGGTTGCGCGCTTTGATGCAATCAAAATGTTTATACCGGTATTCGCTCTTATTCTTTGAACACTACAACCGCATTTTACTTTGTGACTGAGTGCCCGGACGTTACAATGTTAGTGTGAGGACATGTGCAGGCCACAACGCATTCGTACTTCACCAGACCTTGGCCATGGTTGGACTCCATTATTCTTCTCAAAAAGTGTCTGTAATGTAGTGCTGTACAGAGTGTTACGAGTTAGCGAACAAATGTCTGTGAATCTGGGGTCCTACCACCAACGCTTTTACAAAACCTTCTGTGTCTGCTATTGTCAATCTGTGTTGTGCAAATAGTGTGTGCTTATGCTCTATGGACTTCGTGTCTGGTTCATATATTAAAATAGATATCAGTGAACATTATTTTCAAAATCATTATAAGCTTATTGGCAAATACATTTTTGTTATGTTCCTCAGTCTTTTAGTCATAACGATTTTCAGGGAAATGAGCGTCAGAACGGGAGAACAAGGACCCCACGATGTTGAAATTTGACATTTTCTCATCATTTTATTGCAAAAAAAGGTTGTTTTCTTAGTTTCGAGTGGTGAAAATATAATTTTACCACTTTGGCCCCCCTGCAAAAATATTTATGGCCAACCCTGGAAAATCCACTATTGGCCCCTACCTCGAAAAAATTCTTTCCGGCGCCCATGTTTAGGGGTACATGCTCATCTATCAAAATGCTGAAGGGGTACATGGCCAGAGAAAGTTTGGGAACCCCTGCACTAGGAGCTGTTATGGAAAAGACGAAGCCACTAATCCAGTCTTTTAGTGTGTCTGAAGGGCCTTGAGATTCTACATCATGAATATTTTAAGAATGAGTTAGCAGAGTTTTAAATAAATTACAGACTTTGTGATTCATTAGAATGAGTATAAAATCTTATCAAAATGCGAACAAAGTACACATGTAATTCGAATAGCTTCTTGTTTTCGTGCTTTTCCAATATTTATACATTTTTCCATGTTTATTGCCGAATCATGGCTGTGATGCATGCTCAGAAGCGTTCTACTTCTGGAGGATTTTCATTGTTAACTGTAAAATTTTCAATAAAAGATTTTCACTGTTAACTGTAAAATTTTCAATCTAGCAGTTAGTTGATTTTCTGTACCCTATGCGTTAAAGGTTACTTCTACTGTGTTAGCATTTGCAGCTACGCATGCTGGTATTACTGTGAATGAATTTTTTACTCACATTTTCTCACTGCGTTTTTACTCATATTTTCTGGATTAATCAAAATGGGAACGTCACCTTACAAATTCGTTTCTGCGAAAAAGTCACTCAGATACGTTTTTTTTTCCGAGAGTATACCAAGTGTAAACGTTCGCTGAATTCCCTATGTGTTTCTTCAGCTTCGCCACTACGCTACGTCCCCGCTTGATTATTTTATGCCTCTGATTGGTTGTTGACGCGATCCTTGCGTATCGTTCCGCATTCCTTTGCAGTGGTGCACGCAGAAAATTTTCATAGGAGGGTTTCATTCAGCATATGGTGATCATTTGTTTTAGGTGTGCGCTGTTTGTGACGCCACAGTTTGACGTCGTATTTCCAAACCAACGTTTTGGCGAAGTTTTTTGACATAATATGCGTATTCTTCTACACGTGCTCCCCGTATTTCATGTGTCATTACACTGAATATAAACTATCAGCGCTCCAGGGAGGATATCGGAGGAAAATAAACTCAACGCTACGACACAGCAGTTTCATATCTGCAAAAATATCAGGCTGCGTGTTAAAACAGGGTAGTAAAACAAACTCATCACTACGTCAGAGAAATTTACAACTGCAAAATGAGGCTGCGCTGGCGTCTTGTCGAATGCGAGCAGTCCAGCATAGAAAAAGTGCAGTTGGTTTGGCTGGCGCACACCCAGAGTTGCCAGATTGGCTTTTTTTAGAGGCAATTGGCGTAAAAAATTTGTTTGGCTTTTTCTTTTTAATATTACATTTTATACCCAGAGCAAAAGACTTACTAACTATTATGTACTGTTCCCTTTACAAAATAAGCAGTTTCGCCCTTGGGAGGTTTGCAGCCTAGATGACCCTCGGTCCTTCGCAGCCTCCCACTCGCTCATGCATTTTATAAATCGATGTACTTGGAAGTCATCGCAGTACTACATTATAATAAGCATGATGACATCATTCATGCGTATGTCTCAAAAGCTTGTTTCGTTAAACTAAATGTATTTGCGCCATCAAGCGTATACTCTCTACTACCGCCATGTATGTATCCTCGTCTTCCTTCATGTATTTGCGTATTCCATGTTACTGCGATGCATGCTTAAATTCAAGCGCCTTGCGTGTGGGAGTGAAGACGTTACTCAATACAAAAATATTTGGATTTTTTGGAGGTAGTTGGCACATACCATTAGGCTGGTGTTTTGGCTTTTCAAATGTCTTGCTGATAAGTGTTTTTAGGCTTTTTTAGACAGTGCTTAGTGTATTTTCTCAAAAGTTATCTGGAAGCCCATAAAATAATGAAGTTGTATCAAATCTGGCAACCCAGAATCCATAATGCCAAAGGATCGAGCAGGGTTGCCAGATTGGCCATTTCATTGCCAATTTTGAAAAAAATTGGCTATTTTTGAAATACACTGTCCATGAAAAAACACACTTGGCTATTTTATGAAATTTGGCCATTTTTTATGTTTTCACACTACAATGAAATTTTCAATGAATATTTTGTCTTTTTTGCACTTTTTGGAGGGACTTCATGTCAGCGTTACAGCAACACTATGGTACTTCAACCTTGCAATTTTTTGAAGTGTGTAGTAATGATTTAACACTTGCAGCCAGCTGATTTTGTACAAATGTTTCAGTAAGTGACAGTCTTATGGATACCATTGGTAGCAGCTCTAATGTTCCCTAATGGTTGGTTTACTGCATGCGCTGGCTTTTTTGGTACTTCTGCTTGTTGGCTGAGTCATATGAAACAATAAACCATTACCATCCCGTTGTATTGAGCCTGATAGTGGACTGATGGGATGCTATGACAGTGGACTGGTGCCCTGTACTGCAGGGCACGACACATCCGGTGTAACAATGCCTTTTTCACACATTTGTAATTGATGTGAACTACATTACATCCTTTAAATCTTTGCAAAATATATTTTTATGTTTGTGTTAGCGTCAACCTCCAAAAATGAAATTTGAAAATCCTGATACTGATCCGGAAACTAGAATAAAACTGTAGTCCTGAACCGATCCAGTTTGTTCAAAATGCGCTGAATCCTGCCGGATTCGAGTCCAAAATTTCGGATCCTGTACACCTCTGTGGACTGGATTTTGGATTTTTTGGATCCGAACTCCGGTTGCATCCAACAGGATCAGGAGTGAGATCTTCTTTCCTCTAGCCGGACCTGGATTGGATTTGGATATTGTCTTTACTGAAAAAAAACTTGCTGGTTGTTTGCTTGACTTATATTTATCCGGACTCAAACAGGAGTCGGATTGCTTGTGGCTAGTTGGAACCGGATGCGGATTGGAATCGGATTCAAAATTTACAAAACGGGATCGGACCCGGACTTTAAAAAATCAGAGTCCGCACGCCTCTAGCCCACAGAGGCGAATGGTTTGGTTTGAATTCCGCTTATGCTGTCATTATTGAAATACGTTTAAAGAAATAAAAAGCTACAATCATCGAATCAAGTAAGGCTGGACATAACACAGTGAACAGTTAAAAAGGTTTTGTCCTGCCTTCTTCATAACAAAATTATCTAAAAATTCATTACAATTTTTTGCCCAACTTTGTCACTTATAATGTACCGAGTGCTTAGTGTTGACAACCTTTCCTGGAACATTGTGACCCTTTAATTCATTTTTGATTCTTTTGAATCTTCAAAAGGACCTTTCGCCCGAGCAGTTAGTAACGATCAAGCTAAGAAATAAGGCTTCGCGTGGTTGGATAAACTAAGAACCACTAATCTTAAGGCATCAGACCCAAACGCGCTTTTGTCATTTATTTGCTGTTTCCCTGTCTCGTTGGAGAAGAGTTCTGCGGTTGCCAGTTGGCAAAGTGACTTTTGCTTGCTATTCAATATCATCAAGATCTTCTCTGATTTGCTTAGCATGGGAGCAGTACAAACTTGCGCAATTACTCCATAGAGATCTGATTTCTGAATGACTTTACTGAAGAAAATTCAAATGGAAAAAAATCACATCTGAAAATACCAATTGAGCTTTAAGCGATACAAACGCTGACAAAACTACTGTATTGCTCAGTCACCTAAGAAACAACTCTGCATTTATTGTAGGATACTGCCGCTAGCCCTACAAGCAGCTCTTATCTACAGTGCAACCTTGCTATGATCAGGTGCAGTGACGTAACTAGAGGCTTGAGCCAGTGGGAAACTTAGCTGAAGGGAGCCCACTGGTTAACATTCAGAAAATAGTTGAGAAACAATAGCAAATCCGGTATTGAACCGCTATACAAAAACCCGAAATCACCGAAAAACGCAAAAAAACAACAATCTACAGCAGTGTTTCCCAAACTTTATCCACCAACCGCCCCCTTAGGGTCGCCAAAAATTTGATAACGCCCTCTATCTTGTGCACACAGTTATGCTTTACTATAGCGTTTGATATATATGATAAATTTACGCAACTGACATGTAAATAAGAAACACACATGAAACACAAAAATACATTTATTCTGTTAGCGTACATAATCAACATATCATGTATTCTCATCTTAATGAGATGGATGCGCCTGATGCGGTGATACCAACTTCTCAGTTTCTGGCTTCAGTGCAGTGAGGAAAAGCTTTAGGTCCCCCCGATTTGTGACAGCTAGTCTATTCCTTTGCTTGCAAAGAAGTTGGGAAACTGCACTGAACCCTTTCTTAACCAGATAGGATATTGGAAAAGCTATAAAGTACAGCCTCACTTTGTTCCACACTGCTGGGTAACATTCACGGACAGCTTTCTGCAGCCAGAAATCCTGGTAGGAGTTCGAAAGCTTTGGCCTCAGTTCAATATCATTTCGGAGTGATATTAGTTCTTCTTCTAATACACCTTCCCCTTCCAGACTCGACTCATGCTGTGGATCTCTCACCCACTCAGGCACCTTCAAGGAAAAAATGTCTTGAAATCTACGGGTCATGTCCTTGTGGAGCTGATGTAAGTGTGAGCAGTATTCTTGCATACATCATCTAGTACGGCGCGTTCTTTGTCAAGCCCAGCCAGGCTTGGAAATTGAAAAAGCTCATGACGACATGCGCTTGTAAAGTTCCAGCTTGGATATGACTGCTAGTACAGTTGACTTAACTTTGATCAGATTAACAAAGTTTATCAGTTGTAGATTTACCTCATTAAACTTCATGAGAATGTCTGACAGATAGGCAATGTCAGCCTTGATGTTGATTAATTCAAGGCTGACGCTATCATCGAGGTCTTGAAAATATTCCACTACAGTGCTTAAAAGTGAGTAGAAACGCCTCAAGCAGTTTCCCTTGGACAACCATCTAACTTCTGTGTGCAGCAGTAATTGCTCAAATTCCTCATTATTATCAGCACATGGTTGTCGGAATAGCCTAGAATTAAGAGCACGTGCTTTAATTGTATTGACTGCTCTTATAACTGTGTTTAATGAATCATGAAGGCGACCACTGATATTCTTTGCAACCAGGTTCTGTCGATGTATTACACAATGTACTGTCAACACGCCAGGCACTGCCTCCTTCAGATGTTTGATAAATCCTCGATGACGACCCAACATAGGTGGTGCTGCATCAGTTGTACAAGATACGATATTAGTGATTGGGATTTCTTTCTCATTGAAAAAGCCCACAACTAATTCGAAAACTGACTCACCTCTCGTATGTCTTTATAGTTCTTTAGCGAACAGGAATTTTTCCATCAAATTTTCATCTTCCACAAACGAACATAGGCAAGAAGCAATGATTTCTTGTCAGGCAGGTTGACTCAACTAACTGCAAGCTGAATTACAAAGTCTGTAATCCTATGGTTCTGTCTTCAATGCAGTTGCAAAAAGTGTCTGTAACCCTGTGATTCCGCCGGCTTCAATACCTTGTACTACGTTCTGTTCTGTCTGTTTGTGTCAACCTGCGTTCTGCAGAGTGTGTGTGTTCATGCTATGGACTTCATGTCTGCTCACAAACAAACAAAATAAAAAAAATCACGTAAGCTTAAACAAGACGTCGAAAGACTTTAGATTCAGAACAAAACTACGCAGCGACCTCCAACCCATACGTTGTCACAATCGTAGAACATTTCAGTCTTAACGTTTTTTCCTATCGCCCCTTGTCTTTTTACCGCCCCCAAATCGCCTCCTTGTCTTCTTACCGCCCCCTAAATCTCGCCAACGCCCACTGGGGGCGGTAGCGCCCACTTTGGGAACCACTGATCTACAGAAACCAAAAGAAGAGTAAATACCAAAATACAAGCTAGGCAGGGGCCAGTTTTTACATTTAGCTTGTCAAGGGTGGCGGATCGCACCCCTGCCACCCGTCAGTTATGCCACTGATCAGGTGCATTTCAAACATGAACAGCCACAAGTGCTTTTGATAGAATCACACGAAACAATCGGTGCGGTTCAGCAATCGCAGGGCGCAGCTAGCGTGCTTTGAGTATATCGACACAATAGCTGGCATGCGGCTTGACTAACGGTCATATCGAGATTCATAGAAACTCATTAGAAGACTCTGGCGTTATCACCACGAAAGTTGAATAAAACTAAATTTCGTGAATGATGATTAAGACCAGAGTTTTTTAAAGGGAAATGTTAGGTACCCGGTATGGACCTGCAGGGATCCGATTTCTCATATTCTAGGGACCCGATTTTCTCTGGTTTTAGAGATCCAATGATATTTTTCTCTGATTCTAGGGACTTGATTTTCAATTCTAGGGACCCGAATCGGGTCCCTAAAACACCATAATAAAAACTGTAGGACATAACTTTTTGAGGACGGTTAATCTAAATGATCATATACCCGCCATTGACTTTATGCGTACCACAGTTTGTTGGAGTACCCCTTAGATCTTGAGGCCCTAAGCTTAAGCCTATATAGCCTATAGGTAAATCCGGCCCTGTAACTTGCCACTTATGCTCGTCAAACATAGCATCAATAGACAAATTATTTATAAGTGAAACAATCAAACTTTTCAGTAAACAAACTTTACTCCTCTGCCAAATGAGAAAAATACAGTAGCATTTGCCTTCTTAAAAATTCTGGTGAGTACTTGGAAAAAGGAACACATGCATTACAAAGTACAATGTGAAGTGGGACTAGAGGTTATTAAAACTGACCGACCCTATGCCTCATAGCCTAATAAGATTTGCTTTAATAATCACAATCAGGTAGCATAACCTGCAGGGGTGAAATTAAAGAATCATGGTGTTGACAAAATGTAACACCAAGTCAAATGCCACTACAACTAGAAACATGATTTGAGTCAATTACAAACATAACAAAGAATGGACTTGATTTTGGATGCGGACTCCTGCTGCCTCCAACAGGATCAGGAGTGAGGTTTTCTTTGCTGTAGTCGGAGCCAGATTTGATTTGGATTTTATGTTTGCTGAAAATATGTTACTGGTTCTTTGTTCAACTCCGGAGTCAATCAGGAGTCGGATTGATTGTGCCTATTTGGCAGTAGATCCAGAGCAGATTCGGATTCAAAATTTCCAAATCAGGATTGGGTCAGGACTCAGAAAAATGAAAATCCGCACACCTCTAGTGAGCATTAGTGTTGAGCAGATCGGAGATTTTTGCAATCCCAATCCAGTCCAATATTTTCATTGTGTAATCCAGTCCGATCTTAATCCGGTAGGAGTAAAATCCTCTGATCAAACATTTGACTGGAGTGATCAAAGCTGTTTGGATATCCTAATCTGATGTGGTAAAGTTTTTTTTGAAATCCAGTCCGATCCGGGTCTGGTACTGAATTGCAGAATCCGGTTGGATCGCGATCAGGTGTCAAACGAAATTTCTGACATGCAAAATTTCTGACTTCACGCCATGTGTGCATGCACAAAGTAATACTCTACATATCAAATACGCGCAGAAAACTGATGATTAGGGCTTAGGCTTTGGTGTTCAGGTAAGTGTGTCGGGCTAGAGTTTGGATTGTTAGAAATAGAAAAATATTTGAGGTCAAAGATAGGCATACCATACGTCCTGTTTTAGCCGGGACAATCCCGGTTTTGAGGCCAATAAAGTGCCGCCCTGTCCACACCTCAAATTTGCTTACAATAATTTAAAATGTATAAATATCAACGTTAACTCTGTCAACACTTGCACGGGGCCCTTGGTCCGGGAACCATTTAGATTAAATAGATGAAATAGGCCTAAAACCGGCTTCAAGTTCATCAAAGGTTGTAGGCTTGTTACAAAGATTGAAAACTGTGTGCTCTGATGCTGTTAAGAAGTAAGATGGCAACACCTGCTACAAAGAATGATGTAAAGAACATTTCGGATAAACTTGACAAGATATCTAAGTCTCTTGTTGATAACAGCACCTCGCTGCTTCAGTTAACTGAAGAAATCAAAGAGCTTAGAAGGAGTCAACAATTCTTGTCTGAACAATATGAGGACATGAAGCAGAGGCTACATTCCAAAGATGAAG
>Ga0210059_1014464_pt1 | contig 11656 bp, 5 predicted proteins | sample Ectturendosymbi2_FD_188042 | JGI IMG/M metagenome (GOLD analysis project Ga0210059, IMG submission 188042) | Ecteinascidia turbinata endosymbiont from Florida, USA - Sample 2 (SPAdes) (version 2) | ecosystem: Host-associated > Tunicates > Ascidians > Unclassified | place: Key West, Florida... | reverse complement strand
TTTACACTGATCAGCTATTGTGCCATTGTATTCTCATTTGCTCTAATGTTCGCTAATGGTTGGTTTACTGCATGCGATGGCTTTTATGGTGCTTCTGCTTATTGGCTGAGTCATATGAAACAATAAACCATTCATTCATTCATTCATAACAATGTAAAACCTTCTCACTTACCTCAGAAGATTTATTGACACTGGATGTTTCTCTTGTGCATTTGGATTGATTTTCATCTCCGGTTTGTTACCTCTAGTTTTGTTGGGTCTTTCACACTTCTGATATTAGTTTCATTTCAACAGAAAAAAGGTGTTTAACCTATTGCTTAATGCTCTGTAATCCACATTTCAATTGGAAATGCAGGAAATTGGCTTTATAAGTCAAACTAAAGTCATAATTTGTTAATTATAAAGACAAAGTTTTAAGGTCAAAAAATTGGTTGCCCTACTGATAAGATCTGCTCATTGAATTCGTATCCTCATATCACCACATGCTAGGAATTGTTGTCAAGATAAAAGAAAAAAAATTTGAAGTAAAATTGTGTCAATGCTTTCAAACAACCAATGCTTGTACAAGCTTTAGTTGTTACATCTACAAGACCCAGTGGCAAACAAATGATGAGGTATTGTCAGGCACACCATATTTTGTGATTTAAAACTGGGACGCTTCAGAACAACAAGCCTTGTCAGGTAAATGGGGTTCATATCTTACTTGGAGTATGTGGAGTATGTGGCTATTTTGGATTTCTGTAGAAAACACTAAAATAATGCATTTTACTAAGAAACAAAGCAATATTGAAGCATTTGTGAATCTACACATTCGCCCATTCATAGTTTCTTGTAGACAATACTTTCTTCAAGAAGACTCTGTTCGATTTTATTTTCCCATAAAAATCACAGCAGAAAAAGTCAGTATGGATTTTACAGGTGATAACGACTTTCACATTCTTCTGCTGTTATCAGACCGTTATCCATGACAGAACAAATTATCTTAACAGGAGCTGATGTACCTGGTGTAGGACTATGCTGATTGACTGTATGCCTAACCAGGACTTTTTGGTTGACTCACTGGGACAGAGCCTTTGACCAGGTCACTTGACCTGGGACTGTCCTGGCTAAAATGGGACAAATGATATGCCTATGTATTGTAGAATTTTGTGATGCTTCAAGCATCAAGTTAGTTTGGTTATACTGTTTGATTGTTTCATGTTTGGTATGGTAAAGCTTGTCACATTATCTTTAGAAATTCTTACTTACAGATCATGACATTTTGTTGAATTAGTAAGGTAACTTGGTCATAGCAGCAATGAGTAAGCCACTTGGTGGTCGATCAATTAGTACGCGACTAAAAAATGGAGAAAATCTTGGTGAAATAATTCTCCATTATGAAACATTCAATGCAAAGCAGATCAATGCTAAGTCAGAGGTGAGTTTTTCAGTAACCAGAGATCTTCAAACATTGTGGTAAATAATGATTTTTCATTGCCAAATCTAGCATGGGCCAGATCAGGGGTCACGAACTTTTTTGAAACTGCAAGCTACTTGTGTACCGATTAATGCAAAGGGGTACTAGTTTGATACACACTTCTGAAATGAAACTTTTTCTCAGTTTACCTTCAATTATTTTGGTATTGATATTCTTTAATGTGAAGACATTGATCATGCTAATGTTTTTTTTACAACAGGCCTACGGGTGACCTACATGGTCCTTGTGGGCGACCTGGTGCCCGTGGGCACCACGTTGGTGACCCCTGGGCCAGATGTTTTGATTTCGGGAACTTATTGTAATTGCCCTTATGAGCAGGTCACAACATCTTTACAGATTTTTTAAAATAGTTGAAGGCAAAATTTTGCTTGCAAACATCTGTCTCAGTGGCTGGTTTTGGACCTCAGCTGACATCGCTTGATTTTCGGTTGCTTTAAACTGATTTTCTGTTGTACCTTTCAGCTTCACGTGGCTATTCTATAGGCCATGTGTTGTCAGCTATTTCAACCGTTTTGTTAGCTTTAATAAGATCAAGAAAATTTATATTCTGATTCACTGAGTAGTCATAGATTGATGACCAAAATTTTCTGTTGAGAAGCAGATATTCTTGGAAATGAGTAATCACCACCCTCAAATTGCCTTTTTTGTAACATAGTTTTTTATATGAAACAACTGGTGCTGATGTACACTGTACTTTTATGAGAACTGTGCTGATAACAGTATTTTCAATAACAAGTTTTGTTTGGCAGTCATTTTTGCTGAGGTGGTTTGCTCTTATCATTTGGATACTATGATGCTTGTGATAGCTGAGTCGTTTGCCAGTATTGGTTCTGACTCTTTCAAATAAAATGATTGGTGTAACTGAATCTTTTTTGTCTGAGGCTTATAAAGCAACACGTCATGAGCTTGGCTTTGTGATAAGTTTAAGTCAGAGTTGGACAAACAGCAGCCCATGAGATTCTGTGCCACTTGGGTAAGCCTGATGATGCAAATTAGACAAAAATCAATTGTTTTGTTTTCATCAACCATGCTGTCTGTGTTTTATTATAATGCAGTGCACCCCATTTGACTTTTCTCATGGCCCACTGATGTAACCCTCTGAAAGATTTGACCAAATTACTGGTTTACACTAAAGTTCTCAGGTTTCAGTGTTTTAAGTTTTATTATATTGCTGCAATCGGAAAGCCCGAGCGACATGTGCGCAAAGCTTCACACTGTGGCCGCAAACAACAATAGAGATAACACGCCATGATGACTCTTCGCGTACGCTACTGTTACGTTCACATCGTTAGTGTCACCAGAGATGTCATGATCACTCTAATATTGCTTGTTCGCGTCACATATACGTGGTGTTATTCTTCGCGCACATCCCGTTTGTGGTGAATCACACATACAACGCAACGCCATCAGAGAGGTTGCAACAACATCCCCTCCTTTCTACAATGAACCACACCGATCGCACATTCTTTTTGTGAAGGTTTCACACAGCACGACCTTCACATCCTGGTGAAAGCAGTACAGCACCATTTTGTTGCAATCGGAAAGCCCGAGCTTCATGTGCGCAAAGCTTCACAATGTGGCAGCAAACAACAATAGAGATCACATGCCATGATCACTCTTCATGTACGCTACTGTTACGTTCAATCGTTCACATCATTAGTATCACCAGAGATTACATGCCATGATGACTCTAATATTGCTTGTTCGCACCACATATGTGGTGTTCTTTGCGCACATCCTGTTCGTGGTGAATCACACATTCAATGTAACACCAACGGAGAGGTTGCAACAATATTGCCAGCTGCAAGGATATGAAACCTTTGCATTCTTAGCCTTGACTTGCAATGATGTTAAATATAGGTTCTCACTTTAAATGAGGGATCGGCAACCTTTTGCTAACTGTGTGCCGACTTGAAGTTTTCAAATCAGCCAGTATGCCAACAACAGATGTATTTTTATACAAGTCAAGGTCAATATATACCTTCTGTGTGGATCATAACAAAATCGATATGTAAAACGTTGAGCTTCTGCGTGCCATTAGAAATTGCTTAGCCTGCCAAGTGGGACATGCATGCTGTAGGTTGCCGATCTCTGTTTTAAACTAAAGTAAAATGGGGTTCGAGTGTGTGACTTCGTGAATACTGATTTGTACTTGATTTGATATATTTCACAGTTATGCATGTGGTAGTTGTGTGCTCTTTCACTTTTTACCTGCATTGAAACCACCTTATTATTCATTTCCATTTTAATCACACTTTAAAGGTTTGCTAGAGTGCAGTGACCAGAACGTAAATGCAAACAAATCGTACAAGTAGCAATCTCAAAAGTTGTACTGTTAACTGTGCTAGCTTTGTTTGGTGTAAACAGTCTTGAGTACACATATTGCCTAAACATACTGGATGGCTGTGCAGTGTTTTGAAGAGTTATAATGAGATCCAGCAACAAAATTATTTTTAAGAGTGCAATTGAAGTTGGACACCCGTCTTAATGAATTGACATGGTATCATGCTTTTGAACTTTGTTTGATCAGTTTTTGCTGCAATAAATTATTAAAATAAATGCATTTTCAGGACCTGTGGTTCCACCAACGACTGACCCGCGGCAATGCTGTTCACAACTTGAAAAAAGCTGGCCTTTGGCAGGTATAACTTGTTTTTTTTGCGTAAATTACAACACGATTTCAGCGTAAAGGTGAATGGAATCTCCTGCTTGCTCTTGTTAAGATTTTCAAGTAAGGCTTGCAACCACTTGAGCACTTGTTGACTATTTCCTTTTCGCACTCCGCAGTATTAACATTTAACATAGAAGTATCTTGTTTAAATGATGACAACGCTGTGAAATTTGGGTTTTACCTGTGCTTATCAGTACATCTGATAAAAAGGCTTATTGGTTTGTCACTGATTTGCTTTACCATGTCCGTTCTTGATTTTACGGTTGGTGGTTGCTGGGTATTTTTTGTGAGCGAATTGCTACCATTTTTACTAAATTTTAGGGTTTGTTCCTGGTGCGTGAGAGCATCAATGTTCCCGGCAGTTTCGTCTTGTCTCTCATCCACAATTCAGACGCACAGCACTTCCAAATCAGCACGTCGCCCCATTCCGGTTGTTTTAGTATCGACAATGGGCCACCGTTCGTTGGTCTGGACCAGCTCATTAATTTCTACAGGTAACTTTTCTCATCACCACCACAAATCGTACCGATGTGTACTGTCTTCAGTGACTGGGCCGAATGTCTTTGTGTTATTCTGAAGTGAATCAGCCTGTTGACGCACTTGAAAAACTTGGGCACCTTTGCTGATTTCTATCGCGCACAGTGAACTTGTATTACTTTTCATTTCGAGAGTCTAGCCGTCGACCGTTTCGTAGCAGTGAGATATGAACGTACCTTTTGGATCGTTAACGCTTGCCACAGCCCGACAGCCGTTATGCATTGGTCTCGCAGTCACTGGGAAATTTGAAGCTTCGAAATCTTCACCTTGAGCTACATGATTTCGGTTTTTGAGCAAACATTATGCTGTGATACAAACTTAGAGGTTTTATTTTGTTTTTCAAATTGCAACTTTCAAAGAGACACCAGATAAATGGAACACAGTTAAAAATGTTGAGTCTGGTGTTCGAACCTGCATCACCATGCGCTTGTCGCTTGCTGCAGACTACGGCTAGACGACTATTTTATTTAGCGAAACTGTCGTGCCACTTGCTTTGTTGAAGCTAACTATGACACTTTCGAGTTGTAGGTAGTGACTTGTAGTCCTTCCGACAAATGACTGATGTTTTGATTGTCCACCGAAGCAGCTTGCAAACGGATTTTTGTGCCGATCAACAATTTTTTTTAACTACGCAAATGTGAAAACCGAAATTTTTTTGTGCAGTCCATCGTTCTATCGCAAAGACAGACTTCTGTTGCACTCTGGTGTCAAACAGTGCCAAGTCGCGTCGGAGTAGGGTTTCTTCCTGTTTGCAATAATCACTTCAACGCAGTTGCTAACTGCAAAGCCACAACGGTCTTGTTTAGAGAATGCGTTGCTGTAATAGCACTGGAACAGGGAAATCGTGTTACGTACGCATGCAGCAGGTGACCGTTGTTGCTACAAATTCTCGCAGAATCTCGTTTTATTGAAGCACACGTGATGCTTTGCTTCCGTGTCTTTGAACAACCTTACCGAAGTCTAGTTGCGTAAGTGGGCGTCACGCTCTACATACGGCACGGGTTGATGTCTAACGTCGAAACGCTGTTCTATGAACATTCGAAGTAGTTGTGTAACTCATGTCAACGTCTGTTTGACAAAAAATACGTTGTAGCTTTTGCGTTCGGTTTTCTCTGACGCTCGTCGCAGTTGTTTTCTCTGACGCTCGTCGCAGTTGTTTTCTCTGACGCTTGTCGCAGTTGTTTTCTCTGACGCTCGTCGCAGAGCTTATTTCAGATATACAGACAAACGCTACGTCAAACTGCAGTGGGCGGCTTTTTTTCTGTTAAAATTATGCTGAAGCGGCGTTGCTGCATTAGTCAGCCTCCATTCAAACGACACCCGACTTTAGGTAACACTCGTGGTGATGCGTGAACCCTTTGCAAGTGTCGAAAGACCGGCGCGGCGTACCTCGCATTGCGCCAAAACTGTCGCTATGCGAACCAGTGAAGAGCCGTCGGCGGAAGTCCATCGTTTGATGTTGGCAAACCTTCGCAAGTAAAGAATCTTGCACGTGCATTTTCATAGGGGCGACGGCAGTATGTACACTTAAGCTTGTCACCATGCTGTCCAATTCGCCGAGTGAAGCGCATCGGAGTGTGGTTGGTGCAGCGGAAATGGACTACGCTCGTTGTAAACATGCCATATTTTATACTTATGTCTGCTTTTTATCAAACCTGCCTTCATGCTAGACGGTTTTATCACTTTCCTTGCGACGTTGCCTTTGATTTTTTTTGGGGGGAAGTGGGCATAAGAAAAATACAACTTGATAGTTTTCAGAGGTATAAATCACAGCTGTTACCTGGTGTTAGGCGTGGGTAGTCCACCATGGTCCTGTACATCAAGGATTTCCAATCCTAAGCAGCATGCACAGATCTGATACTTGATGCAGCTACTGCAGCTGCCACAGCGTTCAGTCGTGCGCTTGAAATTTCCTCTCGCTTGTCAAGAGCGCGTGCTGACTCACGTTTAATTTCGCGACTGTCCGCAGGTCTGGACCCAATGGCCTTCCAACTGCGCTTGCTCGGGCCTGTCCCGGTTGCGCGTTGCGCCCGTCGTTGCGGCAGTACGGCGAAAACACTATCATACATCAAGCTATCGACGAAGCCATCGACACAAGCTTATTTCGACAAATTCTTAATCACCCAAAGTGCCCAAACGTCAATATACGGTGAGCAAGTTCAGCTTGTGCCAAACCGCCAAAGCGGACGCACAGACATTTTGCGATTGAAGTTTGTCGCTTCCTGAAAAGCGCAGGCATTTAAAAAAAAACTTCCAGAATTATCAGCAAAAACGCTGCATTAGAAACATTGCCGGAGGTAACGTTTTCTTTTTGTTGTGCTACTGAACTCAATTGCTCTGTTCTGTGCAAAGTGGGTTTTATGCTGATTCGCCTCGATTCTCATGTACAGTCACAACGGTTTCAATCAAGCAGTGTCGCTTTCCTGTAGCTGCAAAACTTGCAGACATGCTTCTCATACTTTATCTATGTAATCCGTAGTAAAAATTGAGTTGCTCTTTTTCTACGAGTAACAAAGTTAAATTGCAAGAGGTTTTTTGTGTGAAGCCCGATCGATGGTTTCGGAATTTGAAAATTAATTTGTTGTGTTTTGAAAAAAGTTTGATTTTCTCCACGCGTTTCACTTCAGTATTTGAGTCCGCTATGCTGCTGAAAGAATATTCGTAGTGTATGTTTCGATCTAGCTTTTTTGGTGAGACGTTTCAGTCATTTGTCCCGTAACAGTATTAAAACTCACCGAAACAGTACTCACTAGCCTACCTTTTCGAACATTATGACTGAATGGACTTCATTTTTTTCGGTCATTTCAAAAAAGATTCGGCCTATGACCGAAAAAATACTCCATGTTTCGATCACTGTAAGTGTAACGAAATATTACTTGGCAGTTTGTCTTCAGTATGGAAGCGCATTTATTTACTTGATGCGATAAACTGTTCCAGTCGTTTTTAATATCCTCTACCCGAGTTTGCTTTCACGAGCAAGCATCCAACGACGCCGTTTTGTGTGCCGGACTTAAACACGTTTACTTGGTCCAGGGCATTTCGCCGATTGTTGTGCGACTCCCGCTTGCTCCGCTTCGCCTGTGGGCATTGCGTGACTTCATCAACAACTTTCAGCAAAGTCATGGTCGCAAATGTCTGAAATTAATACGAAATTTTGGTGTGGGTGGCTGACTCAAAAAGTCGCGTGGTCGAGCTTTCCAGAGTTCCAAGAATAGTTTCTCGAGCAAAAAATTAAACACTTTTGTCTTTTGCTCAACAGTGAGCAGCCCTTTTTATTTCATATTGCCCAACTTTCCTGAAATTGTCACTATTTGCTTATTTTAACGGTGTAAATGTCTATCCTACCATTTTGTAATTCCGGCTTCGGCTACACCATCTAAAAGGTTTTGGCTTCGGCTCCAGCTCCACAGCCCTGCTTCAGTCCCTTGAATGTGTTCATAATAATGGCTACTCACTAAGGTTTGCGTAGTGGCAGGATCAAAGAAAAAAACTTGTAGCGACTGCGGCTTCCACTGTGACTTGATCTGGTTGGAAGAACGATAATCTGGTGTCAGCAGAAGTTATCTGGAAAGCCAGTGAATCGGTAAGAAAGAAAATCGTGGTTTTCAAATCATTCGACAAACCCCACTTTTACCTTTCTTGTAACCCAAAGGGCACAGGGATTTCTAGATAAGGAATCCAACAGTGCTTTTGTGTATTTGCAATGAATTAGAGTCGATAAACAAGTCTGGTGGCACCATGCATCGATGTGTGTTCGACGAAACCACTTTGAAGAAGATGACCTCTTTGAGAATTCCAAAGCGAGCCCGGGCAAGAATGGGGGGTAACTGAGTTTCCTGGTGATCAGCGGATCGCACTTCACATTTCCCCCCCAAGAACAGGAGTGGCCAGTATTTTGGGGCCAGGCTCAGCTGCAGTGGAGAAATATTTCCCACCTGCCTATCGGTCCCCCATACCTAGACTTGATTGCCTTGTACGGCTAAGCAACTCAGTCTGCCCTTGAAAGATACTATTTGTATCATAGCTGGAGCCCTGTCAGGCTTCAACTCGCCGGGCCAGAGTTGACCTGGAAGAGTGATGGCTAAAGGACATTTCAGTCTCCCCCAAAACTGCAGAACTATCGAACGGCATCTCCATGAACGGTTGCGTCATGTCCAGCACTCGATAAATCGCTGGTTGTGAAAAGACCTTTGGTCATAGACGATTTGTCGAAGACAAGCTACTTCCTCACCCGTTAAACTTCGATTTTTTTCCACGTATGTTCGCAGAAACCTGAACGGACGGACGCCTCTACACGAGGCGGCCTCTCTCGGCTTGAATGATTTGATTTACGAACTGCAAGACGCCGGCGCAGACGTTCGTGTGCGTGACGCAGATGGAAATTCAGCTTTACACGTAAGTCGGGAGGGATGGTTCTTTTATGCCGGCTTGTGTTTGAAGCTCTCCGAAAACCGTCGCCCCCATCTTGCGCTACGCGAATTCATCGCGCTTGCTGCGTCGGGTAAGGGCCTTCTCCGACGCGTCACTCATCAACTCGCAAATCACCATCATTCGAAATATTTTTTGTGACTCAAATGATGCTTAAGCTCAAATGAGTGACAAGATGGAGCGCGAAAGAAAGATTTCAACAAAGACAAAATCTGCAGCTTTAATTCAAAACTTGTCTGTGGCCTGTCGCATCCTTTCATGAAGGAATACAAAGACCTTGCTTAAAATCGTTCGAAACGTGTTTGAATGGCATATAGCGGTGTACTGTGCAATGTAAAGTAAAGAGTTCCTCGGACAATTGCTTGCATATGTTAGTGGGTGTGGCAGTCGGTTATTTTTTTCCTTTTATCGCGTATCTCAGGGTTCTCCAAACTTTTCTATCAGAGGGCCACATAAGCTATTACACAATATTTTGAAGGCCGGACATTTCATGTAATGAGATGTTTCTTGGCATTTCACATTCTGCCAAATCAAAATTTTTCGTAAATCATTTTTTATCGACAAAATGCCTTCGCGGGCCCCGGGTGAAATGGCTTCGCGGACAGTAGTTTGGAGATCCTGGCGTATCTTAATGGCGAAAACCAAGGCAACACTTCGTGTTTGAGCCAGAGCGAAAGAAACCGTAGTATCAACATGATAAGCGCTTTTTTGATAGGTACTGGCGAGTCATGCAATTGTGAGATCTAAAAAACGCGTCTCTAGTTTTGCTTCTGCAATGTAGCTGACGATACTCAGGGCTGGCAAAATGATGCTTTCTTAACTTCTACAACTAGCAAATCTTTGCAGCGATAAGACTGTTTTCAAGAAGTTATATTTTTACCATTGGATGCTGCTCGGTAAGTGCTTAACTAATTCATCTGTACTTCATCTGAAAAAGGAGAAAAGAAACCAAAAAAAAGAAAACAATTTACTGTTATTCTGAACAAAGCTGCTTCACTCTTTGCAACCGAATTCTTATCTATGAATGGTTTCTACGTCAAAGATTCTATTTTTAACAGTTAGTGCCACTTCTTACAACCCATCCACTGTTTTCTGCAGCACCTCGTGTACAATTTTTGCAGATATGTGAAAGCATTTACTGGAAACCGTTGCAGGCGTCTTGAGCTGCAACCACACGTGGCTGTTTTGGGATTGCGCTGTTATTTGGGTGAAGTTGTGGAACGGGTTTGTTCAGTCAGTGAAACTGCTTCAAGGGCTCTTTTCAAACACGAGTAATCCATGAGTTGCAGACAGATGGGGAATACCTTCGTTCTCGTAGTTCAACTTGTGCTCCTCTCTCTTCGCAGCTGGCCTGCCGCAACAACCAGCCCGACGCGTGCAAGATCCTGATGAAGTACCTCGGGTCGAAACCGCAAGACCGCTGCTGTGGTTCAGGTTGGGTGCCGCTGCACGAGGCCAGTTCGCGTGGCCATCACCCGTGCGTTGACGTTTTGCTGAAGCACGGGGCGGCGTGCCATCCCAGGTATAATGACCAGGTTAAGTTAAAATATCTGGCGTTTCAATCTTTTGTTCCATGTTTTGTGTTGGGTTGTTTCGTCGCGCTTCTGTTGCTCGAAAGAAGTCGCTTTAGCGAATTCAATTGAAGTCGCTTTAGCGAATTCAACTGGATGTACCATGAGCTTGGTTTGTTGTCGCTTTCGTTGTTTGTCAGTTTACTGTAGCTGTAGTGTCGGCAGATAGGCATTTCAGTTTTTCGGGAAAAAGCGTTCACTTTTCCCGGTATAGCGCGTGTCACTTGCAACTGGCAGTCGACCGGTATTTTTTGGTGTGTGTTGAGTTTTGAGACGCGCACGCAAAGCTCTTGTCTGTACATATGTTTCAAAAGGTTCAACTGGCAAACGTTCACGTACCAAAATAAAGGAAACAAAAATACACCGACGTTTCGGCCATATACAGTATGGCTACCAGGCGTACTGGCGTACCAGGCCCCAGGCGACAATGGGCTGTGTGTTAAGTCGACTGCAGGAAAGACAACATCGGCTCAGGCAACTCGATTGTAAGGATTCAACAGTAGACTCTTATCATAAAATTATTTGAAACAGTGCACAAGACATAGTATGGCTACCAGGCGTAACGTATATATTTGAAAAGGCTCAACTGGGAAACGTTCACGAACCAAAATAAAACAAAAAATGCACCGACGTTTGGGTCAGTCAACGACCGGTCTTCATCAGGGCGCAGAACAAGACTCAGCAGTATAAAAGCGCAACGCAATAAAACGATCTCAGCAATGCAATCAAGACAGCGTGCCCAAAGCACACCCGGGCTTGTAGTTCAAAAGCAGTTACAAAGCGTAAATGGTGTGTGGAAAAAAAACGAAAAAAAAACTCTTTAAAAACGATGAATACTGCTGAGTCGTGTTCTTCGCCCTGATGAAGACCGGTCGTTGACTGACCCAAACGTCGGTGCATTTTTTGTTTTATTTTGGTTCGTGAACGTTTCCCAGTTGAGCCTTTTCAAATATATACGTTACGCCTGGTAGC
>Ga0210059_1014463_pt1 | contig 11658 bp, 5 predicted proteins | sample Ectturendosymbi2_FD_188042 | JGI IMG/M metagenome (GOLD analysis project Ga0210059, IMG submission 188042) | Ecteinascidia turbinata endosymbiont from Florida, USA - Sample 2 (SPAdes) (version 2) | ecosystem: Host-associated > Tunicates > Ascidians > Unclassified | place: Key West, Florida... | reverse complement strand
TACAAGGACGTGGTGTTGCTGTGGTCACATCATGCAGGTAAATTACTGTTGTTTGTAATCGATACTACTAGTAAAGCTTGCACGCATGCAAGACGTAGTCACAATAGGAAAAACACCCACAACCAGTGTTGCCATTTCAGCTGTTTTGCTGCTAGATCTAGCAGACTTTTCTTACTGTTAGCTGGAAATTTTTCAATCTAGCAGCTAGCTGACTTTCTAGCAGGATTTTGAAAAACGTTTAACAGGTTTAGCAGGTAGCAAATTCCTGGCCAAATATTTGTTCCAACCATTTTAGAGATGAAAATATTTACACCTTCTTCATCAAAAAAATATTTACCTTCTTTATGACGCTTTATTTTGGGAAACACAAAGATTACCAGGCACAAGTACTAGCGGGTCTAATCATTTGGATACATAGGGGAAATGTGGGACCATTAGGACAATTTTGAATTTTTGCTTGTTTCAGAAAATTGGCTGATATATTCAACGTCAGCTGATGGTTTTCTTGTAGTTTGGGTTATTCTGCATAATTTAACATAAAACAGTTCAACCGTCAGACATGTTTCGACAGTTTTATTTGCATTTCAAAATTTGCACTGAAACGTCCCATTGGTCCCCACCCATGGGGACATTTGGGACGATAGTGTGTGACCAATGGGACATGAACAAAGTATGATTGTCTCAGGTAACCAAACCTTATCATGGCGCGTTTCTTGATTTCCATTTTAAGAAATCAATGAAATGCAAATTTGCCATGCAAATGCATGGTTTGGTAATCTTTACAAAATTCGATAAAAACTTAATTCTTCTTTGTGATTAATTTCGCATGTTTGATTGGAAAGAAAGGTAAATAGAATCTCGGTTTAACCTGCATGAGTTTCTTGTCAATAATTGCATCCAAAACATTTATACACAGTAGACTGACAATGTTTGAAACGTGGTTTGCATTGCATCTGTGAAAATTACAAATAAATTTCAAAATTCCAGACAAGTGTTTGGTTATTGAGTGAAGTGCACGATGGGGCAAAACTTCAACCATATCACTAAGCTGACTGATGCTATGTCAGCTTTTTCTGAAAATTAGAATTCTTTCACTTTTTCTGATCTCATTATGAATCAAACGGTAAAGTCTCCATGTGCAACAAAATTTGGTGCCTCTTTTCCTAAACTTTTACTACATCATACCAATGTTTCAGTTGTCCTGTTCAGTTAATTGAAGCCATTTTTCTTCAACAAAAGTTGCCCCTTTAGAACTAATTTCTTCATCATCTTCAGTATCTGAATCAAGCAGCATAATATCCTCCTCACTTTTACTTCTGGAGGATGAGTATTTTCGACGTCATGAAAATAAAGTTGTTTTGGGGGGTAACTGCAATCTCTTTTATTCAAGGATGTCGGTTAGCATGGTGGACTTGGGACTTTTCTGTTGTTGCTGCATTTTGTAGTGGAGGACACTTTTGAGTACGGTGAAATAAAATCAGGAACATTTCTGCTCCTGACATTTCTCAAATGTCAGGCGCTTGTGTGAATCTGCTCATATCCATCAGAATACTATTTTTTCTGGCTGTTGTAGAATGTCAGTCGCGACTGAAGAGAGGAACATCTCATATGTGATTAGTCTGGGTTTTAAGAATCAGTGGCGTATCTATGCAAAGTGGCGCCCATGGCAAAATTTAAATGTGAGGCCTGTCTGATATTTAAATATTAAATATAGGCACAATTCTTACGAAAGATGAACCATAAAGAAAATAAATTTTTTGAAACGGAAAATAATGTGTTTATTTTTGCTTTAAACTTTTCAGCAAACAAAATATAATTTATCCATAACGACTACAACATACTGCTATACTTATTTATTTTTATTATGATGAACATCAAAACATTCAAATAATAATGTTATCGTAGTCTATAGGTCTACATAGTGTTGCCTGACAAAATTGGATATATTACCAAAAAAATAAAACAACATATTGCAACTGCAAACGACAATTTTTTTTAAAACGAAACGCATTCAATCTGAATTGTGCAATAAACTATTTAATGCAAGTCATGTATCACTTTTGATCGAAAAACACGATTCCATCGAGACACAAACATATCCAGCCTTTTCCGTTTAAATTAAACAAAAGTGCTAATTAAAACAAAACAACACTTTCCGTGCCTTAATCGATGCAAAGTCGTCAATGAATTCATCAAAGCAAGCTTTTGCTGTTTTATCCCTGTCTATTCTCATCAAAGCTATATCACATAACCTTCCCTGACTTGTTCTTAATCAATGAGGCCCAGAGGTATGAAAGGACCAGCTTCAGTTTACTGAAAGATTGTTCGCAGCTTGCAGTAAATACTGATTATACTGTACAACTGCCATCATCAGCATTATTTGCAAAAAGCCAATCGAAGAATGTCAGGAGGACTTCAGGCCGCGATAATTTTAAGTTACACCACTTGAAAGCAGCATTTTGCAATCTAGACTCTTCTCGTATAATTGCTTGCCATCTTCATCTGAACTGTACACAGCTCCTAAATTGTCACACATAGATTTTAGTTTCTCACAGTCAGGACCTTTTCACAAGGCCCTGGACATCGAACAGAAGGCCGAGTTTGGACAGAAAACGCTAGTTCTAAACAACACTAACAAATCTCTTGCATGAGTCAACATTTTTGCTCAACTACTACGACAACGATACTAACTGCTAATTTTTCAAGGACTAACTAATGTTCTCTACCTTTGTCTTTGGACTGGAGCATTGCATTCAGCCTAATTGTCGGACACTAGTGGCCGCATTAGTTAAAGTCAGGGGCGAGGAACTTATTTATTGTCATGGGCCGCATGAATTGTGCATTAGCGCTGGCTGGCCGCACAATCAATTAAGTACTTCTTAAAATTCTACCTTCCTCTAACTTTGAGAAAGAGTGACTTATTTTGACTTACTATCAAAGTACCTACTGATCATGGAGCTTCGTTTTGACGCGATGTTGTACTCTAACTTGTGTAACGAAAATTCTGATGCGGGCCACATCAAATGTTCACGCGGGCCCCAGGTTCCCCAGCCCTGGTTTAAGTAATTTGTAAATTTGTAGGACCTCAACAACAGTTATTTGCGTAGCAGTCAAATTCTCATAGCCGCTTTAGCCTACATTTGCTTCCGAAAGACCTCAGGTTCGAACATGGGAAACTTGCTTATTGTCCCGGGCGCCATCCAACCTTGTTACGTCCCTGGCATGTGGCGCAAAACAGAGGTTCAAGAAACTATACATACATATTTTAATTTTGTCCAAGCAATTTTTGCGCCCCCCGTCAAAGTGGCGCCCATGGCACGTGCCATGCCTGCCACACCCTAGATACGCCCCTGTTAAGAATGCAAGTGTCTCTGGATGAGGAAGTAATATTTTCAATTGTAAATGACCTTGCAAAGGCCTTCGAAAATAATTCAGCAGCTTTGTACATTAAAATGGGTAGTCCAGGATGTGAAGTAGGTGTCCCAAAGGCCTCACCCCATCTTTCCCAAAGGTCACCAGGCAGCCATTTTGAAAATATTGACTGATCACTTGCAAGTTCTTCAAGTAGTTACATCATAATATGCCATGTGAAGTAGTCATACTTTTCCCCAAAATACGCAACTTTCATTTCACCTCTTTGTTACCAGTCAAAACTGAAACGACACTGACCTCACTTTGTTCACTAAAAATCAATAAAACTAGGTTTTTCCCATTCAAACGTCACTGCAATTGTTGTCTGCAATGAAAACACATGTGAAACATCCAACCAAGATGTCGGTTCCACAATGTGAAAATGAAAAAGAAGTAACCACAGGAAGGTGCTGTTTTCCCAAGTTTAAAATTGTCAAAATGTCCCATTGGTACTACCACTGGAGTTTCTACTATGACGCAGCGAAGCTGCTTCTTCAAAAAGATAATTGCATCATAATAACAAGTAACTGGATGGCTTGGTAAAGCCTAAATATTTGGTTCTGTGCTTAGTGAGCGCATTGGGTTTAAAAGACTACAATGGCAGCATATATTTTTATCGCATGACACATATGATTTTTTCAGGTGGTTCAGTTACGCCAGGAAGTCGTAGGCCTAATGCCTGGTCCATTGATAGTGAGGACAAGACCGAAAATTGATGCACAGCTTTACAAGTTTATTAAGAACTCAAAAATAGCAGTTTTTTCAGCAGAATTTCACTGTTTTTAGCAGGTTTTAGCTGAAAATTTGTGACATGGTTTTTAGCAGGATCTAGCAGTTTTTCGTGATACGATTTAGCAGGTTTAGGTGACAACCATCTGGCAACACTGCCCACAGCACAACTCGCTATGTTCGTTTGTGCGGAGAGAGTGTAGGCCTATGGTATTGCTATAGCTTATGCTTTTGTTGACACTACTCTTAACATTGTTGATTTTGTTAAACAGCAGTGTATAGTATCAGAGTTTCATGAAGGATTTGATGTAAAGCTTTGAGTTGATGGGCCCAGTATGACAAGCGACACGCCTATTGCGAAAAGCCAGAAAGGGATCTCAAGTTGAAAGGCTGGACACAAAACACACGTTAAGTTACAGACAAAAAAAAGTTATTGCAAAAATGCTTATTTGAAATAAGAGCACATTACAATGATTTAAATTTTAAAGAATCATTCTACAACTGCTAAGCACATTAAAAATGCGGCTCCATTTTCATCTATACGTAGTCTGTTTGATGCTGGCTATTCCCGGGTCGTAATGCTAATAGCCCACATGATAGTGTCAAATCTGCAGACTTGAGATTAAGCCTAAAAATCGCTGCACATATTGCTTGCAATTCGAGGCATAAATGATGTAAGCCTACACCACCTTAAAGAATTACTAGGCAGTATATCAGATCAAACGTATTCTTTCTTAGTTTGAAGCTGCATTTTCAAGTTGCAAAAGATAAAGAATACAGGAAGCTTTTTCTCTTCTATTCCTTAAAGCACATGCTTGATATAATGGGCGCAATTTCGTGGCGAACGCGGGGGACGTGTCTCCCCAATTTTTCAGACGGGGGGGACATAATATGCCATGTCCTCCACACTTTTTTCTCTTTAGGTTTTGCAATTGGAGAGGTTTCAAAAATAAAAGTGTTATTTGTCACGTTTTGTGTGAAGAGCTTTTCGTGTTAGATGGTAGGCCACACATAGAAGAGATAACGTTACATTGCGAGGAGAGATGTTGGTGTTGCTTGCATATATTCAGAATGAATCTGTGAATGTAAGTGCTGGAGCAGACTACGTATACAATTACTACAGTATTTTATATAAATTAAATTTTTGCAACGGAATAAGGTAATTTAACCCAAGTCGAAATCACCTTTCTGCAACGCTGATAACTAGCATGTCAACAGAGATCACCCACCGATACTGGTAAAAAAGTCAACGAATCCAGTGAGCTTGTCTCAACCGTTGACTTTTTGTCCAATAAACAGATGCGCAGCTAAACTGGCATCACTGTTCGTTTCATTTCAAATGAAAAGCTACCCAGGGGTTCCCACCTGTGGTACTCGTACTCAGGGCCGGATTAACCATTGCACAAACCTGGCAAATGCCCGGGGCCTCGCCTTTTTGGGGACCTCGCGCCTGGATATCAAAGCACTCCCTTACTGATTTTTCATATTTTTAGGCTGTTCACCACGCGTCAAAATTGTAGAGCTTTTTGATTACAGCGTTTAGTATATAGGTCAGGGAAACTGATAACTTTGACATTTATGGTTTTTGAGTGACTCAAAAAAAGACTCGAAATCAGTGCATCCAATGGACATCTGTAGAAATATTTCCAGGGTGGAGACAACGTCGAAATTTTGCTCATCCTTTACAGGTTGCTGACGATGCAATGCAAATGGAGGTTCACAAAACGCTTTACCCTTTCTACCCCATTAGTCTGTGCGGGTTGAACCTCAATCTCAATCGTTTGTCTTAAACGTTTTCTACACTTCGGCTATCAGAAATGGTTTTCTTTTCATAAACTGCCTAATATCCATTTTTTGAGCACTTTCTACAAATAAGTCATAGTTTAAGAATAATCAACGGCGAGAACAAGATGAGGGCTGAAAAGACACTTTCACAAAACTGTTTCAAGCAATGAGAAGTAGAATTGCAGTGTGTGTTGACAAGACTATCGGACAACTTACTAAAGTTAAAACAACACGCAGGCTTAAAAAAACTGAGCAGATGAATATCGAAAACTCGCGGCAGCAAATATAACTTTGCACTTGGTCCTCACTAAGAAATCAGAAACAAATCTTAACGATAAAGACGTGTTTCCACAAGTCTGCATAGACGTATTCTAACAATAAGCTACGTATTTTGTACTGCGTGACAAGAAGCCTGCATAAGAGTCGTTTGATTTAAGCTATTCACTCGGACATGTTGATCGCAGTCTCATATTAACAATGGATTTTTCAAACTTGTGGAAGCACTGCTACAGATTTACTCATGCTTCTTTTCACACAGTATATAACTATACGTGGCTTACCGCTATCGGCAGTGTCACTGTCTCGCTGCATTTCCTGCCAAGATGTCTGTGTTAACAGTCATATGCAGGGTTCCCATTGAGTGATTTCAAATAAACCCAGATTGCACACCAACATAAACCCGTATTCCTACAATAAAAACAGGGCCATCACCAAAGGGGGCCACTGGTGCCCTTCCTCCATTTAAAATACGTGTCCCCATGTCATATTTGGCCCCCCGGTTGCTGCATACATCCAATATTGTATTTAAAAAATATTTCCCCCTTGTGGTTTTTGGTCCCACGCTGCTGCGAAATCCTGGCGACGGGTCTGAATAAAAACTCAGAAAATTTCTGTTACGAACAAAAACATATGAATGTGCTTATTTAAAAAGATAATCGAATACTGATTTAATTATAGTTCCTCTTTGAAGTTTCCTTCTGCAACGCAAACATTAAACATTTGGAAGACCTTTTTTGTTGCTCTAGACCAGTGGTTCCCAACCGGTGGGCCTTAGGCAGTTTTTAGGTAGGCCATGGCACCATCATGCATTTTGATATGTTTAAATTCACTGATCGAGTAGTGGTCGTGGACCTAAAATATTGCTGACGACGCATTGTCGTTAAGCCGGTTTTCTGTCAAGCATTCTATCTATTTGTGTGTTATAAATTGCCAAACATATTAGGCTACATTTAGTGTGCATAATAGTAAGCTCAGATGCACGCTTTGTGCAGCATGCAACTTGGCAGAACAAGAATAAAAATCAATTCTCAGCTATCAAGGAAGAAACGAAATGGTATCCAGTCTCGAAAATAACCTTTTATTTTCCGGATGGCATATCTTGCTGACATACTTCAACAACTGAATAAAGTTAATCTGAAACCACATGGAACCCTCAGCGCATTCGTGGAAAAACTTGACGATTGGAAGCGAAAAGCCCAAGCAGTAAATTTTGCTATGTTCGAGATTGTGCCATGGCGGCTGTTGATGAAGTCATTGTTGATATAACATCGGAAGTTGTTCAACACCTTGGAGGGCTTCGTGAGAAATTTGTGCTGTACGTTCCTGAAATTTTCAACGCAAACTTGGATTTGATGATAAATCCTTTTGTTGTTCCACTCAAGAATGTTGAAGATTGCATGAAAGATGAACTCATTGACCTTCGAAACGATTCTGGGGCCAAATACATGTTCGAAACTAATAAACTTTGTGATTTTTGCCTGAAGGTGTCTGATGATTATACAAATGATGGAAAACTATGATGATGATGTATTTTTGTCCGCAGACACGAAGTCCATAGTACAAACACACTCTTTCTGCACAACGCAGGTTGATAAAAACGTAAAGAACAGAACGTGTTACAATGGCATTGGAGGCTGCATCACATAGCTGCAGACACTTACTTAACACAACGTTTTGCAACGGCGTTGGAGGCAGAACCGCAGGGTTATGCAAACACATTCTTAACACTATTGTTCGCTAACCCGCAACACTTGGTACAACACTACTGCTGATCAGGACGCTAATTCCCAAACTAGTCGAGGCCAGGTAAAGTACGAATGCGTTGTGACATGACACGCCCTCAAACGAACAAACATTGCAATGTCCGAGCACTCAGTAACAAAGTAAAATGCGGTTGTAGTGTTTAAAGTATAAGGATTAAATACTGCTTCAAAGCATGCAACCATACGTTGTTGGACTTTCTGCATCTTTCGAGAAACAAGTACCGGTACTTGTTTTTTTTAGTAATGCTTCAAACGTAGGAATGTTACATTGAACCTGATGACTACTAACACTCGCTCTCCAAGGCAGATTGTATGGAACTCTGCATCCAAGTCTACATAGGCCACACGCAATTTCTGCATGCATGGCTATAGGCCGTACGCAATATCTGCATGCATGACTTTCTGAAATTACACCGTAATTGTGATGCATACATGGGCGCACAAAAGGAATGAAAAAATACATTTTTAACTGCATTTGAACATTGGGAGGCTTACAGTTTGCTTGCTGCACAATATTGATATCGCAGTTGTCTCTGTCTTTGTCATCTGAGAGCTCAGTATACAGTACAATTCCCAGATACTTGTAGTGGTTAACAGATTTTACAGTTTGACCACACAGTGTCAGTAATGGGGTGACTGTGCTTTTGGCAGTCTTGGCCTTAAACGTCACACAAATAGTTTTGCTGCAGTTGAAAATAATTCCATACGATTCTGCATAAGCCTGACACACATCAAGTATACTTTGCAAGCCTCGTAGACTTGGACTATAGACAAAAATGGCGTCAGCAAACATCAAGTGATTTAATAAGACTTCACCAATATAACACCCTGTTTTAGTGTTGTTTAGTTCAGCGAAAGAAACTCTCAATAAGTTACTTCTTCTCCAGCACACATTTAGTTCAATCTGGATTCTCTACCCTTCTGCACGTGCAAGCAAAATATTAAAACCGATTCAACTTACTCCAAAAGAAGATCTTAGATACGCTTTTCCACAAGGCAGCCAAGAATTCACAATCATGTCGAAAACGTCACACAAGAGCAAATGTCACACTTAAGTTTATCTCGCAGTCTGCTTTGTGTTGCTGATGCTAAGTTTGAATAAAATTTGATGTATTATCTTAAAGCACATATTTGTACCAAAATGAAGACTGAAAGTAGATTTTTCTATTGCACTGTGATGGTGGGCCACGACATTCTGCTGAAAGTGACAAGTGGGCCACTGCATAAAAAAGGTTGGGAACCACTGCTCTAGACTTTTTTCATAACGCTGGCAACATGCTCCGTTTATGATATATTTCACTAATTGTAGGAGTACATTTGTTATTAAAATAGGAAATTTTGTGTAATCTTGAACTGTAACGGGATCTGAAATCCCACAAAAATATATTCCCAATGCTTTCTTCTTCTAATTTAAATTTGTTTTTTTAATTTGTATGCATAGGGAAACATCGAAATTTAAACAATCAGGCCTAACTCTTGTTTCACCAGTTTCTTCAACTGGCATTACAGACAATAAAAAATTATATATATAACCCCGACAATGATCTCATATGAGGATATGAAACCAGTGATTACAACAAAATGAAACCGACTGAACACGTTCTGCTTCATCCGATGTGCGTTCTAACACTACAATATGAAGTTATCTTTGTATTATTGAACACACTGAATTTGCTGATGAATTTATCACTTCAAAAATCCAGATTTAACACGATTTTTCATGATTAAGCCTAGACACCCATGTCGACTAAAAAAAGCAGATCTGGGTGGAAAAACCCCCAGCGGGAGCCAATGGCGTAACCAGCCCAAACATTTGGGGGGGCCAAAATATTTGATTTTAGGCGAAACACATTACTTTGTTTAGAAAAACACCTCTCAAAGCACAAAATGACTATATTTTCTAAAAATTTGGGGGCCATGGCACCTTTGGCCCCCCTGGCTACGCAGATGGTGGGAGCCCTGCATGGTCATTTGCGGAAAAACGCATACTACGTTAACTTGAAGTGATCGTTTGAGGATTTATTGCCGTGTTATTGTTATGCAACAAAGACCCACAGCAGAACAATCCGCCAGCTTGTTTCGCAACCTTCCTCTGCAGTCAAAAGAGCCGAGATGTGCGAACTGCAATCTCATCATTGCATTTTTGAACAAATTAAGTGAATTAACCACATACGAACCAGGCACGTAGCCAGAAATTTTGATGGGGGGGCAAACAACAACGAAGTCTCAACATTTGAATATTCAATGCCCCGTGTTTTTAAAGCATCATCCACAAATGTGCATTTTTCTGGCGCTTTATTCTGAATAATTATGTTCAGATTTATGCCGGCAAATAGAAGTCAATCTTCACTGAACTGACAAGTTTTTCAAGTTTGTTTTTAGTAAACTTCCACGTTTCTATTTTGGATGAAAGCCACCATTTGCTTATGAAACGTTCATGCAAGACCGATGATGAAAATCTCGATGGATTAAGAACAAGATTTGCAGTATGCTTTTTGCAGCCTGTATTCCAGTTGAGCAAGAAGTCATTGTGACCGTCATTATGATTGCGTTTTCTGTATTTACGCGCTTCTGGAGTACACCACCACACACTCAATCAAAGCCGAGTAGCAACTTTGCTTTAAAACACGGACTCCCGAAATTGGTCTACAAAACTTGCGCGCATAGAAGACGTGGATCTTATCCAATTTTTGAGCGACTGATTGGCGTATGCAGCTGATAACGCAAAGGCTAGAATACCTCCACGCGTTTGAAAAATGTTTGGATTTTATTTCATTAAACGCTTCTGAAATGCAAAAGTTACAAACTTGCGTATGTTTCACCCACCCTATACACAAACTGTGAAAATGGTTGTGTTTTTGCGGAAACAAACCCACAAGCGATTCTCACCACGGCTCTAGAGTGAAGTTAATTATACTTGTCGCCGCAGCTTAACACATCGGTCGGCTAGTTGATCTAGCCCAGTGGCTCCCAAAGTATGGGTCGAAACATAAATGACAGTGGCGAAGTGTCATAAAATGGGTCATGCTGAGGCGATCCAAACCGGAGTTGTGTATTTTCAACGTTATTTACTGTAGGATAGGGTTTAACATCAGATGAAAGTTGAAACACTTTCAAGACCTTGTACAGGTCAGACTATGATTATTTGACAAAACTTTTTTTTCGCCGGCAAGTTAAGGTGAAATCATTGATGAAAACGTTAACACTCCACATGATTGTGATTGAACCGGCACAATGCATGCTTAATCGTAACAAATAAATATCTGGAATGAATTCTGGGGTCTCAAACGCACGGGCGGCATGTCGCCCGCGAGGGCATTTTGTGCAGCCCGCTATGCTTTTTGGGAATTTTGAAATAATTAACATTTAGGTTATTTTGTTTATTCACCGGTGTTTAAAAGTGCTCGGCTAGCGTGTCAACAAGTTCATTTTAAACCAGCTATGTTTAACCCAAATGGCTTACTGAGCAAAAAATTATGTCACTATCTTAACCAGAGCCGCATAATGAGTGGCATATTAGTGTGGGTCGCACATTGAACGGCTTTCTTTGATCTTAGCAAACTAAATTTAGCTTAAGCTAATGTACTGAATGCGTTCGAATCTTAACTGCAATGGTAACAGACATATTAAAGTCACGGGCGTAACGAGGTTAGATGTCGCCCGGGGCAAGAAGCAAGTTTGGTGTCTCCAC
>Ga0210059_1014462_pt1 | contig 11658 bp, 7 predicted proteins | sample Ectturendosymbi2_FD_188042 | JGI IMG/M metagenome (GOLD analysis project Ga0210059, IMG submission 188042) | Ecteinascidia turbinata endosymbiont from Florida, USA - Sample 2 (SPAdes) (version 2) | ecosystem: Host-associated > Tunicates > Ascidians > Unclassified | place: Key West, Florida... | reverse complement strand
AATGAACTTTCGGTACAGCATGTGTAAAGTATGGAGTCCTGGTTTTGAAAGTTTGCCTCGGGCACCTAAATTCTAAAATCCACCCTTGCATATAACAAAGAACAAATTTAACACAAAAGGCCGCGAGGACCCCAAAACCGCGGGTCCAACGATGCAGCAATGACGAAAATGTAGAGAAAGATTTCGGAACAGTATCTTTTTCAATTTACTAATCTGCATTTTATTTACTTTAACTGAAGCAGCCATAATTTGTGTAGAGTTAAACAAACCTTGATTTCCTTTCAAAAATTGCTTTAAAGTATCTGGCTGTTTCAGTTTTTGGGGATTTGTAAATTTTTCTATTTCTTAGAAACCTGCTTAAGAATCCAGTTTTCAATATTTGCCTTTCGTCTTTCAAATATGAAGAGATTTTCGCGAGACAGCGAGGTTGCGGGTGAAAGTTATTTCCACATTTCTGAAAGATAGATTAAAAAAGTATTTCCTACAAGCACCAAGCACTCTAATGCAACAACTTTCTGCAAAACAGCCAATTTCAATCAGTCACACAGACATGTGCATTGCGATTGAGCTACGTTTTCAAAATCCTCAACAATAAACACATGTAAAATTCGTTATTTACCTACAGTACTATAGATCTATCAACTTGAAAAAGTTTTCATGTATGTATATGAAAATTTTTGACGAACATGTGTTTTTTCAATCAACATGCAGAAACATGACGGAAACAAACAGATGTAATTTTTGTTGCAATTTACTGCATTTTATGCAGTTTGTCCAAGTGGAATAAGCTGCAACTCAAATTTATTTTTCCACCGCAGACTCAAAACAACTTGAAACCCAATATTTCCATTTCTAAGAGCCTTGAACCTCGATACACTGCTAAAACAACACTTGAATTTTAAGTACAAAAGCCCTGATGCCAATATAATCGCACTGGTGTTGCTGGCATATTACAAACATGGAGATAATATAAAACTTCATGCAAACACTGTAAGTGGCGATGTAAACAGGGATGACAACTGATTATGTTGGCGATTTAGAAACCAACCCAATTTCTTCTTGTTAGAAAGTTTAAACTCCTTCAAGCTTGACTCTAAAATTGTTAGCTCCCAAATACTGTATACTGCTTGAAAGTTCACATAAAATTGTTTTACAAGAATGCAGCTTTTGAAGCTCGACCTTTCCCTAAAAATGTCAACAAACGAAAGAGCGTGACAACAGGACATCACACAAAAACTCCTGAAGTATAAGGTTGCACTGAATTGCAACCTCGTATGATAATGTTTCACATAAATAACATATTTGGATGAGACAGAGGTCAGCGACAAGCAAACCAATAACACCGGAGAACACACGAACCAAACCAGGACAGTTTTGGCCATAGCTGTGCAGCCGGAGCCTGAGAAATTTTGCATGATTGGAGCCGGAGCTAATGTCCATCCATCAAATATATCATTTCACGACACAACAAACAATGATTTCAGTTTTCAATGGACCAAACCATTTTGGAGCCGGAGTCAAAAACTTTAGATGCCTAGAGCTGGAGCTTTTGATGCAAAAAATGCGTTTGCTAAAAGAAACTTTTTTTTCGTGCTAAAGCATTAGCAAAGTCCTCCAGAATCTTATCCGTGTTTACGCCTCTGCTAATTTCGGATTCAATGGATATAATCGCCAAACTATCTAGGCGCTCGTGCTGGATTGATGACCTCAATAATATTTGATTTAGTTTTATCTTAGAAAAAACTCTTTCTCCGGATGCAAAGTCACTGTCAACCGGGGAACAGAAGTGAAAAGAGGTTGCCTCATCATAACTCTACGGGGGAAAATGATTATCGCTATTAAAAGACCGACTAAGCACCACACATTTGCAATTACGAAGTAAACTTTACCTTTAGAAGACAAGTGGCAGTAACTACTGAAAGAGCCACAACTATCGAACCGTGTCTTGCAGCAACTATTGAAACTTGACTTGCCATGTACGAAACCCTTACAACTGAAACAGAAAACAGCTTCAAAACTTAAATGCTCTCTGCCTTAACTAGCTGTTATTTAAAAAAATAGACCACACATTATCGTATGCCAATGACCACTGTTAGGATTCCAGAGCGGATTATGGTTGCGGGTGTTAAAAAGGTACAGTTCACTTTGATTTGCGTTGGCCACGAGCCTTGCGGATAAAAATACTATGGGCCGGTGCCAGCACTACATCAGCAGATTCGACAGAAAGTGTAAGTTTGCGTAGGTTAGTGGGTGGAGCGCGGGGTCCCCGTCGGCGCAGGGCCCAACTGGAATCAAACGTTCCAATCGGCTACAGTCCGGCCCTGATTTCGGATCCTCCTGGGGCTGCTGCCCCCGCGATCCTCCCCGAAGGAAAAGCGGGCATCTAAATGAATAGATGAATGGGTGAAAAACAGACAAGCCTTTACATGTATGAAAACTATTGCTTTATGCCAATGCTCCGGTTTCGCACTGCAAGACAAGTTTGTTGAAAGTTACATCGATAACGAGGCATGTCGCATGCTTAAGATTTACACACAATTTATCTGGATCAACAACTTTATACATATCTTGCTTTGCCACAGGTCTCATATTTTTCTTTTCTGAGCTTTTGCTTTGGTCCACTTATTTGATTACTGTTGCTCAAGTAAACAAGTACTGATTTTCAGACGTTTTCAAAACTTATTCTACTCGATTTCGTGCGATCTTTAACCTTATGGCAGGAACATCATCCGTTGATAAAAGTCTGGTTATGTGAAGAACGGCAACACATTTGTAACTGAACAGAAGAATGTTTTGTTTTTGATGCAACCCATTGTTCAGTCTTATCAGCCCGTGGTCAAGTGGTTAATGCGTCCTATCGGTGCTGGTAGGTCTGGAGTTTGACTGACTCTATGCCTCATCTTACGTACATGTTGCTGTAGCTTGTACTCCATAGTACGTTAGAAATCACCAATTGCAACATTCCGCACATGTGATCAGCTAATATAGAAAACGTTTCAAAAGATACCACGCAGAATTTTATTGAATATATGAAATCATTCGGCTGGGCTTTACTTTCTTCGCTTTGCGATAATTCCAGCTTGCACATAAGTATTCACGTAACTAGTCTCTACCACGCGACTGAGTTGAATGCATTCGAAAATTTTTTAAAGTAGAAAATTGATTTCACATAACACTACGCATCCTCAGTCCTAAATCTTATTCAAATAGATTCTTCAAATATCTGATATTCTGTGGGAATTTTCAGTATTAGCCCTTGTGGAAAAACATCGTTTCTATGATGTATATCAGCATTCAAAATATTTTTCTGTACTCAGGTGAATCTTAGAATACGTATCAATGGTCAGGACTCATGCACTAGATTTAATACACTGCAGGTCTAGTAAAGCTGATATGTACAACTAACTAAATAAAATTATAAACCTCTTCATCCTCATCTTGTGGACTTTATTTACTTTGGAAAACAAATGAAACCTGTCAAAGCAAAAACTGCTCTTATGTTGCAGGTCACCTACAAAAAGTTAAAAAATGCATGTTATCTAAACGTGCGAAAAATGTTTTACGTTTGCAGAAGAGTGTGTTGTTGGATTGCTAAAGATAGTAAGACGCAACTGTAAACGCATCTTGTTTGCAGTTGGTGCGGACATTCAACATATATGTTAGTTGAGGGATTCATCTCTTTCTAAACTTTTGAAATTTCCCAGGATCTTTCATGGAGCATCATGTATGAGATACGCAATCAAGTCATTTACAGAGCTGAGGTTTCGACGCTTGGTACTGGAGCTTGCTGCGATCGAGCCGTGCCGAAAATGTGATGCGATCTGTGGGTACGGTGGCTTCCCGAGTGAAGACAATTCCTGTTTTGCAACTTGAAACTTTTGGCTGCATGTAAGAACAATATTACAAATACATTTTTAGTTCTACCTAAATCAAGCAATTTCGTACTGAGAGCTTCAACAAAAACGTGAACCGTTTCTAGGTGATCTTAAAAAGAATAACATGCCGTGACAGAATCCATGTAAAAACTATTACGAAACATCTAGGAATGTGTTCAAAAATGACAGACACATAACTTTGATGAAAAGATGTGCGATTAATTGCAGATTTTAGTTACTTAAAACGCATGAGTTTTGATTAAATACTTAAACCACTTCAGACGAACATCATGGTTTTTAACGGCCTTCCAAAGTATTGTGTTTCAAAGTGCGTCTTCTATTTATTTTTTGAAAAAAATACCTTTGCTGACAAACTCTAATCCCCACATAATGCTCCATATCCATCCAAAGAAAAGGAACACTGTTGTACAAAACTGCAAACCGCCAATTGCCGCCATGGACCTTGAATTTGTAAAATTGGTTTGGCTAGATTGGTTTACTTCCAAAAAAGAACATTTTGCACTTAGTAAGATCGTTCCTGAAAATTAAACAACCTTGCAGTTAAAGACGACCCACCTGTAATTCCGTATACCACTGTCTAACGTGAACGCTTTTCGAAAATAACTTTAAATGTTACATGCTGCAAAAATAGCTCTTAAGCATGTTGCAAACGGAACTACTGAAAGTACTGCTTATATTAAACTGATCTGCAGGAAGGTGAAAGTAAACCCCTTTACACTTGGTCTTATTGAGGAATAAAACGTATTTGCTAATCCTGCCACTTAGATGAGTCACATCACCGGAAACTGAAACAAGTTTCAGAAAATTTTTATTGGCGGAACTAGTCTTGAGTCGAATGTAGCATGTGGTCTTAGCGTTGTTTCCGTCTCGTTTGTTGATGGAAAATCCATTTTAAAGCAGTAGCCTATTGCATATCCTGCGTGACTGCTGATTTCTCTGACATAGGTTTTAGAAACATAATGAATCAATTTGTATATTAAATTCTAACATATTTCGCCCTATAGCTCATAGTGTGTTTCAATCCCAAGCATCCATGTAATCATTGAAGGTTAATTTTTAGATACCCAAAAAGATGAAAAGAAACCATAAAACAACATTTAGCTTTTAAAGTTTATCCTTCGGCAGTATTTTTAAAAGTGTTGGCTGTCACCAAATGCCACACAAGAGCTATTTGTAAGGAAAGCTACACAAACAAACAACGCACTGGCAATGTTACTTTGGAAAAAAACAATGTTTTTCATTCACTGCTGCAAGAATAGAACGACAACGCTTGAAAGACACCTTCTGCTCAGCTCAGTTTTTCGAAAGTACCTTTTTCAAATATCTATCATTTGAATAAATTCATGATGCCAAAGTGCATCTGCTTGTCAAATGTCATTAGTAACAAATTAGGATTTGACAAAAAAACTTTCAGTATGATTCAGACTGTTGCAGTGACTTACACTGAAGGTCGGTTTCGGAGATTACAAAACGCAATGAGGTGTAGAAAGATCACCACTTTTTCTAGGAGAAAAACATTTGTTTGAGCTTAGCCACAAGTGAGACATCGTTTCGAACACAAAGGGTTTTAAGATACATTACTGGTGATTCTTTTGTTACATAAAAACGTTGTTCATGGTTTTACATTTTTGGTTATTTTAAATCTCCGAGTTGGCTTAGTCCCGTCTTGGTGTGGAACAGCAGAACTATCAGAGATTGCTCAAAGCCGTGAGATATTTCGATTCCTCCTAGGGATGCTACTCCCGCGACCCCCCTGAGAGGAAAGCCGTGTGTAAAAATGAATGAAGGAATGAATGTAAAAACTGCCAAATAATCCCTTAATTCAACATTTGACACGTCATATCTCGCAATTGATATTTGTCACTGGTTGTATTGATGTTTAGTTTATCAAATCAAGGTGGCACTGGTTATATTGATGTTTAAATTTAACATATCACGCTTTATTTTATAGTCGATATAGTGGTTACTAAGGAGTTAAGATGCCAAACAGTAAAGTTACTAACAAATACAAAACGTTTGCATCATTCGGCTAAAAAGTATTACAGCAAAGTAAAAGCTCTGAATTGTATGCTTCTTGAACTTTCGCACACCATTCTTTCTCTCCAAGGACCGTAAATCGTCACATTTTATATTTTTTGTTTCACGCTTCTTTTATGCCAATGCAACGCTCTACTAAATCATTTTTCAAATGCTTACCTAAACCAGGTACGATAAAGTTGCAAATACACAAAACCACGGCTATGTCCGACGACATATCCGGGATATAGATCAACAAATCCTCGTATTTCGAAAGAAGATTATTGGTTATCACCGTGAAAGATCGAGATCCATTTCCCGTAACTTCCTGAAAAACACATTCGTGGCCAATTAGTGTAATCGATATATGTACTTCAAATTGACTTTTACTTGGGAACACTCTAGAACTGGTTGCTGAAAACATTCATTTTTCTGCATTGATCGTTAGCTGCCATCAAAATGCCTAGTGACCTACAGACGAATGCAACATTTATTCACAACCTCAGCACACAAAACATTATGAAAACAACTAATACAAGATGAATTCCTTCATTGAAATTTTAATAAAGTGATTGAGGGACGGGCATCATCTCCAAATGATATTGGCAAACTCCAACATTTATTGCAGATAACATAACGTCATTTGACATAAAAAAACAAATTTTACCAATCGCTTTCACAGAAACAACTTTGTTGTATCGTTATTCTAAACCTTTGCAGATTTACTTTGTATTAAAAAATTATTTTGGAAATGCTTTGAAAAGGTTGTTCATATTTAAAAAATGTAAAGAAAGAACCCAAAATAACTTGGTTACCATATTACACAATTGGAAAGTGCGTAAGTACGCGTCACACCACAGATACAAGAATAAGGTACTTCAACGAAACTAAAGCAACATAATCTTCCTACTCAAATTTATATACATTTTTATCAAATGAAACAAAGTCATGGAGTATGGACTGAAAGTGTTGAAATAAATACATTTAGTGTATTTGTAAACACGAAAAGTAAAGAAATATTCTACAACGGTTTGTGAGTTACAAAACTTTAATTGGCCTTCTTTCTTTAAAAAACTGGAGGGTTAAGAATATTGTGTTCAAATTATCATATCCAACTACAGTAATTTATGGAACAGCAACTTCACTGAATAGATAGAGTTAGAGCGATCTTACTAATGTGCTTTTTTCTCAACTTACGACATGAGCTTGCAGTGTCACACACTGAGTCATTTATGTTTTGCTCTAACAAAAGTAGATGATCTGGACATTAAAAGCTTTTCAGGTATGGCTCTACTGAAACATTCGCCCTCCAAAGCAGAAAACTTTTGTTAATGAAAACAAAATGCGGAATCCTGACTTTTATATTAGAAACTGGTATAATGTAATAACTCAATAGTTTCTTTCGTTTTTCATTTGTAAAGAGTTGACTTACATTTTCCAGTCTTCGGGTTACAGGTGTACAAGAAATTTTTTGACCAGATTACAGGCATGTCAATATTTTGCTGCAACTCATAGTTTGGTCACGCTATTATTAAGAGTACAAAACAAACCTCTCCTCAGAATAGGTTACAATGCATATAAAAGTTCGAGCAACCGGACTCCGACACTGAAGGCGACCTTTGCTGAAATTTATATTTGTAGAAAAAAGTATTTGCTGGTCACGGAGGTGATGTTCACCACCTCACGGTAAGAATTTTAGCTGGCCTACTCATGTAACGCTGTTAAGAATAAGCTCTTGTCACACACACTGAGCGAATATTGACGTGGCTAATTTTTCCACCAACACTTAGTTTACTCACAAATTTTGTGTAACTGCTGCTGGTCCAAAGAGAGTTCGCTGATTACATTATGTATTATGTAACGCGGCTTATAACCGTCAAACCACTTCAACCTGAATTCTATCAACATGAAAAACAAGAGGTTCCCAATGTCTCACCCTGCTTCTCTGCACAAAAGTAGTGGCCATCTCACGTCCAGTAACAAACCTTTAAGTACATTAGTAACAAATGACTAAACTTATTCAGGTCCTGCAATTATAATCATAACTCAAACGCTTGAATTTTCTGATCATCCAAAAACTTTAACTTGGTTGAGACCACAAATAACTTCTCTTTTTTCAAGACCATGCATCTGTTCTTCATTGCCCAGTAAGCACATTTTACTTCGGAGCTAAATATTGTTGATGGCGTAGAAGCGGTATGTCCAATGGTATGCGTTTCATCGAAGATCTCAAGTTCTTGACATATGCTGGAAAAGACGAAGTTGTCACGAATAGATTTTTGTGTGCTGAAGTTATTGCTTGTAAACAGGCACAAAAGGCAACCTACATTCAGAAGGCACCGGCTAATTTCAGACAATGGGCTATCTTAGTTATGCATACCAAGCATATATTTCATCAACCTATTTTTCAGTTTACTACGCAAAATATTATCTTCTAGCGGTTTGGTAATCAGATCATATATGAAAGCGGACAACACAGTCAAATGACTTGACAATAATAACGCAATAATCGACGAAGACATCACAGAGCAGAGGAAACCAAAAAGTTTAAATTTTTGTTGAATGCTGCTTGGACACTTTAAGAAAAAGCGTTTGGTAAAATTCTGTTGGAAGGAGTCGCTCAGACCGGTGGAGTTACACTTGTGAAGAGCTCCCATCTGTCTACCGATTTTAAATCAGAACAACTACTTTTGTACCGAACGCAACCGAAGTGTCTCGAGTGAAAAACTGTTTGGTGTAATTGATAAGTTTTGGAAATTCGTCTTGATTTTTGTCGTGCGATTGTGAATATTTGTGCAGTTTTATTTAAAATTGCTTTTTCAGCATTATGTTTTTGAAACTAAAAGATTTGTATAAAACCGCAATAATGAAACTGTTGTGAAAGCTTCTTCAGAATTCAATAAAATAGAGTAATGCAACTGAACTTTAATATTTCTGAAAAATTCAGGAAGATAAAGCCTTAACCAAAGGTATTCGACTGCACACAGTCACATATTAGGAATGCAGAAAACGATTTTGAAATTTTTGTCAACGCTTCACGCTTTAACAGCGAAACCCAAACGGTTTTCAATAAACTGTTTTTGCTTTCGAAAAGCAATGAACATCCTGATTGGACGTTCAGATTGTTCATTTGTTGTCTCCTAAAAAATGTTTTATACCTCGTCCAATTCTCCCACTGACGCAACAATGAAACCACGCTACCAGGAATAAAGTAACTATGCCGGTGAGGGTGACCGCAAATTTCAGTTGGAGCTGTGAGATAAAATACATTATGATGATGTCCAGGGTTTGTCATCTTCTGGCTTAGCAGATTGGGAGGAAATTGTGCTCTGTTTTACAGTAAACATTACTTTTGAATATACCTGGTTACACAACACATTAACGTGGTTCGCTCACGTGCATGTTTTATTTGAGACAACGTAAATATGACGATGTGTTGATCGCGCCACTGGTCTCCGAACACCTTCTGACTGTGCTGAAAACAATGACCAAAATGTCCTATCAAACCATTTTGCTTATACACTTAGAATTGACCTAACCTAAAGTTGTCAGATTTCTATGTGGTTACGCTTGTCGAAGAACAAATTCCACATCGACTTGACATTTTTGTGACGGGTAGACCCATACATAGGAAGTCTCCATGAACTCCCACGGCATCTGTAACTTAACGATTGTTTCGTGCAAAACGATTTATATTTGGGTTCACTAGCGGAAAAGCTGAAATGTTTTTGATGATGGTTTCCCTTTTTTCGGTGCTAGCTTTATTATTCTTGCACAGTGCGAATCGCTATCTGACCTATTGCGGAGCGCTTGTTGACTAACGGCCAAGACTGACCTATTGCGGAGCGCTTGTTGACTAACGGCCAAGTTGGCCGTTACGACAATTGCCTTCCCAATGTGATGTGTTAACTTTCCTTCACGCAGCTTCTTGATGGTGTTTCTTCGGTTAGCGTTACGTTACTGCTTAGTATTTGATTCTCTCTGTCCAAACTGTTCTTCCTTTCTGGCAGCAGATATTTTTCAACCTGTCTTGATTCAATTTTGGTTTTGCTTAATAGTTCATTTTTTTGATTTATTTATGTAATGCTACAGTGTTTCCTTAGCGCAATGCACGGTTTCATACGATTAACAGGAAGAACAGTTTGGACAGAGAGATAAATCATCACCAGATAAATGGTGATGCGTGATGAAGTACCAACTTAAATAGTCATTAGCAGAAACACTTTTTTGCACGTTATTGGTTTGTTCGTGTTTTTTTTACATGTTATAGGTTTGTTCGTGTTTCATACGATAGCATTGACGGAAAAGACGTCAGACAGGTTCTTTTGCGCGGAAAACCTATTTTAGAGGTTATCACTAAAATCATGCCACCCCTCTTTATTGGAATGAGTAAGTGTAACGTTGCAATGTTCCAGACCACGTGTGAACCGACCAAATCAGCATCAGCTTTCAGAAAATACGAAAGGAATGTTCAATTGACCTTACTGCACAAGGTCAATTGAATTGACGTTGATGATTAATTCTTAAACTATGATTCTTTTACAACCTTTGGTAACTTTAAGCTGATGGCTCTTGACGCAATCAGAATTATAGCTGTTTTAAAAAAGTTTTCCTGTGATGCATGCTTGCAAGTTCTTAGTTTTTTCGAATATTGTTTTTTTAGCGTGATGTCTTTATTGACTCTCCAGCACAATCGGTCGGCGTATTATGATCGCCCAGGGTGTAGTGGGATGGGAACACGTGGAAACGGCGTTCGCACACCTTTTTGCACTGGTAACTCATGTATTTTTTTTGGTAACGGCAATTGGCGGCAAGCCGAAGCCTGAATTATGTTTCTTGCCGGGTCGGTTGGGGTGAACGCTCTTGCCCAAGGAGCGCTACGGCAATTCACACATTCAGTGGTCGTGGATCGAATACCCAACCTTCCAACTGAGAGGCGGACACTTAACCACTGACCTATTGCCGCCCTAACTGAGCTATTGCCGCCCTAACTGAGCTATTGCTGACCTCAATGAGCTACCAACTGACAGTCGGACACTTTACCACTGAGCTATTGCCGCCCTAACTGAGCTATTGCAGACCTCACTGAGCTATTGCCGCCCTTTTCAGCATGATGACTGCGTGACTGAGCTGTTGTACATTTAACAATCACTTCAACTTATTAAACAAATTTTACAGTTGTAGAAAAGATTTTCAATTTCTCATCTAAAGCGAAACTTCATTGACGAAGCAAATCATTGACGAAGCAAAGACGTCACTTTGTAGAGATTCTTACCGACCCTCGCGAAGTAACTGTCTTGCAATAAGGCTACCAACTGTATAAGATTCTCTCACTTCTTGTCTTTTACCGTCATTGTCAAGGACAATGGCCAAGCGAGCTCTGAAATGTTATATTGTTCACCTGATGCTCTCCTCTATTTAGTTTTCCAGCAGTGGTATGACATACCATCGTATACGATCTAAAACGCAAATATATCTCATAAAATTAATGTTTGCCCAGCGCCGAGTTCATACTGAAAAAGGTCAGCGGAATATTTTTTATTGCACCAACTTGAAAGCAGAGCTACATATATGCGTTTCAGTTCATTTTTAAATGTAAATTAAGAATGGCAAACGTGCAACGAAAACCACAACCTGGGCAGCCTACAAGCATCGAATATATGCTGTGGTGACAAACATCATTGATCATGTTAGTCTAACAAAAAGATAAAGAAGCTCACTCATACGCTGCAAACACGATAAATTG
>Ga0210059_1014461_pt1 | contig 11659 bp, 2 predicted proteins | sample Ectturendosymbi2_FD_188042 | JGI IMG/M metagenome (GOLD analysis project Ga0210059, IMG submission 188042) | Ecteinascidia turbinata endosymbiont from Florida, USA - Sample 2 (SPAdes) (version 2) | ecosystem: Host-associated > Tunicates > Ascidians > Unclassified | place: Key West, Florida... | reverse complement strand
GAGATGCAGCGTCCTCATGGGGTAGGCAAACCTTTAGGGCCGTCCGTATGTCCGTTCTGAATTCAATGAGGTTTATTGATGCGTATTTGCGAAACGTAACAGTTTTCCTTTGACAACTGGGTTTTATGAAATTTAATGGAGCGACAATGGCGAAGTGGTCACCAGAATAATTGCCGCTGGGGTCCGTGAGACCGGGATCAACAACAGCAACAGCACCGCAATGCAGACGCGATGAGTCTCGTGCGATGAACAGGTCCAGTGTGTGACCGAGCATGTGAGTTGGCTCATTGACATGCTGTTTTAAGCCATGAACATCTAAGAGGTTATTAAACCTCATTACGTCCGGATTATCGGGAACGTCTAGGTGCAGGTTGAAATCTCCAGTTAGAAGTATATCCCGAGAGTTTAGTATTTGTGCATCTAGAAAGATTGACCACTCATCAAAAAAGTCAGATGTCTTCAGACCATTCGCACGTGAAGGAGGAGGGCGGTAGACAACGAACAAGTCCACACATGTGTCCTTAAAGACCATTGTACAGTGCATATGTTCGAACTGATCGAAACTGTGCGTTTTTACTCTTTTCACTTTCAGATTGCTTTTGAAAAGCAACCCAACGCCTCCACCTCGGCGACCTGAGGATCGTGAAACCTGTAGTATGTTATACCCAAGTGGTACTAGATCACGCAAAATCTGTTGATCGTTGTCATGACCGAGCCACGTCTCGGTGAGAGCCATGATGTCCACGTCTCTCGATATTATGAAGTCAGCAATCGACAAACGTTTATTTGCAACGGAGCGGCAGTTCAGGGTAACCATCATGATCATCTTTGTAGACTGTTCTCTTCTAAAGGCCGGCTGACGAGTTATATTTACTTGCACCAGATTATGTTGATTGGCAACCGAGCAAGATGGCGTTGGAGACATGTACCTCTGACGGATTAGTGTTGTGATAAATTCACCACAATGAACAGGGACTAGATTTCCGATCTGACAGCCTCGTGAACGAGTTTGATTACATTGCCCATGCTTTGTAATGATTACAGCAATTGCCCGAATCTTACGCGTACCTGATCTCCTGCCTCCCACGCTTTTTTTGTTAACACTACATCCGTAATTGGTAGCATATGGATTCCTACTGTGTGAGGACCTATTTACAACCACAACGTCACTTTCATGAAACGGATGGTTTCACTTCACAGCTAGCGCCTCAAAGCTTGTCTCCGGTTCTGTGCTTGGAATTTTCGGAAGCATGGTGCATTGATTGCTTGATTGTTTTATCCAATATGACGCAGCACATACGTATGCAAAAAGGTTGTCTTGAGAAGAAGTTCACGTAGAGGTAACACAGTTTCGAGAAAAATCTTTTCATGTGAAGAACGAATAGCATCATGTTTGCAAAAATTTCGGGGGGGCAATTGCCCGGTTTGCCCGTTCCTGACAAGACCCCTTTGAGTTTGATTGTGATTGTGATGTTCAAGATGCTTTTATTATTCCTTATAGTTATAATTAGCATGATACATGATTTTCTCTCATTTTATATTGTTGCAAGCAAATGTGAGGAGTGGAAAGAGAATGCATTTTTACGGTCAGCCCCGGGCGACAGTTAACATCGCTACACCACTGCAGTAGATCATGCGGTGGGATATTACCTCGCTGGTTCAAAGTGTAAACCTAATTTGTGCCAAAAATCTATTACTCTAATAGGCCTAAATATTTTTTTCTTTGCGTCAACAGCAGAATCACGAGAAAAAAATTTTAAACTTGTTTTGGACAGAGTGATAAAGTTTGAATGAATGAAACAATTAGTCACAATTTTGCTTTTTGAAATTCAAAGTAGTGGTTTCGTTTCTTTAAATTCTTTAAATTTATCACCTCTTAATTCTAAAGCTTTGGAGAATTCTTAATCAATTACTTGTCGTGTGAGGAGAAAAGTAACTAGGTAGGGTGTAGCCAAGGTAACGTTACAAAAAATTGCAAAGCTTTGTTAGCCAATATACACGAAAAATGTGGCGAAGAGGTTTGAGTGTCAGTGCAGATGCCCAATGTTAAAATAAAAAGAATGTAGTGAAACAGATAAGCGGTAGTGTTGAACAAATCAGAGATTTTTGGAATCCTAATCCAGTCCAAAATTTTCTTTCAGTAATCCGGTCCGATCCTAATCCGGTAGACCTGTCGAAATATTTGATCCAATCCGGTTTATATCCGAAAAACCCTTCTGATTAAGCATTTTACTGCAGTGATCAATGCAGTTTGGATGTCCATATCTGATACGGTAGAGTTTTTTCAAAATCCAGTCCAATCCGGATCCTGTTCTGAAGTGCAAAATCCGGTTGGATCGCGATCCGGAGACCGGATTATGTTCGACACTGGTAAGTGGTAGATAGTAAAAAAACTTTAAACGTTTGTTACTTCATTGGCAAGTGATTTAAACGACGAAACACCTTGGCAAAAAATCCAATGGTGGAAAGCAACCTTTCCTGTGGAGTTACCACTTTGCTGTGCTGTTTTGGCTTGTGCTGCTGGGGCTGCATACACTCGCCTACATCGACTGTGTTTTTTTAAAAAAAGTAATGATTCGCCTCTTCTCCACTTTCTCAAATAACACAGTTCTGCTTAAATACTAGGTAGGAGACCAGAACATGGGAACTTCATCAGGGCATCACCTCCTGTCCTTATACAGAAGGGTTGGTATAGTTTTGTAACGAACAAAACAATTACAAATTTTTCTGAGTCAAAACAAGGCAACGGAAAACACTTCCAATCACACCCGTTACCAAGCGGGCGCAGGGGGCGAAACCCCCTAAAATATTTTCGCCCTCCCTAGATAAATGTGTTGGACATAGGTCATAACTATTGGACATAGTTTAAAAAATTTGGTTCCTCTTTGAAATCTCTTCGCCCCACCTGGTGTCCCAAGCTGGTTACGGGCCTGCTTCCAATATTCAATTGCGTTACCAACATTTTTCAAGTGCAAAATGCGTAGACCATCTAAACGCTACCAACATTTTCAATGCCCATGCATTTCTTCGAGGAATTTGTAAATAAAGCCGCAGGTTTGAGGCTGTTAATTCCTAAGAGGAAAGTGCAGACAATGAACGTTTGCAGGATTTGGCCGTTTGTACAAATTTAGGATGATTTTTATTATCGTGTTATTTGGTAATGCGCCTGATATTTTGTTGCAGCATTATTCAAGCAGTTAGCTTCAATTACCATCAGAGAAATGTGAGGTCTCGAGTCTTGGTCTCGAACTTCCAGGTCTCGGTCTCGGTCACGGCTTTTATGGCAAAGTCTCGGTCTCGTCTCGAAATTTGGGCCAGGTCTCGGAGGTTACGGTCTCGACTACATCACTGCAAACCAGTAGCCTACCACTACATGAAATCGACCAAGTCCGATTGGGAATTACCCAACGGAAAACACAGGAAAAAGATAGGAAACTCAAATACCTTAGCCGCGATGCGACTAAGGACACGTGTTTTTGGCTGAATCGTCTGGTGCGGTGATAATTACGACGTCACGAACAACTTCCGCAATCCAAAAATCCACAGTTCGAATCTCACCTTGGAGCGGATGACTCAACCAGGAAGTTCCGCTTCAGTATCCCAGATAAAAGGTTCCCAACTTGAGGTACATTTGCCTATCAGAAGGGGTACATTTACGGTTAGCAATAGAACAGAAATATATAGCTACATATCTATTATTTCCAAAAATGTATACATATCAGTAAACATTATTTTAAAAATCCGTTATGTGCTTTTTTTAACATATCTGTGATTTAATCATGATAAAATATTTTGTCATAATAAATTTAGGGGTACATGTTCATCTGTCGAAATATTGAAGGGGTATATGCTTAGCTTTTGAAATGCTGAAGGGATACATGCTCATCTGTCGGAATGCTAAAGGGGTACATGGTCAGAGAAAGGTTGGGAACCCCTGTCCTAGATGTTAATGATACGTGTAAACGTCGCATTGCAAACAGTAGCGCAACCAGAATGAGGCCGTAGAGGCCATGGTCCTTCTCGAAACAATTTTGCTAAAACTTTTCACTGGTGCTTTATATCAATTTGAACTGTTCGAAAATAAACGGAAGGAACAGTCAGATTCAAGTAGCGAGTAGTAAATCTGTCGCTCTCTCATTAAATACCGTGCAACGTGGCCATTTGCGATTAGACGAGAAAATATGCGACTAAAGCATCCAACTTTATTTTCAAAGTTGCCGTATATTATGGACAACACGACGCGAGGTGCAACCTGAATGAAACGCAAGAGTTCAGCTTTCTTGCAAAGGAGTTTAAATTCAGATCAGACATTTTTGAGATAATTCATTGCATGAAGTATTTCCAAACCAAATAGAAACTTTTGGTTAAAACATGATCAACCCCAACCGTACCACCCAGGGCCGGATTAAATGACCGCCAGGCCCAGGGCAAAGTTGTGACCGCAAGCAGTGGCATAGCCAGCCCAAAATTTTGGGGGGTGCCAAAAATTTTTTTTGGGGCCAAAAGGTTTGAGTTTAGGCGAATAACACAATTTTGTATAGAAAATCGCTACTCAAAGCACAAAATGACTATATTTTCAAATAATTTCGGGGGACCATGGCCCCTTTGCCTTCCCCCCTGGCTACGCCTATGACCGCGAGGCCCCCTTAACGCTTAGCGCAAATGCGTAGTGTTTCACATGCCCTCATTTCAACTTTGTAGAAGCACTAGGCAAAAACATCAAAACTAATACCATTTGGCAGCCTACACAATTGGGGGTGACCATGTACGGCGGTTTGTGTGTGGTTAATTTGTTCCAACTGAAAGTTGTATAACAAAAACGATATTTTTGCAACAGTGACACAACACAACATCTTTTTTGTCATAGGCTCTCTGACCATCTTTACTGCACAAATCGTCCATTCACATACGTAATGAGGAAAGATGCACTGTTTCTACACTTTTTCCCAGATCAAAACGTACACCGTTCAGAAAAAATGTTCTCAATGCAACAACACGCTAAAGCAACTTGAACAGTACTATTTGACTAACGTTTTGCGATGGGAGCTTTACAATACTCAACAGAAATCAACTGTTCCGTGATCGAGTGGACAACAGCCCTTTGTTTGATTTAAAGACCAAGGATGGAGAACCTGTTTCCTATCACGGGCTGCATGAAATGTGGAAGATCGCTGGCGGGTCGCTAAAGTTTACATCTTAGAATTCTACCTTTCTCTTCCAAAAGAAAATAGGGAGAGAGAACTCCGTCAAGGAGCGATAGATTTCTTTTGATTTACTGTCTATGTGTCTGCTTGTCACTGAGATTCGTTTTGATGCGATGTTGTGTTCTGACTTGGGTAAAGAAAATTCTGATGCGGGCCACATTAAATGTTCACGCGGGCCGCCTTTGGCCAGCAGACCGCAGGTTCTTCACCCCTGATCTAGACTGATACCCTCAAGCACTTCGTAACAGTAAAGGAGTATTTTGATATTCAAGCGCGAGGCTCCCAAAAACGCGGCTCCTCGGACATTTTCCAGGTATGCTCAATGGTTAATCCGGCCCTGGCACCACCCAACGGAGTGTTATGCAACAACGCAATGTTTCCCACAGCACGGTTGGCACTCTGGCGAGTGGGTGTGCGATGTCAGGTAGTGATATAGGGGTTTCAAGTTTGAAATGTACAGCAAGCAGTGGCGTATCTAGGGTGTGGCAGGCATGGCTCGTGCCATGGGCTACACTTTGACGGGGACGCAAAAATCGCTTGGCCTAAATTTAGATTTGTTACTTACAGTTTCTTCAACTTCTATTTTACGCCCCATACAACCATTAAGTGCAAAGCTGCGTCAACACAGCGCCCTTATCTAATGCACATGTTGCCCTAACACAGGGGTTCCCAACCTTTCTCTTACCATGTACCCCTTCAGCATTCCGACAGATGAGCATGTACCCCTTCAGCATTTCAACAGGTAAGCATGTACCCCTTCAGCATTCCGACAGATGTACATGTACCCCTTCAGCATTCCGACAGATGAGCATGTACCCCTTCAGCATTTCAACAGGTAAGCATGTACCCCTTCAGCATTCCGACAGATGTACATGTACCCCTAAGATATCCTATGACAATACATTTTATCATGATTATTCATTGATATATTTAACAATAAGCATGTAATGATTTTTGAAAAGAATATTCACTGACGTATGTGTAAATATTTGGAAATAAATCATATGCAAATATATTTTGCTGTTCTATTGATAACCTTAAATGTACCCCTTCGGATGGCAAATGTACCCCTGGGGGTAGATGTACCCCTGGTTGGGAATCCCTGCTCTAGCACCACCAAGCATTAAAACCATAATATCGCGACAGAACCAGGGGTGTAGAGGGGCGGGAACGCGTGAGAACGGCATTCCTACACCTTTTTCACGTTTTGGTTAAAAAAGGCTTTGAAGGTGTTGACAGAATAAGAAGACTTGCTTTTCCTATCTATGACCTCATCCTTCTCACCTGTTTTTTTTCTGAAACATTTCAGTCATTTGTCCGAAATAGATTAAAAAGTTTCTGACATTTGTTCGTCTAAGGACATTTTTGTATGACTGAAAAAGGCATTATGATCGAATTGGTTTAATTTTTTCGGTCATTTGAAAAAAGGTTACTCAAAAAGGTACGAAAAACTCTGCTTCTCTCGGTATAGGAAAATGTGTTTCATTTTTAACAGAAGTTGTCGGTTGCAGTTGCAATGCATTTTGCGATTTTTGTAAGACTTATAATTTGTTCAGCCAATAATGCGTATGAACTATGATTACACTATAACACTATTGTTTGAATGGTTTGATATTCTTTATAATAAAAATATTTGAGAATAGAAGTACAGTATGTCAATGGTACCTCGTGTTTCACAGATAATGAGCAAAACCAAAACCTTTCCGCTGAACCAAAACTTGGCATTCGACCATGGCATTTACGTATAGCGACTTGTGTGCTATGTCAAGAACAGTATGTCGGACAAACCAGGAAAAAATTTTCCAAGAGATGGTCAGCGCACCGCAATAATTGGAACAGACCTAATTGCAAAAATGAGAGAAACGAGGAAGTGGCCTTGTCGCGGCACTATGCTTTGTTTCATGGCAACGTAAATAAACTACCTATACATGAATCTTACATCGCCACTTTTGTTGAACAACCAAATTTTCACTCCTTGAATATCTGCGAAGATAAATGGTACAACCAGCTTTGCGCACAAATTAATATTCACAACATGATCCTCCCCCACGTGAGATAAAAGTTTTCCTGTTTCGCTCATGCACTGACCGTTGATGTGTTTTGATATCGCGGCCGGCGTACTATAGTTTGGTTCTCGTCAGTCACAGCGTTTCAAGTGCGCCCGCTGAGGTTCGGTTGCTGTTGTTACCAAATGCTCGCTTACCTTTCGCATTCTTAGTTATGCTGATTCATAGACGTGTAGTTTTAAGCGAACTTGGAAGCGCCGTTTGGCGGTAGTTGCATTATTTCGAGAACGAAGTATTCCAGTCGCTTGCGTTGAGTTTTATTAAGTTCATGCTTTTGAACTTCTGCAGTAAATTTTGAAGTTACAGTGAATACTTTCAACTGAGTAAGACGAAATTTCCAGTTATTTCTAGTTTAAATTGTCGCAGTTGGTGTTGTTACACTACAGTCCAATGGCATAGCCAGCCAAAAAATGGGGGGGCAAAATGTTTGGTTTTAGACGAATAACACGATTTTGTCTAGAAAAACGTCTCACAAAACACAAAATGACTATATTTTCTAAAATTTGGGGGGGCCATGGCCTCTTTCGCCCCCCTGGCTACACCTATGCTACAGTCTTGAGGTAGTTTAAATTTCTCTGACATTGCTTTAGCCTTTCAACGTTTCACCTGTTAGCACTGCGTGCAGATGTAATAAGGACTGATGATGCGTAGTTTTACGTGAAATCGATTTCCTATTATAATTTGTGATTGATTATTTCACCTGTGGAGTGAAGTTACTTGAATAGAAGTATTTATGGTCCTTTTGAATAAATTACAATTTCAATAGCTTAAAGCAAAAATAAACATATAATTTCTCTTTTGAAACATACACTTTCTTCTTGGTTTATGTTTCACAAAACTTACGCCAATTTTTAATACTTAAATTATGAAAAAGGGTTCACATTTAAAGTTTGCCATGGGCGCCACTTTGCAGAGATACGCCACTGACAGCAAGTCACTGTCAGCGCAGAACAGGAACTTTTTATAACATCACACTTCTAATATTTTCAGAGCCCAAGTTAAAAAATCATTACCAGACAAACCATTACTAGTTGCTAATCAGCCATGGTGATGAAAACTATCACAATCACTTGGCCATTACAATCACGACTTTTGAATTCCACTTTCCTGATCAGTTGGATGTCGATATCAAACTTCCAAGGCGCACTGGGCACCATATGTGTTGAAAAAATCATGAAACATCTTGTCCTGACGATTCTACAAAATAACGGTTTTTATTCTTCTTTTGGAGAATATGATTCATCAAATTGAGGCTCGCTTTTCTTTCTCTCCTACAACTCTGTTTGAAGTTTCAGTAGGCCTATTTGATTCCTGCTTTCCTTAAACTTGGCAGCTTTTTTACTCTTCAAGACACTTTGAGCATGTACAGTTGTGACGTTGACTCTTCTTCGTCAGTCTTGAAAGCAGAATATGATAGATGGATGTTTCAGTGATCCACTGTCCCAATGTCTGAGCTGCCAGCAAACATAATGGAGGAAATAGTCGTTTGTGAGCCTTTTTCTTTCCCAAACATTCGCACATTGCTGTAGGCCTACTTATCTGCAACGTTACCAGTCACAACAGCAGCATGTGAACGTTTCTTTTCAACACTTCAACGGCTGCTAGCCTATCCACGCAGCACTATGAACAAGTCACAAGACCGTCTTTAATGCATCGGCTCTTTTGATGATTAATCATGATGTGACAGTTGATCATAAGATGGTTATCGACGAGTTGTCTAAAAAAACGCAGACTGAATTTCATCTCATAATTGTGCTCGCAGCTATTTTGTAAAATCAAAATTAAGCTATTGGCAAGCCAAACCCGACACACTTACCTGAACACCAAACCCTAAGCCCTAATCATCAGTTTTCTCAGCGTATTTGATGTGTAGAGTATTACCTCTATGCAAGCACACATGGCGTGAAGTCAGAAATTTCGCTTGACACCAGAAGTGTGCATAGACTGGATTTGGGATTTTTTGGATCCGGACTCCTACTGCTTCTAACAGGACAGGAGTGAGGTTTTCTCTGCTGCAGCCGGATCTGATTAGATTTGGATTTTGTTTTTGCTGAAAAAACGTTATTGGTTGTTTGTTTGACTAATATTAAACGAGAGTCAAACAGGATTTGTATTACTTGTGTTTTGCTGGTGCCGGATCCGGAGCGGATTTGGAGTCAAAATCAGTAAAACAGTATTGAACCGGACTCAAAAAAATCAAAGTCCGAACAACTTCACTTGACAGTTGACAACTGGTTTCGTGCCTACGTTGTATTGAAATAGTTTAATTTACGCTTCGTTAAGTTTGCTGTATCATCAAGAAAGTGTAGGTGATGTCGTGTTGAGGTTCAGCTTCGCCGGAAATGCATTTTATTGTCTAGTTGAATCTACTGTATAGTGGCCCACAGTAATATCATATTTTGGTTTTTGAAATCTGTTTGTCTTTTTTTTATATAAACCACGAACTGCGGCAATCATGTCCCGTTCATTGTGGATGGGTGACGTAAGTATCTAGCACGTACTACTAAGTAAAGTAACTCTAACTGTAGGTTTTTCGGTATACTATATTTTTTGCGTGTTTGTGCAATAGCATTTCAAATGCGTAAAACTATTGTTTGCAGCGCAAGTATGATTTTATTTTCGGTATATTACAATTGAAAAGGACGATAAGCCAATAACTAGTTATTCACTACTTTCGGTTTTTCATTATTAGATTAGGCAGTGGCTACTTTACTTAGGCCAGGGCCAGACACCACTAGTGTAGTAGTAGTTAGTACTGTACGTATGCGGATCGACCTAGTATACAAAAAGTCGATAAACAAACACTTTTCATGGAAAAAATTGAAAAAGAAAACATTTTTTAATATAATGGTGGTATACTATTCCTAATTTAGTCTTCCTTGAATGCTTCTACCAAATTTCAAGCAGATTCAACGAAAACCAAAGTCTATTTATAGTTACCACATGGTTTTCTTGCACCAACTACGTGTGTGTTCACAGCGTTTGACCCAAAAAAACAAAATTCCCAATTTCCCACACAAACTTTGGGACTCAGTCACTGTTATGCTCAAACTTTCTCTTAGAGCTCCGGATTTTTTCACCTGCTTGCTCCTGCAACTATCATCTAATAGTTTGCCAACTTCTACAAATGTACCTTTTTCCTTTGCCCATTTTTTTAAAACCAAGGCCTCAGGGGTTTCAAGTGAAGTGAGATATGTCACAATGCTGGTTTTCATCATTATATCATAGACCATGTGGCATTCACAATACCTTTAAAGTTGAGTGGAACAATACTGCACAGGGGCACTTATAGAAGGGGCAAAACATGTGATGCGCAAGATAATAAAACACTGGTTAATTCTTTATTCATGAGAGACAGTCCAACTCCGTGTGTTCAGCGCTACAAAGCAGATGAAGATTTGGTGCTTGTGTGATGTCATACACTATACACATCTATGTCACATAGATGTGAACAATATACTGTACCCACTAATAAGCCACCAAGCTGTAAATTTTAGTGAATTAAATAGATGATTAGTTATTATAAATGATCATAATTTTTGCTTAAAAAAGGCTGGAAACATGATTTTGACATTTCCCTGTTTTTATCAAGTAAAATATCAACCTGAAACAAGCAGGTTTCGGTTGTCTTAACAATTGCATAGCTCCTCTGCTGATTGTGCTACAACAGAGCTGTTCAAACCCTCAAACGATTCACTAAGTCTTTTAAATTGCAATGAAAAACAGTTTTTGGTTTTGGGTTTCAGGTTTTTTGTGAGTGACATCATAAATGAGGTAAGTTTTTGGCTGCTTTGGCTGATGTTACCCGGCCTAGGGCCCAACTGCTCGCTGGAAGTATTTTGCTGAAGTTTTCATTAGAAACTAGGCTAGAAATTAAAATCCGAGTCTTTTGAGCCTTTGATTGACTTTCTAGCATTTCTGGTTAAAAAGTTATATACATCTAAAAAAGCAAATTAATTAATTACCGTGAATTTACATAGACTTTTAGGATACATTAGCGTTAAATAAAATACAACAAGTAACCAAAAATTAAGTTACAAAAAGCAAAAATATGTACGCAAACAATCCAAAATGGAGTCCCAAAGAAATGCAGCATATATCAAAAATATAAAAAAACAAACAAACAAAAAACGCAATAGACATCAACATAACACAGGTGATGGTGAACAAGCAATGGGTGAAGAGATGAGGCATGTACAGATGAGCAGGTGAGGCAAGCACACAGGTGAAGAAAGTAAGCAGCAGTAATGTTTATGAGGCAGAGGGCAAGGCATTTTGGTACAACATTTCATAGCAAAAACAAGTAGCATGGGCGGAAAACAATGTTTACAAATACACATCATGAAGAAAAGTAGATTTACCCACAGACCATAATTGGGTGGGTTGCAT
>Ga0210059_1014460_pt1 | contig 11659 bp, 7 predicted proteins | sample Ectturendosymbi2_FD_188042 | JGI IMG/M metagenome (GOLD analysis project Ga0210059, IMG submission 188042) | Ecteinascidia turbinata endosymbiont from Florida, USA - Sample 2 (SPAdes) (version 2) | ecosystem: Host-associated > Tunicates > Ascidians > Unclassified | place: Key West, Florida... | reverse complement strand
CCCGCTGACAGCGGACGACCTTCAAGATGCAACGCTTGCCATTGTGCAATTGGTACAGTGGGAAGCCTTTCCTGAAGCTATGAGTGAGTTGCCCAGCGTGACGAACTGCACCGACATTGGCAAAATGTTGTCTGAAGAAAAGTTAAGAAGTGTTCCCAATATTCAGCAATTCAAGCATTTAAGTCCATTTGTCTTGAACGGCATCATGAGGATGGACGGACGTTTGCAGAATTCCAATCTGCCCTTTGAAAGCAAGCATCCTATGATTCTGCCTACAAAGCACCCTATGACAGATAGGTTGATTCGCCTGTACCATGAGAGAGAAGGTCACAGTGGGACGTCACATGTGTTGAACTGCATGTGAAAAAGTTTTTGGATTTTGCGAGGGTGAGCAGCCGTTCGCAGAGTTTTACATGCCTGCTTCAAATGTCGTCTCTGGAGTACTGGCGTTGGTGCTCAACGCATGGCCAATCTGCCAGAAGCCAGAGTGACTACAGGACGACCACCTTTTACCGCCACATCTCATGGGACCTCTGAACGTAAAGCAAGGAAGAAATACAGTTAAATGCTATGTGGTTGTTTTTACCTGCATGGCTCGCACGCTGTACATCTGGAAATAGCACAATCACTGGAAGCATGTGCCTTCATTCAGGCGTTCAGACGATTTACTTGCAGGCGGAATACGCCGAAATTCATGTTTAGTGACAATGGCACTAATTTCAAAGGGGCTGAACGCGAGCTGAACGATGGTATCAAGGCTTGGAACAGACAACAGTTCCAAAATGTCATTGCTCAGGATGACATTAAATGGACATTCAACGTCCCTGCTTGCTCGCACTCAGGGGCAGTCTGGGAAAGAATCATCAGAAGCATCAGAAGCATACTCAAGTCATCAGAAGCATTCTCAAGTTGATGCGCCTCATCGTGGGAGAAGCCTCTCTAGATGATTTCGACCTTGCCACTCTGGTGGCGGAAATCGTGCGGATTCTCAACAATCGACCTCTCACTGATGTGTCCTCCGAACCCAAGGATTTCAGTGCTTTGACCCCACACATGCTATTGACTGGGGCCTTTGATGATGCAATGGGGCCGGATTTGTTCATGCCCCTGCCCATATGCCCCTGCCAGGATCCGCTCCTGCCCACTGCTATGATCACGATATGCAAATATGCAAATATTACGTTAAACCACGATGAGGTGTCAAAATATTGTGCCCTGCTGACCCCTCGGTGAAAGCAAAGTCTCAGGTCTATTTCTGTGCAAGTTGAGGACCCTTGATCTTTAAAATGTAGCATAGAACGGCTAGACAGGCAAAACAGAAAATTTGCACCAATCTTGATCATCACTGAAGAAAAAATGCTCATTTCTTTGTGTGCAAACGAAGTGGGTTTGTCCATCAGGAACTCAAGAGATTTTGTAAAAATGACTCTGACTCGAGTCATTGACTGTGGCTCGATTCGAGTTACCATTTTTCTCAACGTGACTCGAGTCAAGTCCGAGTCACCAAAAATCGTGACTCGAGTCGCGTCATTGACTCGAGTCACGTTATCATTGCTGTTACTTTGAGTCTTTTCCACATACCAGTAATGTGATTTAAGTTTTTCAAATTCAAATCCCATACAAAAATTACATTGCAAAATATAATGCAGATACGAAAACCGAATTTTGTTCAAAATCCAAACTTCTGCTACTGTTACTAGCATAAGCCCATGTGGAGACGTGATTACGCCACGTACAACCTTGAATTCGTAGCAGCAGTAGAAGATTGAACCTAGTGAAATGGGTAATCTTAATTGCTATTATGCTGAGGATTGTCAGTTCGACTCTTTCTTAGGTTGGCTCAGGGTGACGCAGCATTGTGTCAGCAAAATAGGTCCTAACGTGTCGGTGGCTGCAATCCACTGTTGAAGGCCGTCTAGAACTTGTGAAATGTAGAAGTAATGTAGTGACATGTTTACGCTACATACAGGCCTAACGATGAATTCGTAGCAGCTTAAGAAGAGTGAACCTAGTCGAATGGGGAATCTCTATTGCTGTTATGCCGAGAGTCGTCCGTTCGACTATTTCTTCGTTTGGCTCGTGGCGAGGCATAATTGTGGCTGCAACGCTCATATGTAATCCAGCTCAAAGACAAATAATTGCAGTAGTTTGGAAAGTAAATTAAGTTAGCTTATGCTCTACCATTGACTCACATCATCATAACAATTGACACTATAGCAACTTCAAAATATTCGCTGTTAGCAGCAATGTAATGAGAAGCTCTGTTAAACTTAGCAATAGCGTGTAAGATATCAAACCAGCAGACTAACAAGTCTGCAACACAAACAGCTCATTAGAACTGAGCTACACATATAAAAATGATAAACTGTTTCAAATGTTATTAATTATACATAGAGCAGGGTTCGGGAACCTTTTTTGCTAAGGGAGCCATGAGACCTACATATTTTTAATTGTATTTCCGTGAGAGCCATATAATATTTTTCAACACGTAATCCAACTAACTTACTTAACTAACATGTGCATTTTTAAGCAAAGTCAACAATTTTAAGCAATGGCAAACGTATGAATTTTCTCTTTAATAACACGCTTCTTACTGTTGATGCGACTTCTTGTGCTGCATGGTGTTGCTGATGACTTTGTAGGAATGTTACAGAAAAAGCTTCATCCGTAACAAACGTGTTAAGAAAATATCAAGCGAGCCAGATGCCGTCATCAAAAGAGCCACATCTGGCTCGCGAGCCATTGGTTCCCGACCCCTGACATAGAGTATAACAATGACTGCTCTTGGCCCACATCTCGTTCGTGGTGAATCGCACATTCAATGCAAAGCCAGCTGAGAGGTTGCAGCAACATCCTTTCCTTTTTGCAATTGACCGCACCGATTGCACGTTCTTTTTGTGAAGGTTTCCCTGGCACGACCTTCACATCCTGGTCACAGCACCGCTATGTTACGATTGGAAAGCACGAGCGACAACTGCGTAAAGCTTCACACTGTGGAAGCAAGCAAGAATAGAGATTGCACGTCGTGCTCATTCTATTATTACTTGTTCGCACCACATATAATATGGATGATGTTCTTCTCACACACCTCGTTCGTGGTGAATCGCACATTCAACACAACGCTATTGAAAGGTTGCAACACTTGTAGCAAGGTTGAGTTGGGCTTTTGAAATGACTGAGGGTGTAAGAGACAAGTGAAACGCAAAATGCTTTCACAAAATCTTGGATAACCTAAATAACCTGCAATCAAACTTGCTAAAACAACACTGGGCACCATTTTCTGACTTATCAGGCGCCATTTCATAGCACGTCGCACACCATTTGCTAACTTCTATGGCGCCATTTTATAGCATGTTTGGCGCCATTTCACAGCAAAAAAAGTCATAGGAAAAATGTTCAATTTCATCGCCTTTGACACGAGCTCGACATTGACACGAGCTTGCAAACCAATCACTCCAAGTGACTCGACAGTTCTTGTGATTCGACTTTGACTCGGCTCGATCAAGTCATGACTTGCTCTGACTCGACTCGAAAATAATTTAGATAACCTTGTCTCGAAGGGCTTGTGACTCTGACCCGACTCTGACTCGACAAAAATGACTTGAGCACATCGCTGGAATAAACTGCCAAAATGCTTAGCGTTGTGCCTAAAGACCCAACTGAATTGTTTGCCAGTACCATCATGAAGCTTCTATGCCACTTAGTACCATTGCAGCCACAATGCAGCGAGTCACCGAAACAGAGTCCGAAACAGCGAGTCGAACCGACGACCCTCTGCATAACAGAAATAATAGACTTTTGGCGCTGGACTAGGTAGAATGTATTGTTGCTGTTACGAATTCAACTTTATATGCTCCACAAGTTCTTGGATAGATCATTTTGTCTCATCTTGTTGTGTGGATCAAGTATTGTATGATATGGAAATGCTGGGTGTCTTCTTTCTGGTCATTGAGCTGCAGCAGTCACCATTCAGTGTTTGCATCTTCCAGAATTTGATAATGATGTTGTAAGGTCTCAGCCATGTCGAATTGACTGGCCTAAGGTTACTTCCCAGGAAAGAGAGGATTAGGCCTACTACATGAAAGTAAAAACCTACTTGATCAGTTGCAATTGCCCACGGAGGGTGTACACTGTCACTGTACAGATAAAAAAACAAATGGATTTGGGTAAGATGCATTACACCCAAGAATGCTGGCATATACAGGAACATGATTAAGACAAAAAAGGATTTCAAATATTCACCGAGGTAGTGCCACAAGGATTTTGAAATGCATGGGGCCAAAGGCCTAGCGGCTGCACTGTAGGCTGATAAAAACCAATCAGAAATTTTGGCAGAAGGTTAAGAATAAACGCAGATGTCCATCACTGCCAATATTGATGTGTGTGGGGTAAATGGTGGCACAGAGATTGTGAAAATGTGGGAAGTTTATTTCAAGGGAATTTAAAATTTGAAAACTCTACCAGTGAGCCCACAGAATTTCGAATTGACTTCTTGAACGCTGCGCTTGAATAAGGCACCATGCCCTGATTTCATTTCTGCAGAAGATTTGCTGTATGATGGTGAATCTCTGATTTTTTCTCAGTGTGCTTATTGATAAGTGTATTGTTCACGGCTAGTGTGTATTTTTTTGCACACCAGGTTAACCATTGTGTCAGGACATTTGATGCCCTGCTCAGAAACAATTTGTATCCATTTTTTATACGATGCGCATCTTCATCCAAGTTTGTTATTCATTCACTTCAAATGTCTGATGCTTTTTACAAATCTTCATTTTTCCTCAATTGTTCAAAGCTCATGTATGATGGAGACCAACTTCAGTAGTTGTTGGTGCATTCTTTTGGTGTTGGCGTCTCATCAGTAGGCCTATTGTTTTTGTGTAGTAAAAAGAAAAAAAACGTGTGTGCAATATATACAAACCAAGCATGCAAAAAGTAAGAAGTGCTGTTAAAATGTCTTGCTCCTCTCAATGTTGGTTGGCTATGTGCAAACACCGATTCTGTAATGCGTTACTGTACGACTAACCATTGTTTGTGATCTTGTGAATGACAATACAGTTGTGGTGATGATAAGTGTTTTGCTCCTCTCCATGGTCATATACAAATTGCGCTACTGTGTGGCGAACCATTTTTTCTGCTCTTGTGTCTATGATCGCGTCTGTATGGACCACGAGTCTGCAATAAACTAGTAATATCATTATTATTATTATTATTATTATTATTTCTTGTCACGTGACACTTAAGGTGAAGAAAATAAATCGTGCGTGCCCTTGCCACGGAATCCAGACTGCCTTGCAGTGGTGTATGGATATGGAAATTTTGCGATCCTGATCCAATCCGAAACTTTTTCATGAACTCCATATCCAACCCATATCCGAAAATTAAAAATTATAGTCTCTGATATCCAACCCAAATCCAAAACCTCTCACTCAGTTACACATTAGCCAACATATTTAGTAGTGTCTGTTTTGCCTCATGCGGCAAAAGCTGTGGCTATTTTTCCATTAGTCAGACACTATATTGGTTGAAGTGGTCATGTGACAAGGACGATATACAAAGAGACAATTACTAAGGTTTAGAATTAAGGTTATGATTTAGGTTTCCAGTTTAACCTCCAATTCACGCAGACAGGCAACTTGCCACTACGCAAACCACTAACAGCTTGCCAGCACTGAAACCATCGCAACACTTATCAACTAGCTTTAAGCCATTGCAAATGTCGTTGTCGACTACAAGCAGGAGATGTGTTCCGAACTTCTCATGTAATCATTTTAAACAATCGTTTTAAGCTAAAAGCAAAATAGCTCCAGCAGTGTCTATATTGCCTCATGAGGCAATATGGTTACTGCTACCTTCTTCGTTTTGAATTCAATGAGCGCCATGGCTAAAAATACCCGCCACACTGAAGTTTAGATTGACCTTGACAGGAAGTGCACAATTCTTTTTCCAAATGGTACAGGATGTTATAGTTGTCTGCACTTCTCATATACACTAATGGAGCTGTTTGAATCAAATGGTGACCTACTACAAATATCCTAAATTAGTGTTGGCCTATATGCTGGACTCCATGCAATGCCAACAGTTATTGTACGTTAATTTAACAGTGATAAAGCGAGCACCACAATTTTATGCCCAATGAAACCCATGTTTACCGAAATCCCTTTTTCAAAAACTCTTTCTAAACTGAACTTCCAGCACTGCTAGGTTTAAAATAAACAACCTAGCCACTCTTCTAAATCAAACACTTAACAAGTTTTCATTGCTAGTTTAGGTGCATTTGAACCTACAAAAACATGGTCAAGATGTCAAAATGTTTTCACCATCCTTTTCAGTTTACTATTATTTAGTTTTCAGGTTAAGGTAGTGAACTGCACTGTCAAGACAAACACTGGGTGTATTTCGTTCAACGCTGAAAAAAAAAGTTTTTCGTAATGCCTTATTAAATATCAGTATTTTACAATGATCCGCTAATAAATACATTTAAAAAATTAAACATGTTTCATCTGAAAAACGATAGGCCTACAATAAAACAATAGAATCATGCTCATCTTCACACTGTTCCAAACTACATGTTGCTTGAAAATTGTGAAGTCCTCAGTCTGAAAGCTAGGATACCGAGCGGCACGTAACATTGAATTTTACCGAGAGAAAATATAAAAAAAGATTGTTGATAATATCAATATGATTTGAAAATATTGTAAATTTTCCAGATACAACTACTATGCAATATCAAGTTTTTTTGCATGGCCACAGTTTTTTAATTTGGATAATCCGGTTACGGATCCGGTTGAAACGTACACGACATCAAATCCAATCCAAATAAACAAAATTCTTAATATCCGGCAGAGCTGGACTCTAAAATCCGGATCTTTTACACCACTGCTGCCTTGTAATATAGCCCACTTAGCAGAGGTGGACAAAGAGAGGAGTTTGGTGGACAAAGAGAGGAGCTTGTTTTTTTTGCGGAGGCGGAGACTAAGAACCCTGTTTTGTGGCAGAGGTGAAGTGGAAGAGGAGATCGATTTTTTCAAATTTTATTTGCAATATTCAAACTCATTATTGGAAAGTTTTGTGGACTTACATCAAATATGCGCTTTGCTGACACAACATTATGACTTTTTCTATGTTCAAATGTCTGTTTTTGCATCTCTTATGTGTTACAGTGTATGCAAAGTCTAATACTATTGGACATTTAAAATCAAGCGTCTAGGCCCACTCGTCTACCCGCCTACGATCTATTAGTAATACATGTGGTTTTGCTATCTGTTTAAGGCAAGGCAGTCTGTAGGCTACAGCTGAACAATATGCCCATTTGTGGTTAACTTGCCATCTTACCGAAACACATTTTTCGTTGTTTGGTCGTGGCTTGTGTGTGATTGATGGCTATTGGCAGCATTCTCTAATGTAGCCTAGGCGTAGACTACCTACGACGTTTTACCCTTTGGTAGGCTAATAGCCTATATAGTATTTATAGATTTATACAGTAATGCTCTGCAGTACCAACCAGGAAGTTTTCGACAGCCATCGATTGTGTCTCATTTGGAATTGTATCATTGGCTTGAGCATTGTTGTGTAACAGTAGAGTTACCTAATGTTCATCCAGTGTTGAGGTATGAGGGAAGTGGTGGCTAAATATGCACTGTAATTAATATTTGAAGTGATAGTATTTCACGCAGGCCTATATATTTGTCAGTGCACTGGTAGCGTTAAGGTGCCCAACTATTAGTGAGTGAACTGAAGTTACACTAATTACAGTATGAAAAATCAGTTTTATGCTAGTTACTGTAGTCCAGTTGAAGTTGTTTGTTTCAAGCAGATGAAAAGTTGTCTTTTGACAGAAAAACGTTATGCAATATATTTATATATGACAGTGCCTCCTTCTGCCCATGAGGTAAAAGCTATGCTGGGGCTATTTTGCCTTTATTGGAACATGATTAGTTGATATGTGTACATGGTGAGTAGCCTACAATACGCTGATGCAACGGTTTAGAGCAGGGGTTCCCAACCTTTGTCTGACCATGTACCCCTTCAGCATTTCGACAGATGAGCATGTGCCCCTGAAATTTTTCTTCTAATAAAAACGCTGAGTAAAATAACAAAAACTCACTCAATTTTTATTAGAACTTCTAGATATTTAGAACTACAACGGTAAACCCCGTTTTTACGTCTTAAAGTTAATTTTTTGGAGCTTTACAACAAATGTACTGTTTCTTCGTACTTTTTGGTTCCTTTTGTACGCCCATGTATGCATCACAATTATGGTGTAATTTCAGGACGTCATGCATGCAGAGATTGCGTGTGTCTTATAATTTTGGATGCAGAGTTCTATACAACCTGTCCTGGAGTGCCAATGTTAGTACCCACCAGGTTAAATGTAACATTCCTACCTTTGAGGCTCTGTTACAAAAATACACGTACCTGTTTATCAAAAGATGCAGAAAATCTGACAACATATGGTTACATACTTTGATGCAATCAGATTGTTTGTATTTGTCCCTATTCTTTGAACACTATAATCGCATTTTACACTGTTGATGAGTGATCAAAATTTGCAGTATTCGTTTGATCGATGGCGCGTCATGCCACAATGCTTTCGCAGTTCACACAATCCAGACAAGAGGTCACCAACAGTTTGCCAGCACTGAAACCATGACAACATTTATCCGTGCATCCCCAACTGAGCCATTGCAGACGTCACGGTCAACAAAGCAGCAGAGGTGGCCGGGGTCACCTTTTCAGACTCCGACTCCGCTCCTATTTCAAAATTTTTGAATCCGGGACCGGTAATTTTTCAAATTTGAGAATCCGACTCCTGTTTTGACTCCTGCTGCAATTATCGATCCAACCGTAATGTACCCATGTTTTTACCACACAGACTCCTGCTACTGCCGAAATGGAAAAGTGACTCCGCATCCTGGTCCGGTTTTTCCCAAATTTTTGACTCCGGGTCCGGATCCGGGTCCGAAAGAACAACGCAGAATCCTGCCGGAGTCGACTCCAGCCCTCCAGATCCGGTACCACCTCTACAAAGCTGGTGATGCGTTCCGAAGTTGTCATGTGACCACTTAAATCAATCATGTTCATCCAGTAGGAGAATACCTCCAGCAATGTTTTGCCTCATTAAGCAAAAAAGCATATTGCCTTACATTAAGCAGAACGGTCAAACAACATGCTTTTTAGTAGTATTTGCTATTTGCGGAGTTAAGGCGGAGTCGGACTTGAATGTTTCCGCGATTTGCGGAGAGGAATGGACGTGGAGCTAAACTTTTCGGAGTCGGAGCGGATGCGGAGTCAAAAGAATGAGACTCTGTCCACCTCTGATATACAGTTGGTCATCTAAGGAAAAAGATGACAGCATATGTGTGTTCAGGAAAGCTGGAGCCTGGCATTGTTCGAGCATAAAACAGTTGTGTCAATGAAGTCATTTGAGATGGTCTCATGAAACCACAAGCGCGTTTTTTCAACCGCGTTGTGTCGCACACTCTGTGCGCAAATCAGAAGTGAGCATGGACAGGATTAGCATTGGATCAGTGTTGCCAAGTGGTAGATATATATAGCAAATTTGAAAATTTTGGTATATTTTCAAAGCGCTTGGTATATAAATTTATGATTTGGTATATATGCAAAATTTGGTATATATTTGGTATATTTTGTCATAGGTTTAGTTGAGATTTTGAATGAGTTTGTTTGGTTTATTACAAAGCAAAAACAAAGAAACCGATAGTAGTGTTGAAGCTATATAAGAAAATTTTGTGATTTTGCTTAACATGGGAGTAAGCATGCACTTTGGGTAAGCGGAAAGCGAGATTGGAAGAGAGCTGAGCTGCTATGAAAAAAGTGAACTTAACTCTAGGTATGCGCTTTTAGTTAGACAATGTATTGAAGTGGGGAAAACTCCGTACGAGAGAGACAGAAGATTTAGCAAGAGTGACTGATAGAACTGGCATGGCTTGCATAGCAGTATTCTGCTGGTGCTGTGTATCCATTCTGCTAACTGTGCAAAATGAAAGTTGCCAGCTTTTTACAGAGCATAAAAGTATTCTGGCTGGACTATGGACCGCAAAAGAAATGCAAATGTAGTGTGTTAGAAAGATGAAGTTTCCAGTGGTCCATAAATATGTCATTGCTAAAGTTAAGAATGTAGAAATTGACCTTGAAGCATCTCTATGATGGCACGCACAATAGGTGTAGGAGCAGGTAAATTTTTTTGGGTGCGAAGGAATTTTGCCCGAATTCTCCCAACTTGCCCGCAAAAAATCAAACAAAAGTGACCTCCAAGAAAAAGCTCTTCATGTCAATTCGGGCGTCATTTTTTCAAATCAAAGCATACTGGGCGCCATATTTGCTGAAATATTCAGTGAGTTTGTGAAGGTTCTCAAAGATTTTTCCCGGATTTTGTAGGATTTTTTCCCGATTTTATGGAATTTGCCCGGATTTTCACCAATTCAAAATTTTAGGGGTGTAGTGCAGTTACACTCCCTGCAACCCCGCCTCCTACACCAGTGATGGCACTGCTCAACAGCAGCTGTTAATCATCCACGTGAAACAATGTAAAGGCATTGAACAAATAGCATTAAATTTTACGTTTTTGTTACAGATATAAATGTGGTATATATTTGTTATATTTTTAAACTAGATTTGGTATATTCGTTGTATGAAGAGTTGGCAATACTGGATTGGATATCCTGCAGAAAACTTGCAATTTTTTTGGATCAGGGTAGGTTTTGGATATTTATTTCTGAAAAAATTGGATCAGGACAGGACCAGGATATTTGTTTGATTTCTATAACGAAATTTCTCTGAGAGTGATTCAATTCAAGATGTCACAAACAGTGGTGCCACTCCTGGAGTTTTTCCACTAGATCTAGTGTTTTTTCATTTCATCTAGTAATCTAATGTTTTTTTATGCCTATCTAGTGTTTTTTTAAGAGTGAGCTGAATATAATTAATTGCACAGTTTTGTGTAATTGCAACTGTAAGTGAGACCTTTTGATTTAAAGCAATTGTAATTTGCTAAAAATTATTCTTATTTAAATCTAAATTGAACAAGACAATGTAAATGTTTAGAGTTAAACCGCTGCGAAGTCACTGTGGTCATCTGTTAAAAGTTTCAGTGACCTGTACAAACGGTCAATTTTTAGCTGAGCACCACAACGGAAAATTTCATCAAAAAAGCAACTAGGCTACTCGTTATCATGCACTGATAAGGAATATATACACCAAACCCGTCGGAAATGAGTATTTAGGAAGTTATGCAAAATTAAACTTTCCCCTTCTACAACGCACTTTCACCTACCATGCACAGCCACAACATGGTGCCGGTAACGTTCTCTCAACATAAATCGAAAAAAGACGGCACGAGACAACAGCTGAGTCATTGCGTACGCATTTGCGTGAGTTAATTTTGTCGTCTGCGCGAAAGATGTGTCATTTTTTCGTATGCGCGTAAGATGCGACACCGAATTGAGCTTGAATAACGACTTGTTTTTATCGTCCAAGTACAACAAGATGCTTGAATGACTAACTTTAGCAAAGTACATTCAGCTTAAATTAATGTACTGAAAGCGTTTGAATCATAACTGCAATGGTAACACACGTGATAAAGTGGCACAGAGGACCACCTGCAACAAAATGTCAAATTGAAGATTATCAAAATAAGGAC
>Ga0210059_1014459_pt1 | contig 11661 bp, 7 predicted proteins | sample Ectturendosymbi2_FD_188042 | JGI IMG/M metagenome (GOLD analysis project Ga0210059, IMG submission 188042) | Ecteinascidia turbinata endosymbiont from Florida, USA - Sample 2 (SPAdes) (version 2) | ecosystem: Host-associated > Tunicates > Ascidians > Unclassified | place: Key West, Florida... | reverse complement strand
TTTACCCCCAGTATAGGTAAAACTTACCCCAGGGGTAAATTTACCCCCGGTTGAGAACCCCTGATCTAGTCAACAAACGCCGTATAGCGACGTAACGAGAATAAAAGTATGTGTCTTTTTTTTCTACTTACATAGTGAAAGTCGCCACGTGATTCCAACAAACCCAATCAGTTGCTTTTGCTTATTAGTAAACATGACATATAACATAAGGCCAAGACACTTGGCGATTGTTGTATGTTTGGCAAAAAGAACTCTTCAGCTTCGCACTTACAAGATTTTTTCTGTGTTTTTCTATTTTCGGGAAACTTTCCGCGAATGTATTAGAAACTCGTGGCAGCAAACACGATTTCAATAATACGGGGTAATGCGACAAACTCGCTTTGCTAATTCAAATTTTCAGTTTGTCCTGTTTCTGCGTCGAGGAGAAGCAGGCCCTGCGATTGTAGCTAAGATGCAATAACCGCAAGCATCACGCTCTTCAAATAGACCTAGCCGTTGTATGTTATAAAAGATGGTTTGAAATCGTATCAACAGTAAGCGCTGCTGTGAACTGTAAACAATAGAACGTGGTGTTTTCCAAAACGTTTTACGGAAATAGAAAAAAATTAATTAGACAAAACATTTTCGTTAGTGTTTACTTCTGAAATTGTGGGCTATCGCGAACACAAAAATTCCACAGTTTAATTTTTAAGTTACTCTTTTTATTAAAAAAATATTTTAAACGTGTTCAATCCGTGGTAAAAAAGAATGAACATGTGTAAAACGGCAATTCATGTATTTGTTGTTTTGCGCGAAAGTAATATTTGCTGTCACGGTGTTCAAAACTTTAACGGTATTAAAATTACTTTGGAAAGTATTGCCGAAGTATTATGAAATCGTTATGTCTGTTGTACAGCAATGCAGTTGATCACTGAAGTAAGCAGATGTTTAACTGCCGATACTAATCAAACTGCTAAAGGTAGCTGAATCCTATACGGTCTTTTCCAAACAAGAGCCACCTTAATCCTTCAACTGCGTACATGGCAATGCTTGTGTTGATCTCTACAATTAGCTGCAAGCTTCATCTTAACGCAGTATCATTCATAGGCGTCGGAAGGGGCAGGGGGTTCCTTGGTCCTACCTGGATTTTGAAATTTGATATTTTCCTCTTAACGTTTCAGTAGAAAAATGTTTATTTCTTAGTTTGAAGTTAGTAAAATGAATTTCAGTGCAGTTGGCTCCCCTGAAAAAATCCTTTGGCCACCTACAAGAAAAATCCACTATTAGATCCCCCCGGAAAAAATCCTTCTGACGCCGAGGGTACCATTCACACTGAAGCTGGCATAAAACTGAACTGCTTTCAAAAAAAGCTTCCACCTTTCATACTTTGATGATTTGTTTAATTAAGACTGTATCCTGAGCTGACAATCTCTGATTCTATTTGTTTTATTTCACTTTGTTACGGTGAAAAAAGCTTGTGATTTAGCAAATCGGCGACTTCATTGCGTTTGCAATCGCCATTTTCAGATTAAAAGCCCCTGTACTTCGCCACACAGTGAAGCTGACTATAAACCAAAGCCCTAAAACTTGCTCCCTCCCAAGTCATGTACAATAATTCCAAAAGGCTTGGATCAGCTCACTAACTTTGACCTGCAAACCATTATGCACTTGATCATTTTGTTGATGACAGTGCTTGCACAAATACGCGCTTTATTTCAAAAAATAACACGAAGGAGTTGAATAAAATGGTTGCATTAAAGCAAGAGTACAAGTGTTACATTGCTCTCAAACAGATCATTACCTGGTACATTGCAGTAAAGGCAATGTATTGCATTGTACTTTCGGTTCAGTTACATTGTCGAGATATCTCTTAAAATTCGTTGTCAGTGTATTGTGGACCTAGGTGTTTGAAATGATGTGTTCAGAATGTATTTTTCCATCGTTTTGTCTCCTTCGGCTTGTTGCTACAACGCCAAGAATTGTCGTCATTAACATGGGCGTAGCCAGGGGAGGGCCAAAGGGGCCATCCTCCCCAAAAATTTTAGAAAATATAGTCATTTTGTGCTTTGAGAGGCGTTTTTCCAAACAAAATAGTGTTATTCGCCTAAAATCAAACATTTTGACCCCCCAAAATTTTTTGCCCCCCCCAAATATTTGGGCTGGCTACACCATCGGTCATTAGTCAACGTACGAAAAATTGAAAATTTCCAATGTTGTAGTGTTTTGTGTAAGCAGAAATGCCAAGTGGAAATAGATCACATAAAATTATTTTTTCAATTCATAAAATTAAATGAAGAAATTACTAGATTGGCCATTTCAATGGCAAATGACATTCTTTTCAAGCAGAAATATCAAAGCTTAGCCATTAGAAGTAAACCTTTAGTGAATAAACCGCTATCATCTTCTGGACTTCTCATCACACCGAGTAAAGGAATTGTACACGGCGAGCTGTTTGAATGGTCTGAGTACTAGCCTAGACGGTAACTTCAAGACAGCAGAAAATCTACTAAAAGTTCGTGCAGTGTACAACATGCAGGATTTCGAGCTAAACCACAATAGAAAACTTAAAGTTGTGTTCTTGCTTCAAAAAGCCGGCCGTTATAAAAAATCAGTATTTATTTCTATATGCAGCATATAGAGAGGCATTTCTTCACTGCAAATAAACTACGAGTCAGAGGATCGCTTCACATCTGCTGCTAGGGTAGGCGTTTCAGTTGCAAAGGTGATACTCTGGGACAGTGGTTCCCAAAATATGGGTTGTGACCCGAACAAGGCCGCGAAAGGTCAAAAAATGGGTCGCGCCGAGGCAATCCCAACCTGAGTTGTATATTTTCAACGTTACCACTGCTTGCCTGTGACTGTCTGCAGCATAGGTACTTGAGAAAGTGTGGATTCCTGCCATTAAAGACGAACTTAGCAATTTAGCCTACTCAACTGCCAAAAATCATCCATACAATCGTCATTTTTTTCATACGATGTTTGAGGCTTGGGTCGCGAGGTGTTGACCAAACTCAGATTTGTGTCGCGCTCAAAAAAGTTTGGAAACCGCTGCCCCAGGAATTTGATGTGTTTGGAAAGATTTGAGGAAAACTAGTGCATTTTATTTCAATCGCTTGTTTCTTATTGTTGCTTCATACTAGGCTGCATTACAGTTTATCAGTAAGTATGAACTCAGATGACACAGAAACTGATCCTAATCAACTAAGTAACATTGAAGACTTCGTACAGACTGTGACATCATGCTTCTAAATACACATTCGACTACTAGGAATGCAACTCAGCAGCAGTAATTGATTGTCTGAGAGAGGTAGTTATCAGCCACATCGCTGTTTCGCAATGAGTTGTTTGTCCCGTTTCCTTGGCGGAGGACCAACCCTGACCATGGAAAAACTGTACAGAAACCAGAGGCGATAAAATTATCTTTGCCAATGGCAAAGTTTGTTCGAGTTTCATAATAGGTGAGAAATAAAATGAAATCAGTTGCGTCTAATGTTCACTCCAAATATTTTCATACCTAACCACTAGCAGTCTCTTCTAATTTTGGTGATCGAGTTTGCTTGGCACTTTTATTGAACAAAGATTATGAATTTTGAAATTTAGACAGGATTCAGATTACATAGCTAATCTTTGAAGTTACGCCTATTTTTTGTTATTTTGTTTATGAAACGTCTCTTTTATTTAATTTAGGCTGCTTGATGACGACACACGTATCAGGCACGTGAGCGATCCATGTGACTGTACAGTTAGATCATATTCTTGCGCAATGCATGCGTAACGGAGGGTTTTCATTGGTGACCAGTGAACCTTCTGCCGTATTTAGAGCATGACGTTGCCAGCAAGATCAAAAGGTATCAGGTCACATTAGCGTGACCTAGAGTTAATTGCGTGCTGGAAGTTACTTTCCTATGCAAGACATCCAACAAAATTTTGAAGGAATATAGATATGTTTCGCTAGGGTATTTGAAAGGCCCTGTTTGAAAATCTGCTTGCTCGATAAAGAAATATGATTTTATTCTTGCGATTGCAAAATTTTACCAATGTGAAGCCATTAACGTTTTGAAACCCATGTACTTCTTAAAATTTTTCTTAGCTTCACATTTTAACATTATTTAGGTTTTCTATCCTCGTTTTCCCTTTCATTTGAAAGGCTGCGTGGTATGCAGAGTAAAGTTATTGGAACGTCATAACTCCGTCTAACAAAGTTACCGCGTGGACCATGCAGGTTCTCAGATGATCTGGCGTCGCGAAAATTGTCTGGACATGAAAGGTCCGTTGCAAAAACAAAATCATAAAGCAAAATGACTTTTCAAAGGCTGTTTTTTAATTCACAGGGTTCAAGATTGCTTCTAGCAGTTCTGAACTTTCAAAATATCGCGCCTAGTACATCATAGTTTCGATTTTTGCCATATTTAAAGTTCATTGCAATAGTGTATGACAGGCATATTGTTGTGTGCACTGCGCACATTGGAAAATTAAGTATTTTTTTTTTACTTTTTAAGGCGAACGTTACTCTTTTAGTGTTGACTTTAAATTTTCGTTTTGCTTATCATGCATCAGATTAATTATTAAACCTAGTCAGTTTACGCCAGTTGTGCGAAAAACTTTTCTAACCTTTAAGCTAAACTTAAGTCAGACATTAGTTCAATCTAGTTCAATCACGGTGCATTAATCTGACAGTTTTTGCAACAATTCCTTACCAGCTCTTTTGCAGGTCTGTGGCACCAGTCGCTGAAGCATGGAACAATTGTAGCAGTCTAAAGTTGTAACTTGGTGTACATTGATGATACGAATAAAACAATGCTGTGAATTTTAAGTAGAAACAAACGCTTGGATTGACGGCAGAGAAAACTACTAATGATAAAAATCAAGAATCCTAGAAGCAATCGAGAGGAAGGCTATTATTTTTTGTCCAATTAGCTTCATATTATAAGCTGCAAAACGTTTCTTGGCTTTGCTTATTTTTAGCTGCATATAGATGGTTGTTCTTAGTATGTAACAGAATTGTTGTTCGTATTATGTAGCTGAAAGGCCGGAAGAAGATGGCATTACAGTATCTTGGTTTGAATGCAATGGTCGGAGAATCCTCTAATCCAGAGGTTGGACAAATAATTTGGCTAGGGCGCCACTTTGAAAAGGTTGCATTTCGCGGGGGCTGTAACTTCTTACGGAAATTGAAGCAAGTCTCGGTTAAGCTCGTCTTAGGACTAATATTTGCTGTGTTAAGTTGGAGGAAAATTCAGATTTGAAGATTTTTCCTGAATGCTTCCGCGGGCCACTGAAAACGCTGCGGTGGGCTACATTTGGCTCGCGGGCCGCCATTTGCCCACCTTGCTCTAGTCTATAGAGACACTCTTAAAGTTGGAAGTGGGGCAAATGATAAAACCAGATGTCCTACACTGTCCCACTTCATGGACAGCGTCACCAGTAAGAATTTTCAAACAGTAAATGATTAAAATAAAGATTACCACGAGCAGGTGATAGTTTTGTAGGAGTCTTTGACTCTTTGCAGCAAACTTGAGATTCAACTCTGTTTCATTATACTCGCTTTTGTACCCCTTTCGAAGTGGCACGAATGGTCAGAGGCACCAAGGGCACGCGGCTACTTTCATATAGTGAATGTTGCATTGATGGCGAGCGCCGCGCGTGAACCCCTTCCCTTGCACCCACCATTAACGCCGAGCACGAGGCTGGACAGGCCACAATACCAAGTCTTCGGTATGACCTGACTGGAAATCCAACCCAGCCCAACACTGCAACACTTGGTTGGCGGCAAACCCAACTTCACCAAAATCTGTATCTCAGGGAAAACTGTTTCACTGTCATAAAACGAACAAATAAAACCGGGTGTTATTTTTTAACTTATTTCATGTATCACATTCATCACATCAAGCAGTTATAGATGTAATCTGTAAGTCTATTAAAGATAAGCTTTACGTTCACTTTACGTTCAGCAGCAGTTATACGACTGAGCAACCTTCACACCGAACACCGAAACACACGCTTAAAATTTTTGATAGATAAAATGATATTGAGTAAGATAAACATTCACAAAGTTTATTGGATCTCAAGCTACTTGGCAGAAACCTCGATTTCTTCAAAGGCTGTTTTTGTAGCAATCTTAAAATGTTTGGTGCTGAGGAATAATTTCGTAAATCGTGCGCGTCTGTTGCTACAAAGGGTTCTGGTTACGTTTTGAAATGAACCAGAAAAGGTGTTTAGACAAAGTATAAATTACAAGTATACACCTTTTATGAAAACATTTGTTTTCCATACAGCGAAGGTGCATTAAACCTCTTCGCTTGAGTCACTGTATTTGCCGCATCAACCAGAGCCACAACCACTGTGTGAGGACCCGTACAATGATAACACCTGAAGTTGGATAACAAAGTTAAACATTTAGGCCTATCAAATTCGCAAATTATTGCAAGTTCCTGATAACTTTGCAGTACTTGTTTACTCTTTCGATAAAGATAAAGACTTTCCAACCTACGAAGTGTCGGTTCAATGGATCTTTGTTAGGGCTGAAAGACTTCTTTTATCACCTAATTGTTCTACCTGGTTCTTAAAAACTCGTTTGAATATTACTGTTCTTTTGTTTGCGTATAATAAAGTTATTGGTCGACAGAGAAATGCATTGTTTTAACTTTTTTTATTTTGAGTGAGTTTTTCTTGGATGTCCAAAATTGCTTTTATCCACACAGCATTTTTGTGCGTTTGCTGTAGTGACTAGCTAAAATTCTCTCATTGTGGCAGCAGACTTTAATTGTTTTGCTGTGACGGAGTAGGCTATATTTTTTCACGAGTGGTAGTGTTTTCTATCAACAAGGTATTTGATTAATTATTTGATTGCTTGCTGCCGGAGCTTTAGAAAACAATCAATTATACAGTGTTTTCGACAGTACCGACGTTGGTACTTAAATGCGGAGGTGCAGATTAATTTTGCTTCAGCTGTTTACCATGCTGTGTCTAATCTGCCGTCTTGCCAATCTATTGTCTGGAGACCGCTTAACCTCAGTCAAATCCATTTGCCGCGTGGCGTACAAAGCCGCGTCACTCCGCAAGAATGCATGTGTAGATGTCTCTTCCTTCAAAGGAATGAGTTATTGTTGCGAGGATATCATGCTGAAACTCTGGATAACATCGTCGCTTCCAAACGAGTATACTCAACTGGAACGCTAAACTAACAAGAGATAAGTGTGTCAAGCTTGTTGAAGCCGTAAATACAATCATAACTCATCCTTGCTATTTGCAAGATAATATAAAATTTTTATCAGGGTCAACCTTGAAAATGGCATAACGTTTTTATCAGCTTTGTCTAAAAATAGACTGCAACCTTACTGGGAAAGTAAATGTAAAAACTCTAGAGCGGCAAGTTATCTCGAAAAGCCAGAAAACTTTTGCGATTTCCAGAAATACAGGCAGACCACTCAAGGATAATTTTTAGGGACAAACTCCAAATATTTTATCTTGGAAAAGCTTATCACTGACCTTCACTTTATGCTTGGAGTATGTGAAAAGCTGCATATTTTCCTAATCTGGATGTTATTAAATGCAGTGATGATTTTATGAAAGGGAACCACCGCCTGCATCACTGATAATATCGTTGGTGGAAGCTTTACAGTTTGCGCAGTAGTGTCTTCAGCGCAGAAAAATTGCTCAAGTCTGTAGTGAAAGCGGCACAACGTGTTTGCTCAATGTAAATCTGTAAGAAGTGGTCGCCGATTAGATGAAAATTTATCAATGAACCGCAGCTCTTCACTTTTTCATGTTTTCGAACGTTTTCTTTCATGCGAAAACTTTGAGCAAAATGAGATAAACAGAGTTGTATGAGGAGAGCAAGGAAATTGGAAATTTGTGTGTAAACTGCAAAATCGGATAAACTTTGCAAAAATTGTCCGACACTGCTCTTTGTCTGTTGAAAAATGCAAACACCTGCAAAACATTTGCTGCTAAGAAAGGTCCATGAAGCTACTTGTAGAAATTGACGTTGTTTTACCAAGGTCACTTTCAGTGGTGTGTATAAGGGAAGGCGAGCGAGGTACTTGCCTCAGACCCCTCTTGTTAGGGACCCTCTTCGAGGTGTTTTGCATGTAAATTTTTCTCATTTTTGGTAAAAAACTTATTATCCACTCATATAATATACTCCGAAGCAGATCATAAGCAAGTACTTTGCTTAGAAATGGGCCCCAACAGCTACTGTAATGCGCCGGCACGCTGCTTTCAAAAGGGTCCCCAATAGCAAGTGCCATGTGTAAGTACTCTGCTTTTGAAGGGGCCCCCAACAGCAACTACATTGTGTAATTACTCTGCTGTCAAAGGGGCGCCAGTATAGCAACTGTAATGCGTAAATAGGATATACTCCGCTCTGGAAGCGGGTCCCCAATAGCAACTGTAATGTGTAAGTGCCTTTCTTGCAGTGCGGCCCCAACAACAACTGTACAGTAAAACTAGAGAAGTGGGGGTGATGCCAGCTTGCTATCGCTTAACTTTCACGTGTTGCTAGCTTTGTCTTTCCAACTTTCAGTGTGTTTAAAGTTGTGCATCATGAATATCCTTTTGCATTTTCTGTTGTCAGTCATGACTTAGCCTCAGGAACGTATCACTGGGTGGCCTGCATATCCATTTCCAAGGCTTGATCAAAAGGTCTTATCTTATACCCCTAACCCCAAGTCAGGGGCAGATACAGGGGGCGATTGGGGCGATCGCACCCCCTAAAACTTAAGGAAGTAACTTCTTCACCGTAATTTTGTGTAATTCTGAAAATAGCGTTAATGATATTTGTCACAGCAGTATAGTGTGAAGTATACTTCATCTCCCTTACATTACTGAATACGCAATGAGATTGACTACCAAATTTTCCTGAAATCGCCCCCTTAACCTTACTGGCTGGAACCGCCCCTGCCCTAAGTCCACCACTGGTCACTCTAATTGACAAAAACAGGACTGAAATAGGCGTTCATTTTCCCCAGCTTTCCCTTTCTTGTTTTCTTCTTTAACATGTATCCAACAAAAATGCCGATTCAAGGGTTACCGAAGTAGATATTGTCAAAATATCTGGATAAAAAGTTATACCATTTTAAACACCTTAAAAATGGATAAATAGCGACTCTAGGGGACTTTGGGGGCTCAATTCCTAAAGATGGAGTAATTCAAAATCAAAAGAATTTGAAAGAAACTTCACAAGGCTTGGTCGATTTTTTGTCAAACCTTTTCAACAATTTTTTCTAGCATTGGCGTTAAGGCACTCAGCGACGCGAGATGAGCATAAATTTAAGGTAAATGACTTCTCGCATCCAACACCGAAGTAAAACCTGTTTCTGGCTCTAGAGTTGTGCAACGGTTTCTATTGTGATGACTGCAGTGATTCGAGGATGCAATATTTTTCAAGTTCTGTGAACGAACCGATCAGACGTGGAAAAAATGCATTGCTCAAGAAAAGAAAGCAAGTAGAGATAACTTTCCTGTTACTCGGGTGACCATTTCTCCGACTTTACACCTGATTACCCGGCATCCTAAGCGTTTGTCCTCTGTCCGGCTGGACATTTATTCGTTCTCCTTTTTCAAATTTTGCCACATATGGTTTATAGGATGAGCTACATCTGTCAATTTTTTAATACAACAAAAAAAATCATAGTTTTAAATATGCAGTGTTATTTACGGTTAGAGGAACCATTAACACTGTGAAAAACTATGTGCAACAATGCTGATTCGTTTGCATCAGTTTTCTTTGATTGTCTTCTCACAAACGGAATCCTTGTCACCTTGCTCTGTTGCACGAGATCTGCAAAGAAAGAGTCGCACTGTTCACCTTTTGCGGCATCAAGTGTGTAGCCTTGCTGATGAGGTTAAGAAAACTGTATGATTCTAGTTCAGTACTACTATTTAATTATTGTTTCATCAGGATGTTATAGCGAATGCTGAATGAATAGCGAAATGTTCAAAAAAGCAGATAAATTAGCTCTTCTGGCGATTATTTTATTATTAGCCGACGTTCCGCCCACCTATTCAAGTGGGCTTCCTCAGGGCAATGGTGGCAAATGCTACGATGCAACATGTGTATCAAAAAGAACAGCATTTTAGCGAAATGTTCTTTCAGCGATCGGCAGTCATAGCACATCAAGAAGAAAGCAACCAGCGTGGAAAATGAGCAGGTTGCGCAAACGTATTGACAGAAGTATAGCAGTATGATGTGGTGAAGGTCGATAAAATGTTTGAGCTCACGGTGTATGCAGATTATCGTGTTTATTTTGGAAACTTAAGTGAGACAATGCGGATTAGATTGTTAGGCGCAGATTATCCAGATAAATTTTTATACAGCTTACATATAACTTGATACACTGATTTATAAAAAATCTGTTGTTTTGATTTTATGTTGGTACCTTTTAGTGATGCCTGCGTTAAGCTACCACCTTTTCACCAGGGCCGGCACCAGAAAAATCCAGGGACGAAGTTCGAGAAGTGAGAGGCCAAAGCCACTTTAATCTCTAACAATTATGGTCTCACACTGCACATTTAAATTGCGTCACGTGACAAAGTGGAGAACTGGTGGTTTTGAACATTTACCTCATTTAGGAATACTAGCGTAAGTGCCGTAGAAACAGAAATTAGAGGATATCATATACGATAATAAATATATTAAAGGTAGAGATATCTAGAACCATGACATGTCCGTGTAATCTTTGTTGTGTAGTATGTAGTATTGCATCGCTAGTGTTACGAGATTTTGATATATTGTATTTAGACTTCTTTAGAGTCTTCAAATGCTGTCATCTTTTTTCTACTTTGTACCTAAATCTGAGTTTCATATGCCTGTCCTCTGCTTCTTTTTGTCACATGTGCTTTGATGCTATTTCCGTGAACTTTGGGCTTTTCTGGCATGACTATCTTGAGGAAAAACTATAATAATTCATTATATGGAAATATGTTGTATTACTGGATATTTATTATATGGAAATATGTTGTATTACTGGACAGCCGATCTTTATGTTTGAATGTTTGTTTGATTGGACAGCTGTTCAACTTTAGCCAGCATCGCGGTTAGAGGTCCTGAGCTCAGTTAATGTTCTGCGCGCTATTTCGTCAGCTGGGATAATACGGCTTTGTAAACGTAAGCAGGGCCACAGAGAGCAATTGGTGATTTCGGGCAGAAAACCTAAAATGGGTTCCTTTACACACAGTCCGCTTGTACCGCTGCTTGCCATCATTCCGGAAAAACAAAAAATAAGCTAATTCCTTCGATTTTCGCCCACGGTCAACCACCAATCCCAGTTAAAACTGTTGCCCCTCAATTTGGCTCGCCCTCCGGGCTTCTCACTGTTGCGGGCCCTGAATGTATGCTCAGCGCTCACTGGGCCTTTTCCAATGCCTAGCACGTCCGCTGAATTCCTACACGTCAGAGGACCTCACAATTACATATGACAAGCTGCAAACCCAGTGGCGTAACTGGAGGTTTGGCACATGGTGTGCAAACCTTAGCTGAAGGGGCCCACTGGCCACCGGAGGGGGGCCATAAGCCAACACTCAGAAAAAAGGTTAAGAAACTATGGTGAATCCGGATGATCGTGAATGTCCACACTATTAAAAAAAAACGAAAACACCCCGAAACACGCAAAAAAACAACAACCTACTGAAAACCAAAAGAATACTAAATATATAAATGTCAGCTGAAGGGGACCCAGTTTT
>Ga0210059_1014458_pt1 | contig 11661 bp, 8 predicted proteins | sample Ectturendosymbi2_FD_188042 | JGI IMG/M metagenome (GOLD analysis project Ga0210059, IMG submission 188042) | Ecteinascidia turbinata endosymbiont from Florida, USA - Sample 2 (SPAdes) (version 2) | ecosystem: Host-associated > Tunicates > Ascidians > Unclassified | place: Key West, Florida... | reverse complement strand
CTGCACAGACCTTAATGTACACTCCTGCTCCGGCTCGAACCTGAAATATTGACTCCGGCTCCTGCTCCAGCACTCTGGCTCCGTGATCATCTCTGCTAACTGGGTTCGACTGAAGGCAAAATAGTCCCAGCGCAGTCTTTGGCTCATGAAGCAAAATAGACACTACCTAAATGAATTGTGCCACTTTGAGCCCTGTCATGCCTATGAACAGCAAGCTTGACATATCTTGCAAACTTGACATATGGCTTAACCTAAGTACTTTTCAGAGACAATTGCATCAAAACGCAAGTTGAAGTTTTGCCACACAAAGCTTTTTATTAGTCATGTGTTTAGTAACAATGGTGCCATTTTAACACAAACATGGTTTCACATTCATAATTTCATTTATCAATCCTACCATTGTTGCACTTTAACCACATCTAACAAGCAATGCTAGTCTACAAACCAAAACATCATTTAAAACATTAAACTGGTTGGCTAAACTATCTCACAAATTTTGAAATGACTCACTTAAACATCAGTCTGACAAGTCCATGTGACAAAACAATAATTTTGCGTATCATGTTCAAGACGGAAAAAGCTAAGTGGCCTGGTATCGTCCAGTGGTGTACAGAATCCGGATGTTGGAGTCCAATCCGGCCGGATATTGGGAGTTTATTTGATTTGGATTGGATACCGTTTCTGTTTCAACCGGATCCGGTTATCCAAATGAAATAATCTGCGGCCATGCAAAATATGATATGGAATGATAGTTGTACAAGGAAAAATTACGGTAGCGTATTTAGAAATCATATTGGTAAAAATCTGCTTTTCTAATTTCTCTCGACAAAACCCAACATTCCCTGTCGCTCGGGATCTCCACTTTCAGACGAATGATTCATCTCAACCAATAAGCAACCTGTTGGCAAGAACTGTGTGAAGATAAACATGGTCTATTGTTTTATTTTGACGCAGCACGTCATTCTTCAGATGAAACATGTTTTATATTTGAAAGATGTTTATTAGTAAATAATAACAAAATGTTGGTGTTTCTTAACATTTTAAGGGAAGGCATTAACAAAACTTTTTTAGCGTCAACGAAGTATGCTACACCAGTTTCTATCTCATCAGCGCAGCTCACTAGTCTTTAGAAGGCAAGTGGCCTTACCTAAAAACGAATGGTAATAATCATGATGAAAATGTATTGACACCTTGACCATGTTGTTTTGGCTTCAAAAACACCTTAACTAAGATTGAAAACTTGTGAAATGTTGGATTTAATAAAAAGTGGCAAGGTTGTTTGATTCTAAGCCTAGCAGTGCTACTGGAAGTTCAGCTGGGAAAAAATTTCAGAAGAAAAAGAGATTTAGATGCACATCAACTGCACTGTTTTGAAAAATTATTTCATTGGACATAACAAATGGTGTTCAATTTGTCACTGTTAGATTAAAGTAAAATAGCTGTTGGCATGCTTGGAATCCAGCAGGTAGCCTACACTAATGCAGGGTAGATGTATCATTTCATTGAATTCAACATCTCCATTAGCCAAACGATTTCCAAATTCGCCAGATTTCCGGAATCTGGCAATAAATTCGCCAATACGAAATCCCTGTTGAAAAGCAATATCTGAATAGGATAGCGAGTTATCGCTTGTTTGTTTCAATTGTGAATGTTTTACACCATTTCATAAGACTAGTTACCAGAGAGTATACGTGATTTGACAGCAAAAAAGTAGTAAAACTAAAGCTAAAGATATGCTACTTAAGTTTGCAGAACAAAATTAAATTTGTCAAAGCGACTTCTTGTGAAAACCATTCTGTTATTTTCCCTCGGTCAAAATATGAACGAATGCTTTTTGCGGAGTGGCAATCGTAGACCACAAAAAAATACAATAATGCATTGCAAGACTATTGGAGGAGTTGCAAGCCATATTTGAATATTTGCAGGAACAAAACCTTGTTTGCATTTCTTGTAAATCGATTTACCGTTAAAGAAATGATGATGACTGAAATGCAACATCTGAAGGGCTCGAAAAAATTTCGGTCAATACCATTCCACAGCTGAGTTCTAGCGATCTAAGCATCGTACAACCCTACAAATGAACACTTTGGAGAATTAATTCGCACTGCTTTGACAACGTATCTTCTAGATTTTCGGAGACTATCGAATCAAAGAAAAACCTGGTAGCCTATTGATAAATAATACCTTTGCTGCGTTTCAATTACTGTTGGTGTTTCTGTCTTCTTGCAGAATATCTTAGAAGGTACAAGTCCATCAACAGTAGGTTATTTTATGTAAAACTGGCGTTCTTTTCCGTATTTGTATTGACACTGCAAACTGATTTTGGGGCTCGCTGGTGTTTTTGCTTTTCTGCAAATCACTCCTCTATTGAATAAGTTTGCTCACCCCTGTAACAGACTGTGTCTTATTATGTAAGCAATCAGGGCCTATGTGGGGCCCAGTTAGAAAGCTGGTGGCGGGGCCCCACTCTATATACAAGCAAAAGTTCGTGACCACTTGTTGATAATGCACTGGTTTCGTTTTTGCAAAAGAGGATTGCAGTAAAAGCTATAAATTTAGTCAGCAGACTGAAAGTACATTATCCAAGCAAGGTCTTTCAAAACTTCCCTCATACGGACATTTTCTCCAACAGTGGAACTTTGTAAAACACAATATTTTTTCATTTATTAGAAAGCTGCTCACTGCACATTTGGAGGATCGGTAATTTTTAAATGATCTCTTCCATTTTTATTTATATGTGCTGGTGAGCTAAATGGGTCATTATCATCTTATTGGATATATTAATTACAACTATACTCATGGATGATCTATCATTGCATGATTGTTTTTTGGTCACAAGTAAGCTTTCTGCTTTGGCACTATTTTTTGATGCATTGCAATCATCTTCAATCTGGACTGGATTTTGAAATAAAATTGTTGGATCGGATTTGGATTTGAAAAACATAAATCCGTTCATTTCTGCTGGCATCCATTGGGATAGAAACAAAACAACGTACATTTGAAATTGTGGCATAGCCGCCTATTATACATCTCTTGAAATATACTACAAAAAATGTTTCAAATCGCAACTCAGTCGCTGCTGGCGCGGGGCCCCTTGAGGCGCGGGGCCCAGTTTGAAGAAATCAGTCAAATAGGCATAAAACCGGCCCTGTGGGCAAGGATATCCCAGTTTTTTTAGCATTCTTGGATGTGTCTAAAGGATTTGATGGACCTAACCACAACCTGCTGTTTGCTAAACTAATTAAGAGCAATCTAACAATGGGCATAGTAGGCAGAGTACAGTAAGACTGTTGTTGAGCTGGGACAGGCAACAGACAATGCAAGTAAAATGGGGCACCAACTTTTCATCCCCTTTTACTGTGACCAATGGTGTAAGAGAATGGGGAGTTCTAAGGCCATAATTATTTGCTGATTAACTTGATGGACTTTCGAAACAGCTGGTTTCAGCCAATGGGATACACTGTGGGAATTATGGTTGTGAATCTTGTAATGTTTTTGATGATATATGTGTGTTCAGCCCCAGTGTTAGTGAACTCCAACGTCTTCTGGATATTTGTGGTGCCTATGCTGTCTAACACGAAATCGCCTTTAATTGTAACAAAACAATTGGTGTTCTTTTTTCCCAAAAAAGTATAAACAACCTTCTCCATCAAATGTGTTTCTGAACGGTGCACGTGTACAATTTTTTGACCAAGCGAAATACTTTGGTGTGTAGCTGAACGCTTCACTGAAAGATGATGTTGATATTCAGATGTGTTGATGTTGAAATCTAACCAGTTATGGAGCAAATTCACACTGACTAGTAGGAAGCGCTTACGCGCTGCATACAATAATGCTTACCGAATTATGCATTAGCCTATATACCCAGAAATGTAGCCTAAGTATTCGCCCACACCAGGTTAGCCATGGTGCCACGACTTTTGATACCTTCTTGAGAAATAATCTGTATCGCTTCTTGCAACTTTATGCATCATCATCTAACTTTTTTATCCGATCTCTTCAAATGACTGATGATGCTTTTCACAAATCTTTGTTTTTCCTCAATTATTTACCGCTCCTGCATAACGGTGAGCAACTGATGTAGTTGTTGATGCGTTGATTCATCAGTTCTGTTTTTGCAGAACAACAAAAACCTTCCTTGTACTGCAAAAATTCAGGAAAATTAACCGGCTTATTTAAACTTCAGGTAATTTAATTGGCTGTCGATCTCATGTTAAATGTGTTGCAAAGCATTTACTACCTTGATCGGAACAGCTTGCATGTCTCTGTGCACCAATGTGCACCCAACCTGGTTTCTTTTACTTTTTTCTTTTTATCACTTAGCTGTTTTACGTCAAAGTTTTGTTGTTAGAATTACTTCATTTCTCTCACACTACTGGATCCCTCCATGATTATGGATGATTGACGTTAGCCTACAGCTGGGGCACTGTTAAAGTATTTTGCTCCTATCAATGTTGATGGTGTGCAAACACCTATCCTATAATGCGTTGTTGTTAACCATTCTTTTATGCTCCTGCGGTGTTTGATTGTGCCTGTGATGTGGGCCACATATCTGAAATTAATGAAATGGTATTATTATACTATGTTGTTCTTTTGTAATTTCACTTGTTACATGCACCGTGCCTTGGATGCCTGGAGCCTCCACCCCGTTTGCCCCCCTCTGCACTGGATGGAATCTTGGTGTTTGCCCATTTTGGCCCGCAAAGGCAAAACTTATGTAGTGCCAGCCAGTTTGGTTGACATTTTCGTCAGGATATCGAAGATATAGATCTTGAAAAAACAAATTGATCCCTGGGGGGCTCTATTCTTTTAGCGTCATGAGTGGCTTTCGTGGCCGTCCTGGCATGGCCTTCGCATCCTGGGCATAGCACCATTTTGTTTCGATCAGAAAGCTCGAGTGTCATGCATGCAAAGCTTCACACCGTGGCAGCTAGCAATTAGTGATTACACGCTGTGAATAGTCTGCTATTGCTAATTAGTGACACTTAGACATGTCTGCTATTCTTTGCACACATCTCGTTAGCGCACTCAACATCACGCCGAGTGAGATGTTGCAACTTTCATGAACTCAGCTTCACATATGGCATGATCACCTCGCCACCAGAGCTAATTTAAACCATGTGTAGGTATTAGAAATGGCTTCAAGCTATTCGCGGAAATGAAGCAAAGAAGAAGCTTGAATTAGCTTCACTATCAAAAATGCTCTGCTTAGCCAAATTGCTGATGTGAGTTGAGATATTTTTCAACAGGTTATTTCACATATGAAGGCTATGTTTGATTTTCTTTAAATATTGAAAAATGTAAATTCTTTTCTAAACGTTTGTAAACTAGTTCAACATAATAAATTGTTGGGGGTGTGTACACAGGAAAAAATCTTTTGATATGAAGTAAAAAAAGGGTTAAGAACGCATGTATAAAACGATTTTGTTCACCCCTACTGCTCATATTGTGCTTACAGATGAGTGATCATCTGTTTCTTTGTGTTCCTCCAAGCGTCAATGTTTGACTAAGCATCCAATACGTTCAAGGGTGTAACGAGGTTAGATGGCGCCCAGCCGAGCCGGATTAAAGGGTAGGGGCCCGGGGCAATTTTGACTGGAGAGCCCCTATCACGCATTTCATGACGTCATTGTTTGTAAAATTTGTTTTTGCTGATTTGCAACGTTCTCGTTTGCTTTTTCCAGTTGTCGATTATGTGCCTGCCGAATTTACTCGGTCATTAGCTGTAACAGTCTTCTGTCCGTGAATCCATCTTTAGTCTTCTGACATCAGGAGCCTCAATGCTGCAGAACCTGACAGATCATGCCTAGACCTCCTAGCTGTACAAACACACACACAAAAGTGAGAGAGCACACGATAGTTAATCAACCGAAAAGTAGTTTGGCCGTTAGAGGCAGTATTTTATCAACGCACTTCGTCGCCTGTAATTGTAAGCCGTATGAAATGGTGTAAAAAATTAATGTAAGCTGCCATTTGTTGCAAACTGAACTTGAACATAGATTGCCTAAGCTTTAATGTGATTATTCTGAAAATATAAAAAATTTTTGTTGTGATTCGATTTCACAGGTTTGCTAAATGGTAGTATATATTTTGCCATCAAATGCAAAAACTCCACGTGTATCGTCCTTGTCACTTGACCAATCCAAACAGTCGGATTCTCCAAATGGCAAAATAACTCCAGCAGTGCTTTTCCATCTGAAGCCTAATAGACACTTCCTTGTTAAATTTAGGAAAAGCCAAAAGTCTGTGTCAATTTTGCCTCATGATGCAAAAGCACTGCTGGAACTGTTTTGCTTTCAACCAATCGTAATTGACGAAAGGCACAATAGCTCCAGTAGTTGTTTTGCCTCATGAGGCAAAATATAAATACATGATTTTACATTGGCAAAACAGGACTGGATCGGATTGATGATTTTCAAAAATTTTGCGGATCAGGACTGGATCGGATTCAATTTTATCAGATCAGGACTGGACTCGGACTGAAAAATTTCACAGTCCGCTCATCTCTGACATGTGGTGTAAGTGGCTTGCTATAGCTTCATATGTTTATAATGTAACGCAAAAATAGCAGGCATCAGAGGAAAAGTGCGTTTCTACCATATGTTATCCTTTATGACAAAAGAAAGGTCGCAGTTCGGCAACAGCTACCTCCAGACCGCACAAGAAATTACGGAATCATTGATAATAACAAGCAACCACAGCAGAACAAGCTTTGCTGCTTAAAGTATCGTTTTCGCGAGATTTGTGCAGTAGGCGTGATGCACGAGTAGATAAACCCATGCCAAAAGAATGACTATTAGGAAAAGTTACAAGCCAAATTCAAATATAAAGTCACTGAACAAACCGAAAATATTTACATTCAGTAGTGATTATCAAAACTAGCAGAAAGTTAAACTTGCAGAAAAATCATTAATGATACTCAACGCAACACCGGAATATAGAGTTTGCATTCTTGTATCTCTTTTGAATCATGACAATTTTTAAATGAATTTTTTTTTAATACAAAAATGTCATCACGGGGATCCCCTTGGAGCAGAGGGCCCGGGGCAATTGTTGACGTTGCCCCTCCCCCTTAATCTGGCCGTGGATCCCAGGGCAAGAAGCAAGTTTGGCGCCCCCATGTTCGAACCTGAAGTCTTTCGGAAGCAAATGTACTTTTTTGAAGAAGTATGCCAATTATGACTATGTTGGAACTTTTCTGCCCCTCCCGCTGTGATTTGGCACCTGAGGAATTGTGCTTCCATTGCCTCCCTCGTTACGCCTTTGAGTATGTTACGTGAAATTCCTCAAATGTAGTTATAAGACTTATTGTGAGTGATGTTTCCGAGACCGTAACCTTCGAGAACAAGACTGAGACCTGGTTAAAATTTCGAGACGAGACCGAGACTTCATCAATTACTCCGAGACCGAGACTTGAAATTCGAGACTGAGACTTCAAAATTAGTGGATTATGGCGAAAAAAAGAAAATGTTGTCATCACTTCTGACTTGAAATTTTTTCAAATTTCTGGCATTTTTCCGACGTGTTTTGGTCGTTTTCTGCTTGCAAATACAACAAACAAAAATCCTTGAATTACATAAATTTTAATAGGGCCTAAACCATTTCTTTGCAATATTCAAAGTCTCGAGACCTGAAACCTTCGGTACTAAGACCGAGACGAGCCCTGAAACCTTCGAGACCGAGACTAGCAAAAAATGGGTTTCTCGAAACCGAGACCAAGTCTCGACACTCCATCACTGTTTATTGGTGTTCATTTTTTTACAAACTATAGGGTCTGTGCTGTATTTTGCAACAACTTACTGCACTGCGATAAATTGTACACAAGCAGACATGAATTTGAGATATGGATGGTTTTAAAATATTTTGTTTTTTGACGTTTGAAATGAATTTTGAATTAATTTTTTGGAGAATTTTTTTTATCCTAAATGTTGATTACGAAAATTGCATTTTATATTCTAGGCCTACTTAGCTTGCCTATCGTTTCACGCGGATTTGTCCCCACTCTCTGTAAATTATTTCAGGGTCATAGGTCATGTGCCTGTGTGAGAATTTTGGCATCCGCGAAATGGTATGACCAGCGTGGGTTGGAGTTGGATGAAATTATCTGCTTGAATCGTCCGCTCTGTAAAGAGAAGTCGCTTGAAAATGTCGGCGATTCAGGGTATCTACAGTATTAATGTTAGCAACAGGTTTGATTTGGGGATTACTGAAGAAAATGAATCAGACAATGATGAACTGATTGACCCCGTTGAACAACTCAGAAAAATTGAAGAACAACGCGAGCGCGAAAAAGCTCTGAAAAAGCAAGAAAAAGCTCAACAAGCTAACAAAAAGACTTCCAAGAAAGGAGTGCAATTTAAAGAAAACAAGGATGCAAACCTTATGAATAAAAAAGAAGCAGGTGTGATATTTTGTTCTGGTGGTAAATAATTAATTGTAAGTTTGAGGTGTTCAATGATGTGCACTGATTTCGACCTGCATCAAGATGTGTATATACTGTTTGAAAGGGCAGCAGAAGAGTCTGCAGAAATGCTAGTACCTGTGTTTTTATGGTGTCTATGCATTCAATTGTTCAGAAATTTGTAAGTAGTTCTACCATCATGTACTTTTTTTGTTGTGGTAATGATCTTGAAACAAAAACAATAATGAGTAGAGTTTGCTTGACTCATTGACTGGAGGTTCAGACCACTAGTGATGTAGCATGCGGATCAGCCTAGTATCAGTATGTTAAATTCAATAAACAAACGTATTTTATGGAACAAATAGAAAATAGAAAATTTAAAATTCCTTGAATGCTTTGAAAGTCAAACCACCAGTACGCGGATCGGCCTAGTATGCAGAAATTCGATAAACACCTTCTATGGATAAAATAGAAAAGGAAAAAAATTATTTTAATAATAGGCTAGTTGTCTTCCTAAGATGATTCTACCAAATTTCAAGCAAGTTCAACGAAATCTGACTTCACCACGCGTTTTTCTTGCACCAACTATTATGCGTTCATAGCGTTTGACCTGAAAAACCCAAATTTCCACTTGCCCACACAAGCATTACTACACTGCTCAAACTTGCTCCTAGAGGTCCGGATTTTCGCATATTTATTCCTGCAACTATCTTTTAACAGCTTGCCGACTTTACAAAAGTACCTTTTTCTTTTCCCCATGCTCATTTTTTTAGATTTATGAGAGACAGTCCTCGTTCGTGTTTGGCACTAGAAAGCAGATGAAGGTGGTTTGGTGCTGGTGTGACGTCATAAGATCTATTATCTATGTGAATGGTGTATCGCATCTACTAGTGAGCCAACATCCATGCTATAAATTTTGGTGAATTAGACGAGTGATTATCATAATTTTTACTTAAAAAAAGCTGGAAATGAATATTTTTGCCATTTCAGTCCTGTTATCAACAAAAATCATCAGTTTTTTCATGCTTTTTACGTTATTTGCCCATCTGCTTAGTGGCGCTGTCATCCACACATTGAGCCGAAACATGGGTTTGATTGGGCATGTAACTAGGGTTATGTCAAATGAAATCGGATAGTCAATGATTCTTATGATAGAGGATCGTTTTTGTGAAGTGTTGTTAGAATTGTAAAATGTTATCTAACGTCTTTATTGAGAAATAGCTAATTTAGTAAAATTTTGGTGTTTACATCCACATACTGATGGACCGACCCCACCAAAATTCTAGCAAACTCAATGAAATCCAACTGATTTCCACACAGTTTTCTCACACAAACGATGTGTTCACAAAGTTTGACCCAAAATACCACAATACTTATTTACCTACACTAACAGTAAACACCCTATGCTACACTATTCAAACTTATCCTAGAGCACCGGATTTTTGCATGGCTACTATTCAGCAACTGTCTTCTAATGCAATAACTTGCCAACTTGTACAAATTTCCTTTTTCTGGTCCCCATGCCTTTTTAGATTTTAAAAGACAGTCCACATGTGTGTTTGGCTTTAGAAAGTGGATGAAGATTTCGTGCTCGTGTGACGTCATACAGATCAGATGTGAACAGTATACTGTATCTGCTAATAAACCACCAATTCGTAAATTTAGTGAATTAGATAAATAATCATGATAATTTTTACTTAACACTTTGAGAGCCAGGGTACGCTATATTCGTACTTCGATTTCGGCCTAAAACCAGCAGTTGTCAGTTGCCTCACCAACGCCCTAGCTCCTTTGCCGATTGCGCTAAAGAGCTGTTCAAGGGCTCAAACGAATCGACAGTCTTCTAGACTGCGTTCTAAAAAAATTTTTAGGTTGTGGGTTGCGGATTTTTTATAAGTGACGTCATAAGTGAAGTATTTTTTGGGCCGTTTTGGCTCATGTTGCCTGGCCTAGGGCCCAACCGCTAGGCCAAAGTGTTTCGTTGAAGTTTTCATTGGAAACTAGGCTCGAGTCCAAGTCTTTTATGGCTTTGATCAACTTTCTACCATTTCTGGTTCAAAGGTTATGATACTACATAAACAAATTAATGAATTATCTAATTAACTAATTAGTCAAAAATTTTTAGAAACTTAGATCATAACTTTTGAACCCGAAACTCCAGCAGGTCATCCAAAGTATCAAAAGACTTGGATTGTAGCCTAGAATCCAATGAATACTTTAGTGAAATACTACCATCTAGCGGTTGGGGCCAGGTGAAGGTGGCCAAAAAGCCCTCCACTTATGACGTCACTAAAAAAAAACTTGCTACCCTAAGCAAAAAATTTTTTTTCTAGTGCAAACTATAAGACTTGCTGCGTCTTTTGACACTTCGACCAGGTCCGTAACCCGTACAGGAGTGGAGATATTCCCGTGCAAAACCACGTGCAATCCAGCTGCATTTTGCAAACCGCTTGAATTAACCAGGACGTCAAAGTGTTGAAAAAAGCTGGAAACAAATAATTTTGACATTTCACTCCTGTTGTCGACTAAAATCATAGATTTTTTCATGTTTTTTACACCATTAGTACCATCTGCTTACTGGTGCTCTCATCTGCATATTGAGCCGTAACATGGGTTTTATTGGGGCGTGTAACTTAGGTTATGTCAAATGAAATCAGATAGTGAATGATTCGGATGATAGTGGATGATGAGAAGAGTGTTTGCAAAGTTGCTAGAATTGAAAAATTGAATTTAACCGGCTTATTGAGAAATAGCTAATTTTGTAAAATTTTGAGTGTCTACATCTGCATACTGGTGAATTGATTCTAAGTAGATATTCCAGTTTGTTTAAACATGTTATACCCTAAAGGAGTAAGTTTTATGATCTGAAACAAGTGAATCAATTTTAAAAACTGTTCCCTGATCTCATCTTGGACTACAGTAGGGTTAGTTCACAAGCATGCGGATGTTAACACCAACAATTCACTAAATTAGCCATTTCTCAACAAGTACATTAACACTTTGAGAGCCGGCTGGTTTTGAGGATTTTCGGCAAAAAAAACACCTAAACGCACGTGGCTTTGCGCATGAATATCTCCGCTCCTGTTCGCTCTAGCGACTCGGCGAAAGTTTCAAAAAACGCATACAGTCTAGTAGATTGCACTCGAAAAAAATTTTTTCTTGGGGGTTGCAGGTTGGCTGTGAGTGACGTCATAAGTGGAGGACTTTTAGGCCACCTTGGCCCACTTTGCCTGGCCCTGGGCGCCAACCGTTAGGTGGTA
>Ga0210059_1014457_pt1 | contig 11661 bp, 6 predicted proteins | sample Ectturendosymbi2_FD_188042 | JGI IMG/M metagenome (GOLD analysis project Ga0210059, IMG submission 188042) | Ecteinascidia turbinata endosymbiont from Florida, USA - Sample 2 (SPAdes) (version 2) | ecosystem: Host-associated > Tunicates > Ascidians > Unclassified | place: Key West, Florida... | reverse complement strand
GTATGCGAGTTTGGGTAAGCACATTCTCGACTACCGGAAAAAACAAACGGGAACCTTGCTAATCAGCGAAAACATAACTTTTACAAACGATGACGTCATTAATTACGTCATAGGGGCCCTCCAGTAAAAATTGCCCCGGGTCCCCCTACCCTTTAATCCGGCTCTGGATACACCCTCGGCGTTAAATCTAATTTTGTCTCGTTACAGCACTGCAGCTCAACCAGTTCCAATTAATAATTCTCTTGTACTGCCTCCACTTGTACATCAAATGGAGTACTGAACAATTTGTTATCGTTTTCGAAAGAATGTCACCAAAGTGAGATGAAAATTCAGTTCTTAAACGTTGTATCACAGAAACAAATGAAGTACTACTCGTAGGTTTGTTCTCTTGCAGTGTAGCATACTAATTTGCAATTTCTAGCTGACTTTCCCAGAGTCACAGTTTTGTTTCGAATGCGTGCACATACTTCCACATCTCTTGTATCTACGGAAGCCTTCCCTGAAGCTGAAAATTCAAATGCGATGTTAAATCGCCCATAAAAGTCAAATTAGAAACCCAGTCTTAGTCGCGAAATTCTGCAGCATTGATGTTTTTAATTTCAAAAAAGTTGCTATTTCTTCACTCAACGTGTACACTCTTTGAAGCATATCGTGTCGACCAAGCCAGCGGACACTGAAGAAATAAAACAAGTCCCCATACTGATTTTCAGCTTGTAAGAGTAATTGGCAAAATTGACGATCGTTCAATCTACAAGAAAAAAGTAGGTTTACATCCATCACCATTGTCACCAACACCATGTTCAATAATGTCCTTTAAGCTTGATATCTTTGCGCACAGTGCTTCCTGGTGAATGAGACACTGTAATTTCACAATACTGTTTTCAATTCCGTGGTCTTCTGTATTTTTTTGAAGAAAAAAAACGACACCTTTATTTTGGCAACCATTGATGGGGCAACATCAGTTGTTATTGACACCAGTTTTGAGAAATTCAGATTCATGCCTTCAGAATATCGGCTCTTGTAGTAGTGCCCTTGATAGGAATCAGCTGAACAAAGTTTTCAACAACATGAAAATCTTCGTTTAATCCACGAGTAAATACTGCTAGCGGAACTGTATCTGTTGTGTCTGTGCTGTCATCTATGAAGAACCGTAGATCTTCGAATCAATCTGCTTGGCGAGATTTTATGTTCTCAGACATCTCTTCTATTCGTCAGGTTACGGTTCTTGCTGAAGGACTGACATCTAAAAATATTTCTTTTTTCTCCAGGCAGATGGTTTCAACAGCAGCCATTATGTATTTTTTCGCCAATTCGCCATCAGTGTGCGGTCTCTTGTCTTTTGCTATTGATTGTACTACCTTGTAGCTGGCAAGAGTATTATTTGCTTATTCAATGGTGTACCTGTGGAAGAAAGAACTCTAAGTTTGTCTTTCCTTGTTTGACCCATAAACTTGAAAAATTAGCCTGCTTTGTGTCATAATTACACTTTGTGTTGAAAATTCCTTGTTTACAGAAACAGAAACGTTGCAAATCAAACACGTGGTCCTACCAAAATGGTCAATGAGAAAGTACTTGTTCTCCCATTCTTCATTAAAAGCTTGGCACTCAGCATCAACTTTTCTACGTTTTGTCAACATAGTCAGTTTACTATAAAAAGCTTGACAAATATATGGTTAATTACTCTTCATTGACTCAACTCCTGTAGTTACTGTACAGTAAGTACTAAAGCATTAGGTGAAACTACCAAGTAACTTTAAGCAACTTTTCTGTAAGCAAAGGCTTTACAACACTAGAACGGAGTTACTTGGATTCACAAGCATGGACTGCGATGTAAAAAACATTTATTCACATATGCAAAAATGAAGTTAGGCATGAAGAATCATAGCTTTGTTCCAACCTGTAGAGTAAGGTTTCTCGTAAGCATGCAATGCCAGATATTGCAAGGACAGATTGATATAAGATGTAATACCACAAGGCAGACCATACAGTTACTACAATTTGTTAAGGGAATGCAAGCTGGATTATTTTGCTTGGTGAGCCGGAACCAGCTCATAGGTTGCCAACCCCTGCCCTCAAAGATAGTTGGAATAGCAAATGTGACTGATTTCAGCAGTCCCTTCCCAACATTTACCATTCTGTTGACTTCAGGACTTCATGACCACCTTTCTGCTTACGCAATATTCCATAATGGCATATTTTGCTTTTTTTACTTGCTGCAAGTTGTGTTCTGATTTACTCATTTCAGTCTAGGGCTAGCCGACTTTCTCTACTTTAGCTTCAGCCCTTCAGCATTGCTGACAGATTACAGGAATGAGGATGTGTAGAGTTACATGAAATCAATTTCCTATTAAAATTATGATGATACACTTGAACACAGATATGTTTAAGTCTGAATCAACGTAAAGTCATGAAAGTAGAGCCCAGTTAGTTGATTTCCCAAAAGCTTGCAGTTAACCTAGAACTTTTAACTGGCAAACACTACTGACTGGTGATCTTAGCCAACTTCAAATATTTAACCCATTTCTCAAAAAACGTGGCACATCACAAAACGAATATGAGCATTCAATCACAAGGTAGCCATGGTACCTATTTACAGCACTCCACCACATGAGACAGAGTATCAGCCAAACTCACCTGTGTAAGAAAAGCAGTGTTCCTAGACGAAATTAGTTAAAATGTGATTTGTCAGTAAAAATCATTCAAAAATTTGAAACTAAAATTTGTTAAGTTGTTTCATAATAACAGAGTTTGATGAAACAATAACAAATGCTGTAACTTTGTTTACCATCTAACCATATTATTGCACAATTTTTCGTGCAACTATGAGCCCATTGTCCTATTGCACCTCGATAATAATCACTTTTACACATATCCAAAATCTTGATTGAAATTTCTTTGATTACATGAGGCTAATAAAAATCTGAGTGAACAGTTGGCATTGCAAAAATGTGGGAAGACAAGTTTGATATATATAAACCTGCTAGCTATCCCCACTTCAGGAGCTCATTGAGAAAACATTTTCTTCCTGGCTACAATACACACACAATGGCAGGATAGCAACTGAGGACACAAGTTTATACCTAAGCTAAAGAGTGCTTTCTACAGAGTGAAAGAAATGGCAATGTGCAGAATTAAAATCTCCTGTACATTGTTAATTATGAACCAACTTTAAATGTGGAAATATCAGCAATGGCATATGTAATACAGAACCTACATGCTGTACCTGGTATTGCTTGATCAGCAATGATGGATTTTTCAACTGAAGCACTGGAAAACAAAAAAAATCATTTGGTAACACGCTAAATGATTTTGTTCAAAGTTTTTCATTGTAATCTGGACTCACTGCTTGACTAAACACGATGAAGTAACATAAAAAATTTGCGATTGTGCATTCACTTTAAGTGATATTTCTCCAGTTACAAACAAGCATTTTGTACAAATTCTGCAAATACTGTCAACCTTGTTTAGTTTCAAAAGATCTTATCAACTGAAAGTGTGGAAAACTTAAGAACATTTATGGTCAATATAAATTCTCACAAAACGTTTAGGCTGAGCATTGTCATCTCTTTGAAATTTACTGTTATCTGTCAAAGATTTAGAGAAAGTCCTTTGAATATTGCTATAATTCACAGTAGAGCTAGATCAATTACATGTCTTCAGTTTAATTGCAATTGCAAATACTTTACAATTATTCTGTGCTGAAAACAAAAAACTACAATACACTGTAAAATCTGAGCATAAGGCACTGGAGCAAATTTTGGGGGATGTAGTAGTCCCTGCTTATTAAGCCCACCTGGGACTAGATGATTTTGGGCTTTAAGTGAGTGGGCTTATTAACCGGGGACAAATTTTTGCCACTCTCATGTGCAAAAATGCTTATGGCTGACTGTACAATTGCTAAAAGTTGCTACATCTATTAACACTGTACAGAACAGTTAACAAACAATTTTCTTTGTTTATTATGGTAAAACAATACTCATTTCCATGTGCAACACCAAGAGTAAGTTCCCTCATTCATTGCTGGTGGCGTAGAACTAGAAACTGTTGAACATGGCCGTTAAATTTTTCTTGCCTATCAATTACGGCACAAATAAAAAATATGACAAACACAAAACGGTTGAAGTAATAACTAGGTCAGCAGTGTAACGAAGTGTGAAACCATTGAAAGTAGGGCAAAGAAATGTGAGTTGTGATGTTTTCACCCAGTTTTAAGCAAATGTGTTCAAAAATTGGGCTTAGTAAGCAGGGTTTTGGGTTTATATAGCAAGCTTTTTTATTACAGAAATAAATGGAGTAATTCCAGACCTGACCATTTTGGGCTTGTTAACTATGGGCTCAATAAGTGGGGGCTACTGTCTTTCTCAGAAAAATAAATATGACTACCAGACACACCTGCGTTTTTTCACAAGCCATGTTCAAATAAAGTGGTTTTGAACAGCTCTCTAGCATTTCAGGATTTGAACAGCTCTCTAGTGTAATCAGCAAGCGAGTTATGGTGTTGCAAAGTGATGGTAAGTGGCTCACGCATCTTCAATGTTAAAACAACCCAGAGCCAAAGGTGTTAAAGCAAATTAAGTTGAAAATTTTATCAAATTACAAGTCTCAATTGTAATCGTAATTGCAATCATATAAAAAGTGAGGTATTTCGAGTTCTCCTAGGGCTGCTGCTTCTATCACCCTCCCTAGAGGAAATCAGGCATGAACATGAATCAATTACATGAAAAATTGTATTTTATTACAATTAGCTCAACAACAAAATGGTACTTGATTCAATTCCGGTTCACAGTGGTACTTGGGAGGATGTCAGTGGCCCTCACTGTTACAGCATTTTCTGAATGTTTACCAAACCTGTCATTATGAGAGCTCAACTACTGCTACCTGTGCAGATGTGTTTGGCATAGGATGGGTAGGAAAATGCCCTTTGAGGTGTGACAGCATGCCTGCCGTCTAAGATCAGCATACTGCAGCTGAACACTGAAGGACTCAATGCAAGCAAGATTAGCATAATTGAGCAGCTAGCCTACAACAACTCATCATCAGCCTTCAGGAGATCCACTGCAATACCACAGACAAGCTAGTGATACCCAACTTCTCCCTAGCTGGGTCAGTCCTTAGCAGCAATGCATCTGAGGAGATTGCATCTCTGGCCCGTCATGCCAGGGGAGCTTGCTGCCACCCTCAACCACGAAGAGCCAAGAAAATATCTGGGTTTGGATTATATTTTCTCGGAGTTTATACTCCATGTCAGATCAGCTCCCAAATTCTGGTTATATGATTTCTTCACTTGCATGTGCCAACTTACATTTCACAGTATCTGGAGAAGAGCACGACTAGTTTTGATCCCTCAGATAGATAAGCCATTTGGGGACCCAAAGAGTAATGGCCCAATATCTCTACTGTGTCCCTTCAAGATCCTCAAGAGATTCATCTGCACTTGTTCGAACCAGTCATTGTCCCATTACTCCCACAAAACAAACCGGCTTTCAACATGAGAAGTTGACTGTAGACCAGGTCACTTTGCTGATGCAAGACATCAAGGATAGCTTTTGTCTAAGAAGAAGGTCGGAGCTGCGTTTGTCGATCCCACAGAACCCTAAGACACTGTATGGCATTGCAGCCTCACCTGCAAGTTACTGCAATTGCTATCTGACAGGCACATGGTCTGCATTATCATGGAGCTGGTTGGCAATCGTAGCTTCACCCTTATAGCTGGTAACAACAAACGGAGCAGGTTAGGACGCCTCAATAATGGTATCCCACAGATATCTGTCCTGGCACCCCTTGTTTTCAACATAGACACACCTGACTTGCCAACTACCATCTCCACAATGTACATGCTTATGCTGACAACCTAGCAATCATGCATGCTGATGGAGACTTGCAAGCAGGGAAAGGAGTGCTCAACAAAGACATGGCAACTATAGGTAAAAATACCTCCTGGCCTGGAAGTTAATGCTCAGCACTACAAAGACAGCGTTGGCAGTCTTCTATCATAACAACATAGAAGCAAATGTGAGCTGAAAGTCAATTTCAATGATGAAACTCTGCCCTTTTGCTCCAAGCCGAAATGCCCTGAGTAATGTTGGACAGGATCACGCATTTCTGACACCGCAAGTCACTTCGACATCTTGTGTCGCACTCGTGGGGAGGCTTGCTGGAGCAATAAAGTTTTGAACAGCCACCCTAGTCCTGTTCTATTCAACAACAGAGTACTGCAACCCAGCCTGGTGCAGTAGTGCTCACGCCACCTCATTGATCCTGTCATAGACGCCTTGTGAACTGTGAATGGAAGCCTGTGTCCTACACCAACAGACAATTTTCTATCCTTGTGGGCATCCAACCTGCTCAGCTTTGTTGCAATGGAGTCACACTGTCTCTAGAACGCTGTGTTATGGAATGAGGACATCTGCTCCACTCTGCACTCACATGTCCACCAGGTGGGAATCCACAGCATCTCAAGTCGAGACATCCATTTGTACCCACCACACAACAACTCATCAGTTCATCTGATGACAACAACAGAAGTGCAGCACTCTGGGCGGATATCAACGATGGAACGCGGAGTGGTTGGAGAACACTACAAGACTCTGTACTTTCATACCCAACATTGGCACCCACCCACCTGGAACGGTCCTGTCAAGAACAATGTGGATCTGGCTTAACTGCCTCCACACCAGTGTCAGACGTTTCCGCTCCTGTTTACTCAAATGGGGTACGATACCTTCTGTGGCTTGTGTGGCGCAGAGGAACAACCGTTGACCATGTTGTCCTTAACACATTTGGCACCACCACACGAGAATATTCATGCCTGCATTCAAACTCTCATAACTTCTTTCGTACTTTTACAATGAAAATTTCCACAAATTTTCTTCATACCTGTGCACATCATCCCTTAAAATTTGAAGTAAATCTAACAAAAACCTTTGGAGTTACGTGCATTCGGGTTGTTGCTATGGTACCACGTAGTCTACAAAAGTTTATCCTATTCAGCAAGGTTTAGAATTTGTTTTATGAAACACCATAACTTTTTTAAAACTAGTGTTTTTGCAACTAAATTTACATGAATGTTCTTCTGGTGTGTATGTATATTTCCTGAAATTTTGAGTTCAATCCATCAAAAACTTTGCGAGTCATTCATTTATGAATCGAGCAACCGAATTCTGTTCACAGCACTTTGGATTAACATTTGCTACATGCGGCTAACTGTGCCTAACTGGATCCAGGAAGTTGATGCATAGTTAATCTTAACTTTTTTTAAACTAGTTGTTTTGCCACCAAAATTTAGAAGAATGTCCTTCTTGTTGTTATGCCTCTTTCCTGAAAATTTGAACTCATTCCAGCAAGAACTTTTTAAGTTATTAATTTATGAATCGAGCATCCAGACTGCTGGTCACAGCTCAGCACGCGTCTTTTGCTGCGTGTCGCTAGCAACATGCTATCGCAAACAAGTTCATTTCAGTAAGTTGTTGCATGAGATGCAGTAACTTTTCTAGTGCATGGTCATTTGGAATCAAATTTTACACAAATGTTCTTCCTGTACCTTGGCATCTTACCTGAAAATTAGAGTTAAACGCGTCTGCATTGACAACTTGACAATGTGTAGGCCTAGCAATGTGACAATGACAATTAAAGACAGTGCTGATTGGGTGAAAACCCATGATACAGTGTGGACTCCAAGGTGTTAAATGTCCAATGACCTCCCTATGGAACGCATGACGGTTCTGGATGACGAGACTATCAAATGGCTGCATAACACTTGCCCCGAGATTTAGTGTGGCCAAGCAGTGGATTTCAACAACTGGCTCAAACAATGAAGACGTGGTACTTGCTAATTAACACATTGTTTTTCCAGCATACTTTCGTTCATAAATGCATCATTGCTGATGTAGTTTAATTTAGAAACCTGGACTTAAACTTTTTGGATTTCAGTTTTTTTGTGGCCGTCGGTTACATTATAAGGCGGTAGGTTTAAGCATTTTTAGCTGAGGTCATCAGGCCCTGGACCCCAACTGCAGGAGCCAATTTTTTGACTCAAGTTTTTATTGGAAACTAGGCTATAACCTGAGTCTTTAGAGCCCTTTTCAGCGTTACAGGTTCAAAAGTTATGGCCTAAAAACAACAAATTAATTGATTAATCCCCTAATTAATTAATTATTGATTTTTTAGACATACCTTTCAAACCACAAATGCTAGATGGCTAATCAAAAAGGCTCAGACTAAAGACTTGTATTTTAGCTTAGTTTTCACTACAAAACTGGAGTCAAAAATTGGCTCTTGACATTAGTTCCCAGGGCCTGGTAACCTACCCCTATTATGATGTCACACACAAAAAAAACAAAATCCAAAACTTTCCAATTAAAAAAAATCCAAACTAGAAGATTTGCCGCATCTTTTGAGGGTTTGAACAGCTTTAGCTCAATCACCTGGCAAGTTATTTGGAGCTGAAAAGTGACGTGAAAATAGTGGCTCAGGTGTGATTTCAAAGTACAAGTGTGTCATACAACAGCTCTCAACATGTTAACTGCCTATTTTTACTATGAAATATTTACTCAAGTTTTTTGGAAACACATTTTATTTGAATAGCTGAAATTGTACATGAAACATTTTAGCTCTCAATATACAGACAAGAAACAACTGCCAGGTTATATTAAATTGCATAAAAGACTCTGTGTCATGAAAAATAACAGCATTACCTGCAGCTCTTTGTACTCCTCAATGAATATTGTTTCTCATGCACACCTGAACTGACAACCTTTCTTGTTCGCTTCACTCTAGGCTCATCAGAATCTAGGAATTTCAAATAATAGCAATTTATCAATTATGAAGTAACAACAAAAACAGTTGCTTGTGAACAGGTTGCAAAAGCCATCAACCTTGAAATGCATATAAAGGAACACCGGTGTTGTTCTTGTTAATGCAGGATTTCCAAAAAAAAACACAACCTTAGCAGACATGATTTCTGCAGGTGAGTGTTATATACATTGGCCAGGGTGAAATTTCATATGATATTACTTGATTAGAAACAAGGTAAAAACAATGGTTTAAATGAAATGGCATTGGACATGTTAACAAACAGATGTTTTCATTAACAGCAAAAAAGCTGCTGAATGTAGTGCAAGACCTTATACAACAAAGCATACAGTTAGTGTCCATGCATAGAGAAAGCAGGCAAAAACAACATGGAATCAATTACTGTAACCAGGAAATTAGCAGTAGGACACCATGTCTGATCTTACAATCCTAACCAACCACTTTTGTACCCAACATTGCAGCACTAGTAGTTCAAGGGCAAAACTGCTGTTTAACCCTAGCAAAGTAAGATCATCCTATTAATTGAACTGTGGAGTGCAACAAGTGGTTGCCCCACTTCAGATTCGTCTAAATCAGAGGTGACGAACAGGGCCGCATGCCACCTGCAAAACAATTTCGTGCGGCCCGCGAAGCATTCAGATGAGACCAGCAGTCTTGAACTTTCTTTGACTCGCTTCTAATCTCGTTTGTTGTTTGTTTCTGTTGATGAACAATTTTTTTGGTTTTTAACAGGTTTCATAGTATGATTAAAAAGTGGTGCAGCCCGCTTACTCAGCGGTAACTGACAAAGTGGCCCGCGACAGCAAATAGGTTCGTCACCCCTGGTCTAAATGGTGGTGGTGATTTTCTATGACAGTTTTGATGCATTAGATTGAAGCTACTGATAACACCTAAACCAGTGGTTCCCAACTTTTCAGTGTCATGGGCCCTTTTGGCAATTTGGATAAAAGCTGTGGACCCACTTACTGAAACCAGCTAATACTGTTACATACAACTGGTCTCTACTAGAAAAGACTGTCATCCACTTTGTGCACCAAAAATCATAAATCTTTCATGGAACTTATCACATGAAATATTGACATGGCATAACAATCAAACTGTCTAACGAATGCAATTGTGTAACAAGTGCTGATAATGGTGGGACATTTGGCATTAGGCAAGAAAATGTGAAAATTTTGTTCACCAATTGTTGAATTATTCAGCAATAGTGTTGCCAGATGGTAAAATGTGCCACCAGTTTTGAAAATCTGGTAAAATTTGATATGACATGGTGACAAAAAAACAACCTTGGAATCAGACGAACATCTGGTGAAATTTTATAGTATTTTCCAATGCATTAAAAACGTTTTTTTTATCCAGGTGAAATAATCCAGCTAACTTTTCTTTTTTTTAACACTGAACCTGGAGACACTGTCCATATAGCTCACCTTCTTGCAGGCATCATCACAGGATGGTTGGTCCAGCCAGCCTGCACTGTATAATCACCTCACAAAGTTTTCTGGCAGTGTGAAAGTTTGAGCTTTGATTTAGTCAGTGAGAAAGTTTGGGTTTTTATTGTTAAACCTTCTGTAATCTGTTGCTATATCTGAAATCTCTGATTGACTGTTATGATCTCTTCCCTTGTCTCTTTACCCCCTGAGCAGGGAATGATATGTGCCCTGTGAGACATATATGCCACTGTGTTACTCTGTTACTGTCCAGGGGTAACTGTGTTGCTTCTTCATGGTCTGTGTTGATAAAAATTGCTCTTTGCCTTTACTACATGCCTTTGTCCTGTAAGGTTGCTGTATGGCTTTCTGGTTCACACCTTCATTGTCACTCACTTCTCTCACCGATGTGTATGACTCACATGTTCATCTGTATACTTCAACTCAACATGCCTTGCTTGCTCAACATCATCTGTGTTATGTAAATGATTACTTCATTTTTCTTTGTCTGTTTGTTTTTATGTCTCTGTTGTTCTACGTAATTCTGTAGTCTCTTCTCTTGTGAGAGTTTGGGTTGACAGGTTGAGTGAGTGATAAACGATAGCAATAACGTTTGAAGTAAGGGTTAGATTTGAAATTTGGTTTTTCTATGGGCAAAAATAGAAGCTGATCAACCCAGTAAGTTTTTTAATTAGTCTCATTGCTGTTGATTGCTGAATCAACAGTTCCAATTCTAGCTAGAATCCAGCTGACTGTTTCCACAACTCACTACTTCTTTTCATTTGACCATATGCAACTTTTTGTGGAAACATTTACTTCTCATTTTTTGGTGTTTTTTGTTTTGTGGTCAATTTCCACTATATTTTTTGGCTTTTTGTACTATTGGGTGCTTTCATATATATATACAAAGGTCATGGACGACTCCCAGAAAATCTTTTTGTGGACTCCTGGGCATCCACAGACCTCCACTTGGGAACCACTGACCTAAACCATGCTTAACATTTGCAGAAATATATATCCGAAACCACATACTTCAAAATCTAGTGGTAAATGTAAGCATGCTTGATATAACGGTGAATGTATGACAAACAAATTCATGGCAAACCATAATATTTATTGCAGTGAAAACAAGTGGTTTTTTCATTTTTTTAAAACTTAATTTGTTATTGTGACTACTGTTGGTATTGATTTTGAAAATTCCTTTTTTTCCTAAACAATCCAGCTTCTATTTGCAGTATGCATGTATACAATCTGGTACCACTTTTCATAGAGTTGGCATGATCTAATCACACAACAGGGTCAAATCATTATAATCCAACAAGAAATTGCAATTGTGTAACCCAATGTCACAAAAATGCCTCATTTTTTTATATAAGGTGCACTTACATGTAAGATGGTCTGGAAAAAAAACATAATTGAAATC